>Ga0255047_10002918_pt1 | contig 10992 bp, 22 predicted proteins | sample JV7_2_1_MG_FD_183640 | JGI IMG/M metagenome (GOLD analysis project Ga0255047, IMG submission 183640) | Seawater microbial communities from Jervis Inlet, British Columbia, Canada - JV7_2_1 | ecosystem: Environmental > Aquatic > Marine > Inlet | place: Canada: British Columbia | collected 2016-10-06 | reverse complement strand
TCAATGGTGTTTATCCGTGTCGCACTTAAAGTATACCAGAACTGTCAGAAAATAGCAAGAAAATAAAGCGGCCGGTTTCCCGACCGCCCCAGTGCAAAGGAATATTGAGACTATAGCAAATGGCTGGCGCGCATGTCAAGAGCTAAAAGTAAACTTGAGTTGCTTTTGCCATAGGATCTCTTTGAGCGTCTCAATCAATAGAGTAGAAGGGTTGGGCTGGTAATATTCATTCCAGCCGTGAAGCGAGTTTTCATTGCTCATAATGCAACACGAAGAAGAGCAATGCCAGGTCACTGCAAAATAACGCAATCCCATCCCGTATTGCAGCTTGACGCTTGAACCGCACTCAGGGCAATACCTGAGCTTCAATTCTGTCACCCTGCCACCTCCCATCAGAAGCATCGGCTTGCCTTCGTCAACTATCATTGCCGCTATCTCTTCATATCTGTTCATGCCGCCCCTTTTATATGCTATCAACGTCGAACGTCTCGGCATCGATCCATTCAATTACAGTCTCCGCATGACTACGAATTGAGGGGTAATCTCCAGCGCTATCCATTGCCCATTTTCGTATTGATTCTGCAATATTACGAGAATCTGGCTCCAAGTCATGCTCTTTTTCCGCTCGCCCGTTTTCTATCATTTCGATTTGGAAGTCATGCACTACAAGATACATGATTCGCGCCAATTCTTGATCATCCATGACTCCCCTTCATAACAGTTCCTTGATCTGCTCAGCCACGAAGTCTATGAATTGGTTGGCTAAAGACTCTCGCTCTTCAGTACTGAGTTCGCCATCTTGCAGCGACTCAAAAAAAGCCACTACGAGTTCTATCACTTGATCGTTTGTCAATACCCATTTCACTATTCGTTTCCACATATTATTCTCCTATTTTAGTGTCGAAAGAGTGTTACCACTATATGAACGGCAAGCGACGCCACCACCCCTGAGATGGCCATTAGCAAGATGTCAAAGTTGGAATACCGTTCCCGCATATCATTTACCTCCGCCGTGTTACCGGCCGCTCGTTCACCCATTCCAAATGATCCCGCCGTTGGCTTTCCGCACGTCGCAAACGCCATCGCTGAACATTTGCCCTGACCTTAATCCAGAACTCCCACCATCGCCACTCAGGGAGTTTTGCTGTGTAAAGCATTATCATTCACATCCTTTCACATGGCACAGGCTCAGGTTCCCGCGGTGCGCGGATGACTTTTATCTCATCAGGAAATTCCTGTGGCCTGTAGTCATTGACCGGCCAAAGATAGTTATCTTTTAGCCATACCGCCACATCATATCTACGCGCAGACTCTATCAATCGTTCCGCCCATTCTCTGGGTGGATCATCCGCCCCCAATCGACTATCTGCGCCAATGATGATCCAATCAACAGCTTCCCAGGCAATAGGATTGAAAACTACCTCCTCTGGAAATGCTATCAGTGGTTCAAAGCTCACGAATTTGATAGCCGCTTTAGTTTCCAGTGTTCCTATGTCCATGAAATTCGTTCTGGTAAATGCCAGTCCATCAACAGATGTGCCAACCCATGAATTAGCCGGCATGTCATGTGCAGAATACATACACGGTTTTTTCGTCAAAAACTGATAGGTATTCTGTGGATGCGACTCCGCTACATTCAGTACGCGGTCAACCCACACATCAGGAATATCATCGTGCATTATGTCTAGTTGGCTGCACACAAATATCTTCCCGGGCTGTCGTGGACACCAGCGTAGTTCCTTCTCGTCTACGCGCAACATAGGGTCAAGACTGAACCTTTTGTTGATACTGTGCATGTAGCAGTATTCGCAAAAAAATCCACAGCGGCCCTTGATGGGACTCCACGTCCAGTCACACCAGCCAATTCTACCCTTTCCCTGCTTGCTTGCCAAATCACTCACTCCCTTTCAGTTCTTCAATCGGCCCCAATTCACTAATCTTTCTCAAATCAGGCTTGATCCATTTCATTTCACACCTCCCCGCGCTTTCTTAATGACAGCTTCTTTTCTTCTGTTCCATTCAGAGAACGAAATGCCTTTACGGTGAGCCACCAGCACATCCAGCATCTCAGGAGCGGCGGCCATGACTTCCACCTGTTCGTCTGTGGTGCAATCTATATCGAGAAAGTCTGCTAATGTATAGGAGCTACCGCCGACCACCCACCTTATATACCTGCGTCCGGCAGTTCGTTCTATCTCCCATACTTGCTTCGCCACGTCATTCGTAACTGGCGCTTCATCTTCATCCAGGAAGCGGATGTCTACAATCTGCTGCCAGTGTATGCCACGATGAGAATAAGTTGACTTTCCTGCGTTTACCGTATCGTATCGCAAGATAATCTTCTCCATATCCCATGATGTAATCACTCCGTCAAATGGGCACCCATAACTTTCTTTAGTAGTATCAACTTGAATCGGCGCCTCTTGCGCCCAGGCTTTTATTGCCTTCTCTCTGATCGTCTCTGACATTCCTCACCTCGACTTATCGTTCGTATAGTGTTTGTCCTCATCTGCATCAGCGCCCACTACAACGCAACTATATATCAATACCGCAAAGGGGATCCCCACGAAACAAAATATCATCGCGAGGATGCCAAACAGATGCTCGTACCATGCCATGCCACCCACCTCTTAGTACAGCCACATAACGCCCTGCGGCTTGCTTACATCATCGTCCACATGAATGAACGTCTTCCGCACGCCAATGCGCCTAAATCCTACCATTCTTAACGCACCATCAATAACAAAACGCGTATGAGAGTCACTCGCCCGAATATCTACTGCGTGTCCCGCCATATGGCTGCTATCCACCACGCCACCTACGTCGCTATTACGGTTTTCGCACCGCCAGCCGCTGTTGATACGAAATGGTATGTCTGCTATGTCCCTGGCTATTTGCAGCCTCTCCACGAAGGCTGGACTCATCTCTTCCTTGCCACAACACGGACACCTGAACTCGTCGTCACTGAAATTCCTCGTCAACTGCATAGCCGTTCCCTCCACTTTTGAAGTTTGCCGTAGGGCTTCGAGAATCTCATCAATGGACTCATCACCTGGCCATTTGCCCCATATTTCCTGCAATGGAGTCTTCATCAAATCACCCACCTCACGATAGCCACTATCCCCTTAAAGAGAAGTGGCAGAACGTACCCAACCATATACCCGCGCCAGTCCATGAACGAACCTCTTTCTATCAAAGAATCTACCGGTTTCGCGGGTACCCATTGATTACCTATTGCCAGACAGTGCCTAATCCACCAATCTTCAAGTATCTGGTAGATAATGCACAACACCGCCCAGGCAGTACCCAAATAAAGGTAGCGCACCAGCAATGACGGAATCAGTAGCCCCAGAAAGCTGATACCCGCCCCGTGTGGGGTGTGTATCACCAGCCTCACCCATTTGTTGCCCCAGTCGATCTTCATCTACCCACCTCACTCACGTTCCCAGATATGAACTGCATCTGGGAGTTCGCTGATAATAGGTAACACAGCCTCGCGCTTCAAGCCACCACAGCCAATGCCAGGGAATGCAAGATCAACGCGCGGTATCTGTCCATACTTGCACATAATTCTAAGACGAGTTACTGAAAAGCCGATCAACGCAAGACTGGATACACCTTTCCAATGAAACTTCGTCTGGAACGCCCCAATCTTGTAACCGTCTACAATGCCAGGAACATAAACGGGTACGCACACACCATAAGCAGATTCGTCACCATATCCACCATCTCTGAGATACGCCCCTAAGATACTTGGCAAGCGCGGCCATTTGTCCTTGACTTCTTTAGCAAGTCCTGCCCCCATCGTCAATTCACCATTCCATCGTTGATGTGCATTAGCTGGGAATAGCCACAACCCCTTGCCCCACACGTTCCACATATCACCTTTTTCCAGTATCATCGCTACTCACCCCCTTCGTTACGCAATATCAAAGACCCGCACACCGTTTCCTTTTCATCTACTCACCCCCGCCACATCGTCAAACCACCGCGTCTTCAATCTTCCTTCATCTCAGTTCCAGCATCGAATTTGCGCGCCGCCTTAACCTCTTCGACATAAGATTCCCACAGCGGCTCGTCCAGACATTCTGTCCACAAATCACTCTGTAGCGTTGCCTCAACAAGTTGTTGTTTAGCTAATTCATTCGACCTGAGAATCGAACTGTATAACTTCCGCAGACTATCTTCAGGAATAACAATATCATTCCCCATTCCTCCAGAAAAGTCACAATATTTCACACCATTGAGATCGACGCGAAACGGACCTCTCCGCTTCCCATACGCGTTCATAAACTTCACTATCGCTTGCAGTTCTTTTGTCTGTATCATCCTCCCGCTCCTTTCACCCCCGTCATCGATTGCCCTGCTTGTTGTTATCCCGCTTCCTGCGATCCCTGTTTTCCTCTTTAGGGACTGGACGACTTAACCATTTTACAATCTTACTCCATCCACTCTCACGACTTCGTGCTAACACTCTTTCCTGAGTGTAGGCATCATAGATCGGCTTTGTCTGCTTGCGGATCCTCTGCTTCTCCCTTTTCGCTTGGAGCCTCATTGACCTCCATCGTTTAGTCTTTTTCATCATCATTCCCTTCGTCTACGAAAGTAACCGTATCCCACGGTAACTCAGGAATATACTCACCTTCTTTTACTAAGTCAAATTCACGACACTGATAAATCAGCCATAAACAATCTTCTTTCTGGTCGTGATGTATTGACACCATGCGCGCAGTCGGCGGCAAATCAGATTCAATCCTCAACACCGCATTCAATGAGCATATGAATCCCAAAACCTCAGGCTGTATCTTGAGCCGCTTAACGCGCCGCACATTCATAATGCTGGCTGTCTTAGAATCCTCATCCTCCTCACCCAACTGACGCAATGCCGACATCAATACATCCATATCCTCAGCAAATTCTGCCTCTCGTTTTTTATCCATTACCGCTCCTTTCACCCCCGCAGTCTAGCCAGGGATTGCTTTTATTCGATCTCTTCGTCTGCGTCTTCTTCCTAGTAAGTGCTCTTTCTTGCACCACATAATACTTTTTGTAGTGTCGCATTCGATCCCGTAGCGCAAAGGATGTTTCGACATATCCCCCTCGACATATCGCCCATGATGCCCCTTGAAAACACCAGATATTATATTCACCTCAACGCCAAGTCCGTAATCCATATCACCTTGATTGCACCTAACTCCACCCTGTCCGGGTCCATCGTAATACTCACATGGTTGGCAGTCAGCCGAATCAATTTCTTTATGAACACCATATCTATAGCAACTTACCATCGCCTTATAAATCAAAGCCACCCTCATTTTACCTTCTCCCCCAATTCGGCTATATCAGCCAGCACTCAAAATCCAAATTCCTCCATCACCGCCTCGTCCTCTGTCAGCTCCCCAGCTTATCCAGAGATCCTTCTCAAACCACCGACTCTATTAGTTCAATTACCGCATCAGGGAAATCCTGACTACATACCCACTCAAGCCACTGCGGATCTTCCGCGACTATCTTAGATAGTAACTTCCCCTTATGTTTCTTCCCAAACACACATTCATAGTCAAACTCATGCCCGCCAGACTCCCCCACAGGCTTGAAAAAGTTGTGCAATACTGACTTACGATCTGGGTTAGGTTCCCACTTGAGGAATTTGCCACAATCGCCACACACTGTTTTTGCATAGTGTGGCCCCTCGGTCATTTCAATAGTTTTCTTATGTAACGACTGACATTTTGGACAACTCATTCTCAATCCTCCATTGATACGAATTTCACCGACTGGCCGTGCAAGCCAATCTTGTCTTTTCTTCCGGCTCCACCGCGCCGCCCCTTCAGTAGCTGAACGATGCGAATATTGGGGTCGACTTTATCACACCACATCCCTAATATAAAATCGCCGCCTTCCTCTATAGCCCCGGTATCTCTGCCCATAGCTAGGGTGATAGGCTCTGTTCCGTCTCCGCCGAGTCTGGACACTTGGGAGATCATCAAGATCGCCGCGCCCGTTTCCTTCGCCAGTGGCTTGAGTTGCCGGGCTATGTAGGACATGCGCTCATAAATAGTGTTCCCCGGCGACCGTACGAGACTCATATAGTCTATGACAATAAAGCCTATATCGCCAATGCTCTCAACTACCTTATGGATGTCACCTAATGATAGATTCCCTTTATCGACAATGTGAATATTTCGCATGTTCGGGAGCGCTTCAGTAATCCGGTCGTGGTCGTCTTTCCAATACATATCTTCTACATCTTCCGTACTCCAGGCGGTTTCAATAGAAACGCCACGCTCAAACACCTGTTCGCCGGGCATCTCTATTGAAAAGAATATACTGGGGATTCCCTGTATGCCAGCCACATCCTGGAGCATGGTCTGTGCGACTAAAGATTTCCCCACACCGGGACGTGCCAGAATTATGGCTACTTCTTTAGGACGCAAGCCCCGCATCGCGGTCTGTACGCCGGGCATACACGCAAACTGAATCTTGGTCTTTGCTGAATTCTTAACATATTCTTTATATACAGGCTCCAACTCTTCCATCGTCCAAACTTTTATAGATTCTTCAACGGTATCTTTTGTTTTGAAAAGGTAGCAGTCTTCGTGACAGAAACTTTCCAGAATATGATCATTGCATCCGAAATCATACTGACCGCGCCCGTAAGCACTTGCGACCTTAGTCATGATTGCGTCATCACTCTGAGGCGGATTATTGTGTTGATTCCATGCTCTCAGAAATGATAACGTGATCGCCGCCGGCATACCTTTTTTCTGGTAGTCAGCTGCCAGACGTATAGTAGCCTCATCCCTTATACCTTCGCTAACCCCCTGCATGATACGCCAGAGACATATCTTCGTGCCGTGTAGGTTCTTCTTTCGTATTTGCGGAACATCTCCAACAGGGAGCGACGGAGCGGCTTCTTTTACTTCATCGACAAGATAAGCCAAGTATCCCTCATCTATCTCCGTATCTATCGTTAATTCTTGTTGAGGTTCCACAGCTAACGCCTTGATTCCGTCCATACTACAGTCCGCAAGCAAAGTGTAAGGAATCGGTATCTTGTATAGTCCCGTCTTCGTATTGATTGTCCCAGACAGCCGCCAGATCCTCGGCTTGTCGAAGATAGCATCTATCTGGATGTCATCTGCCAGCACCTTAGCTAACGCCTTGAACTGTTCGGGGAACTTCTCTGAAGGAGCCAGCCCAAAGAATCGGGTATCTATGCCTATGTGGAATCCCTTTGCGCCAGAGAAATAGATTCTGAGTGTTGAGCGCGGAACTTCGTATAATTGCTCCATACGGTTCGCCATATATCGTGCAGTCTTTAACGCATCATCCAGATCGGGACGGTCAATATCAAGCCATAGGTAATCAGAATAGCAAGGGCCATTCCATCCCCGGACACTCTTATTCTTCCGAACATATTGGCTGAATGCTTTCGGATGCCGGTAGTATGAGCGGTAGCAGTCCCGTTTGCTACTCTTGGCTACACGCCCCGCCACTTCCGACAGCTTAACAACATTGTTTCGGTTGCTTATCTTATCTGTCACCAGTTCAACGTAATTGTATTCTGGATATAGCATCACGACTCCCTATATGAAAATATACATATTATGTTTTTTCTTGTAGTCAGGCCACATCTCTTCGCCATACGCTATGATACCGTTGACACTTTTGATCTTCACCTTAGCCCAATCATCAGGCATACGCTTAACAACATCCGACCAGAATTGCAGTTGTGATTCTTCATTCGTGTTGTAAGTGGTTAGCATCCTGTTCATATCCATCGGAGTGACTTTCATCTTGCCGTCCCACTTGTCCATGATCTTCTTCTCGACTTTGGCCTCATTGGTGGTCTTGGTGGACGCCGCGCGTTGAGGAAGATCAGTCTTTGGCGAGGGCGCTTCGCCCTGCTTTGTTTTTATGTCTTTAGGAGGAGTCTTTAAACCCTGTCTGTTGTGTGTATCATTTTGACACTGGTACCCGTCTCTTTCTGATACCGGTACTAGTGTCATATTGATACCGGTATTAGTATCATATTGATACGGGTCTACCCCCAGCCTCGTTTTGATACCAGGGCATTTTGGGATGGATATGATATTCGTTACACCGTCTGCTCTATCCACAATGATCCACCTTTTCTTATCCAACTTTTTCAACAATCTGAGTATCGTAGCACGGCTCCCTGATGTTTCCTTTTCTAACTGACTGATAGATATTGCGTCCCCCCACTGTTGCCATCCTATCAACTTGCGCCAGATATGCTCAAACAGAGCGCATTCAGCAAGAGACAAATCCTTGACTGCTTTATCATGTACATCATTCAGCATGGGATAAAAACCATTCATACCGCCCCCATTACCTCAAGAATACTCGTGGTTCTTCACCCAGGGCTTCTGCCAGCTTCTCTATGGTGTTTTGCTCTACACAGCCTCTATGCCCATTCTCGATATTTGAGATTGTAGTTATTGACAGTCCTGTAGCTTCATGGATCTGTCGTTGAGTGAGTCCTTTTCTTTCTCTAAGGATTTTCAATTTCGCTAGATTATACACTTAACGCCTCCTTTCGTGTTCCTGTGAGTTGTAATACTATACATTGTAACACACTTGGCACTCTGAGTCAAGCAGAAAATGAGCGGTCTCCTATTCCACGCCGCCTGTTGAAAAAGGTTCATCACTTTCGCCTGGAACATAGCAGTCCTTACACAACTTTCGTTCAGACCCTGATCCCAAATGCTTACCACAACACCAACAGAAACCCTCCTTGACCATGTGGAATATACAAAGATACCACTCGTCGCCATAATCATACCAGCACACATTAGCTTCGTCATTGCAATTTGGATAAATGCACTCGTGACCTAAGCTCATTCCCCACCGCCTGTCTTACTGATGCGTTCAAACTTAAACAGACTACTATTCTGACGTTCATTTATAAACTTGAACCCGCCACAATATATTGTTCCCAATATAGTCAACGGGCAGCTCTCTTGCCGTGATGTGGTAGTACCATGTCGGCTTGACGTGCCACGCTTTATGGCGCAAATACGCAAGCTCTCGCTTAGTCAGATATAGCATTTAATTACACGCCAAAAGTCAATGAGAATCAGGCAGAGCCAGAGCCAGAGCCAGAGCCATCGCCAGAGCCAGAGCCAGAGCCATCGCCAGAGCCAGAGCCAGAGCCAGAGCCAGAGCCAGAGCCATAGCCAAAGCCAGAGCCAGAGCTATAGCCAGAGCCAGAGCCATAGCCAGAGCCAGAGCCAAAGCCAGAGCCATAGCCAAAGCCAGAGCCAAAGCCAGAGCCATCGCCATAGCCAAAGCCAGAGCCAGAGCTATAGCCAGAGCTAGAGCCAGTCGGTTGATTTATTCTTTCCATATCACAACTCCCTTTATTGATTCCTGCGACTTCTTTGTGCAAGAAAGAATTTCAATCGCATCCAACACAAGAATTTCATCTACTTCCATTGCGAATTTGCAATTGTCGGGGCGCTTTACGCCTTCCATAGCAAGTTGAGACAGACTTGCGGCGCCGTCCCAATACCAGAGACGGCGCGCGTTTATGATCACAACCTCTCGCCCGTCCCTAATCGAAATATAACCAGCAAAAACACCAGCACTCGCGCAGCGTATTATCTTATATTCCATGCCGTCAATACATACCGCGGGTTCCAGACATCCTCGGATATAACGCTCGCCATTGATTGTTATTTCGTCTTTCACTTCGTTGCCCATTTGTTATTCTCCTTTATAATTCATTAGAGTTTAATCCGAATATCACTGCGTCACACAAAAAATTGTCTCTCACATCACCTCCTCACACAAACGCCAAATGTCAATGAGAATCAGGCATCTACCATCCCGTTTCGTATTGCTTAACCCATCGCTCTAAGTTTTCGTATTTTCCGTGACTGGGATCATTGACTGCATCTCTAGCAGCTTGTATCAGTTCGGGCAGGTGCTTTACCATATGTTCGCCAATGTCTCCTGTTGTGATAATGCAATGAGAATAGCCATCACTGTTATAGACCTCCTGGATGTCAAAACTGGCCTCACTATAACCGCCTTTATTGACCTCGATCTCTTCGTATTCGCACTTCGTTTTGCGCCGCCTCCAAAACTTTTTCATAACTCACATCACCTCCCTCTAGGGTGAATGTCAATGGGGATCAATCGTTACTCCTCGATTTTAGAGAGCAAATACATGCCTATGCCCACCAGTATGAGATCCTCGACTTCTTTGGGCTTACAGCTAGGTATATTCTCGACCAACTCGGTCTTGGTCAAAGTATATACTATTGTATCACCCTCGCGGACAATGAAACACCATTCTCTATCTTCGCAATCACACTTGTTCTCGAAACCATGTTTGGAACATTTCCAGTGCTCATACCCATAATAAAAACTCCGGTCGCCATAGACTAATCTAGCATAATCATGAGATATACCAACAGATACTTCTCGATCAACCATCTTCTTGCCTTCCTTCACCTCGTATCACCCCCTCCGCCAGAACTTGCCCACTATATGCCGTCCTATGAGCTTGTTGACGCCTCTCTTAGCCACTCGCTTGGGTTTGCCGCTAGATACCGCCTCCACATCTCCGAGTACCCTTGCAGCTTTATATAACTTGCTTCGTAGTTTCATCACTTCGCCTCCCCGTAGTATCGCGGCCAGACAAACAGATGCTCCGCCGGTATGATGTTCTTTACAGCCAACATGATCAAGCCCTGATCGGCGAAATAGACAAAGCCGATGTTGCCCCGGACACGATCCAGCCTACCGAGATCACCTGTGCTGGCAGAGCGCACAAGTTGGCGGTCATTGAGATCGAGTTCTAGCTGTCGCATAACTACCTCGTGTGAGTATGGCGGAGCCGTAGCCCCGCCGTGGTGTCTCTACGCTGGCGCGTTAGCCGCTGCTTTGGCTTCCGCCTCAGCTAACATGTCTCCAATCTTATCTTTCAATTCGTGAATCACATCTGAAGCATCTGCTCCG
>Ga0255047_10002917_pt1 | contig 10992 bp, 9 predicted proteins | sample JV7_2_1_MG_FD_183640 | JGI IMG/M metagenome (GOLD analysis project Ga0255047, IMG submission 183640) | Seawater microbial communities from Jervis Inlet, British Columbia, Canada - JV7_2_1 | ecosystem: Environmental > Aquatic > Marine > Inlet | place: Canada: British Columbia | collected 2016-10-06 | reverse complement strand
TTCCAGTCCCACGCTGCGGAACGAAGGGTGTCCTGAGGGGACATGTCCAGCACATCGAGATCGTGGAACGATCCGCCCTGCGTGAACTTGGAGACCATGAGCGGCTGCTCAATTACTGGACCTCCGTCAACGAACCTACGGTTCGAGTTGTGCAAACGATAAAACAGAGGGTTCCCATCGTAAGCAAGGTCAATGATGTCCGTCATTAGGTGACGGTTAACTATCGCTGAGATGTGGTCAGCGCCGAGAGGTGTTGCCATGAGTCGAGACTCCTAGTGAGAGGGTTAATTCAACCCGTATTGATACACACAGAAAGTACCACGCCTTGAGCGTGGATGTGTGTATTCGGGATACACCTCTACTGATTCAGCTCATTCAGGGGTTACGACTCAAGCCCCATAAGTCCAGCAATGTCGGCTTTCATCGCTGCACGCTTCTCATTATGTGGAAGATTGACGGGTGTTTGGGCTGGGATATTTGTCCCAGCTTGCGGTGTTGCTAGTGAAGCAGCGTTCGCTTTACGGGCAGAAGCAGCGTTCTCTGCGGTCTGTGCCTGTACTGCTACTTGAATGTCACGGGTCTGGAAATCAGGGTTGGCGTACATCGCCGCTTCGAGTCCCCGATAGAAACCGTCTTCCAGTCCGTGCTGTTGTACGAGACCGGGGATTAGATTCAGTTCACCTGCTGTAGCAACCAGTTTCTGGTAGTCCTGTTCGGTGAGTTCCCCGTGAGTTTCTTGGAACCGCCCTACGGCAGCGTCTTCAGCCTGAATGGTTTGTGCTTGGTACCGTTCAGCCATATCGCTGCCAGTAGCTACTTCGAGCTGCTCGAACGCTTCTCTCTGGTCACGCATCTCTTCACGCAGTTCGTCCTCTCGGGCGTATGTGCCGTCGATGACTTCACGCATGATCGCTGCGGTCTCAGGGTCTGTTTGAGCTAGACGGTTGATTGCTTCGGGGTATTCAACCTCGTAGGTCTCTTCCTCATACTCGGGTTCTGGCTCAGGCTGCTGGTAGACGACTTCACCACGGGAAGCTGCCATTGCAGCGTTCGCCTGTTCTTCGGTGAGGCCACTGGCCCATGACATGAGACCCAGAACGTCGTCTACCTGATCGGCAGGGACTTCAACATCTCCGAGCATGTACGACTGAGGGGTCTCAACTACAGGTTCAGGGGCTGCTTCAACCTCAGGCTCTACACCGGCCTGCTGGTCGAGAGCTGACTGTACGTCATCTAGTAGTGACGGACCTGAATCAACCTCGGGGGGCGCTTCAACCTCGGGGGTGTCAGTGTTCTCTGCGTCTGCATCGCCTACGAATTGTCCCATGTGGTCCTCCTGAAGAACTCAGAAAGACAGTATCAGATACTAGGGACTTAGGCGAGCATTCTCCGCAACTCGTCCGCTGCGGGAGCGGGAGGCATAGGGCCAGAACCGTTACCCGGCCCACCCTGTCCCAGCATTGCAGCAAGGCCCGGTGGAGGCCCAGCTGGCCCCATAGGAGGACCACCCGGACCAACCCCAGCGCCACCGGGGATAGGAGGACCACCGGGCATAGGAATGGGAGCTGCCGAACCGGGCTGCCCACCCTGTGCCATCACCGCCTGTGCTTGGACAGGGGCTTGAGCTTCAGCGACTAACGCCTCCTGAAGCATTTTAAGGAACTCAACATTGGCGTCCGATACCAGCATCAAGGACGCAACGTCCTGAATGAGGGATTGAAGCCCTTCTTGAAAAGTGTTGGTAGACCGTACAGCCATGAGTTACTTAGGTGCTGGAGGGACGGTGCTTAGGAATAAGGCTCTGAGCCTTCTCGTCACGACCCTGATTGGCTACGGAGGTGTCGCCCAAATGGACGATAGGTGCTCCGCCTTTGGCCTTAGTGACCTTGCTTTTTGCTTCCATCAGTCTTTGTCCTTTCGTGCATCTCTGGGAGATGTGGAGTCTGGGTTGGCTCCTGCTTCTCCCACGGTTCCGTTGACATGCGAATTTTGGGGCGTAATGAATGTTGCTTTACGTCCCGGCTTATTCGCCAGATCAACAATGGGGTTACCAGTGCTTTCCATGAAAGGAGTGTACCCCATTCAGACGCCAGTGTGAGCGAACCAGCGAATCCATTCAATAGCTGACCGGCCATTCAGGTTCGGTAGCAAGATATTCGCACCGGGACAAGCAGTAGCTTTCACTGCCTGATGGGGAAGAATCTTCAGATCTTCGAGCCGTGGAACGAGGTCACCTTTGAGGCGAAGCAGGTTGATGGTACGGGCAGCAGCAATGAGCTGCGACAGTGAAGGATGCATCTGGTCGTAGTTGCCAATGAATGCCATGGCGTATGAGGTGGAGTTGTGCCCACCCGTATGTTCTCCACGCTTGTCACCAGCGAACTCCAGCACCACACCGTATGGATGATTCAGGTACGAGTATCCATCCAGACGGCGAGCATCAAGGACACGCTCCACAGTGCGAGCGTCGGCACAAGGGTCTTCGGTTGGATTAGTGACTGTGTGATGAATGTAGAACTCATTCACAGGGCGCTTAACAGTGCCGGATGGGTAATCAGCATCGGAATCCCAGTCTGGGCGTGGAACGAATGTGTAACCGTTGGGTAGCAGGGTGATTGCCATGATGTCTCCTATATGGACGGATGGGTTGGAAGGGACGGAACGGAGGGGCGGCGAGACCCTCCCTCTGGTAGATCAGCTGGGTCATAGACCCAACCGCCATAAATCGTACCGGAGAAATCTAACAGGGCTGCCTGTTCCAAAGTTTGAGGGAAGTTGGACTGCTCTATGCTCCCCGTGAAGAACGATTCAAGTGAATCAATCGTAGCGGTCTGGGTGAGAGTGACTATCCCTCGAAGAAGATTGCCAGTGAAGAACGATTCAGCCGAAGCTATTGATCCAGTTCCACTGATCGACACACCGCCAACAGCAATGTTCCCTGTGAATGCAGTGAACCCGGTACCTATCTTGACTAGCTGGTACAGGAACTTCTCTTTGTAAATGATGGATACAAAGAACGCTTCACCTGATGGGATAAAAGTTGTCTGCCCCAGAATCTGATCAAACATCATGTTCCCCGTGAAGAACGATTCAGCACTAGGGATTGAAGTGTGTTGGGTAACGGTCTGTGGTGCAGCCGCAGGGGGAGGGTTGGTGACTGCACCTGTGTAGAACTGCTCCAACGAAGCAATGATGCCGGTCTGTTGAAGGTCTATGTTCAGCGCCAAAGTCCCTGCGAAGAATGCTTCTGCTGACGTTATTGTTGACGTTTGGGTGAGTAGGGCCGGGGCATCCAAATTGCCTACGAAGAATGTTCCCGCAGTTGCAATGAACGTTGTTTGGGTTAGATCGACATTGCCGGGGACGATGTTCCCTGTGAAAAACGATTCAGCAGAAACAATCGTAGAGGTCTGAGGGATATCGACAGTTGTTGTGATGTTCCCCGTGAAAAACGATTCAGCTGAACTGATTGTCAATGTTTGAGTGAGGTCAACGTTCCCCGGCGTAATCGTGGCAGAGCCGATAATCGTCGGCCCAGCCTGAATGGGGGCTGCTTGTAGTAACCATTGGTTGTCGATGTTCAATGAACCAGTGGCGGGCGTAAAGTTCTGAATGTTGAAATTCGCTGTATAAAGTTCTGCTTCAGTTGTGCCACCGGACAGGTAGGTGATCCCTGCTTTGGAGTTGATGAACTCTTGGTCTGTGAATGCAAGAGCGACAGTCTCTTCGGACTGTTTGACGTAGCCACTACCAACCCGTGTGAAGAACCGTGCCCTAGCAACGGATTCAAGATCCGGCCAGAAATCCATAGCGATTTGGAAATCTTCGCCTAGAGCCACTGTGCCGAGGGATTGTTTACCGGAGGAAGAAACGCCGCTACGAAGCCATACTTCCCCGGAGGTGTCTAGTTCTATGGAGCTGGTGATTCCTGATTCAGTAGCCATCGTGGCAATCAGGATCGAGTTGGTGGGCATTATCCCAACGATGTAGGTGCATCGGAAGAACATCGCCTCAGTAGGAGCTTGTTGGCGATCTGAGGCGTTAACGACATGATGAAGTTCTGCATAGTCGGTGCCGTTGATGTAATGCCGATAGAAGTTCTCGGGGTCAGAGACCGAGTCGAAATGCAGAGCTGTGGAGGTAACAGTGCCGCTACCGGAAATCCAACTAGACCAAATACCGTTGTCTTTATACGCAGCAAACACTTCACCTTCAGGTTGGGTGTTACTAGACGCTTCCCCAAACAGGTAGGCACCGTGAGCGGTAGTTGATGAAAATGCTGCTATTTCGGTGATGCGAACGTGGTCAATCAGGAATGTTGAATCACCGTCCCAGTCCCATGCTGTGCGTGCGGGGAGGGTGGTGTCACCGTTGCGAGTAGTGCCGTTGTATATGTCGAACGTTGGGTCGGCATGGTACGCACCACCAACAGCCACGTTGACAATGAAATCCCACCCGACATCCATCCAGCCGGTGTCGTTGTTGACTACCCGATAGTCGGCCCCGTCTTGGGGAACGATTACGTCATTGATCGTGTACTGGACATGTGATTCAGTACCGGAGATCTCAATAACTTCCACAGCGAAAAGAGAACCGGCGTAACGAGGGGACAGCCCGTTCTCCCCTTCGTACCCACTGCCTGTGTCAAAGAAGGAACCTTGGCGGAAGTTGTAGCCGTCACTGGCCGCAAACCCTTCATATAAGTCCAGTTCACCTGCCGCTGGGAGAGTGGAGCGTGCCCATGCTGCGGGCCACAGAGCTGCTGGGGAACCTCCCGAATGGCTGGAATTGGTGTAAATCTCAAACCGGAACCCTGTTCCGAGGTTGGTTTGGGGCACAACGAGGTTGCCGCCATCCGAAATGCGAGACGATACAGCTCCTGATTGGAACTCATGAATGGTGCAGGTGCCTGAATCGGAGTCATGGGAGGTGTCATCGAGAAGAAGCGTGAAATCGGTGGTCCCATTCACACTGTCGATCAGGTATGTAGCGTCAACGGTTGTGCCGGAGAATTCGAATCCGAGCCGATCCCATTGGGCTATGCCATTAGTTGTCGGGTTGTAGGTGATAGTGGCAGTGTCGCTAGAGACGGAGTAGGAGATGGTGTTGGCAAGCTCCACTCGCTCGGAGGTGATTTCCAACACGTTGTAGGGCGTGAACTTGGTGGTCGATTCAATTCCTACTTGGAAGCCAACGTTCGCTGCCTTGTAGCGGTGAACTGTTTTGTTGCCGTTAGTCCATGCTGTTGCTCCAGCACCAATACCCCAACCGTATGTTTCACCGTTGCCCACATCGAGTTTCACCCATGTAGTGCCGAGATCCCAACCATTGATGCGTGTGTCCCAGAAGACGTTGGTCAAAGTCCCGGTGAAGAACGATTCACCGGAAGCTATTCGTGTTGTTTGGGTGAGGGTACTGGCAGGGATCGTGGCGACCGATACCGCGTCAAGCCATTCAATTTCAAGTGCGAAATCGGAGTCCCGTAGTACATCTTCGTGGGGTTCAGCTACCCCGTATTGGGTGAAACCGGTGGCGCTAACAACCCCATCTGCTGCGGTGGTGTCGTAGGAGACGGCGTCTAGGGCCGTTTCGAGAGGGGTGAGGCCGCCAACTTCACCGATGAGTGTGCCGCTGATGGCGTACTGGTAGTAGATCGGCGGGATGTCATCGGGGTCGAACGCTGTGTCATACGGGTTGCCGGTACCGTCGATGTAATGGTTGATGTCGGCGTCAGTGTCGGCCTCAGCGGGAGGGTTTCTAACGTTAGAGCCAGCGGTTCGCCATTGCCCATGGAGAGCTTTACGAGCAACGGCTTTAGCTGTTGGGAACGGATCGTTGTGGGAAGCGGTCAACCACAAGTCAACGGGGGCATCCCACATCATTATGCCCTTGAGCGGATAGACAAGTTCTAGCTGCCCGAACTCGTCAAAGTCGAACTGCCACGGGTTGTCTGTGTCGCCGTAGCCGTAGCCTGCTGGGCGAGAACCGGCATTAAACGGGTCGGTGGAGGCTTGTTTCCCGGTGTAGGTGAGTTTGTCGCCTAACGCCCCGCCGCCACTGGAATTACGCATAGCGGAAAGTCCGGCGAATGCGGCAAGATGACCACCGGCTGAATGGCCGCAGATTACAAACCGTTCAGGGTCAAGATCCCAGTTGGTGTTGCCGTTAGTTTGGGCGTGGACCACACACGACAGGACATCGTGAACGTTCTGGGGGAAAGAGTAGAAAATGTTGGTGTTAGTGAGAGAGTCTTGACATTTCCGGTAGTCGATACTGAGCACTGCGTACCCGGCGGAAGTCAAAGCTTCCACGAACGGCTGGTAAAGGTAGTTCTCCCCGGCGGCTAGATCTTTAGAACCGGTTGTCCACAATCCGCCGTGAACGTACACGGCTGTGGGGTAACCGGCGGCTGGCGCACCGCCACCTGTTGGGACGTACACGTCGTATTCGCGCAGTGTGGACGAATCAGCGTTTGGGGTGGCTTGTACGTCTGTGGCGTCGATCTCGTAGGGGAAGATCTGTGATTCGTTGAATGATTCACCAGACGCAATGGTGGAGGTTTGGGTGAGGGTCTGGTTTGCGACTGGGATGTCGTAGGTGAAATCGAGTTTGAGCGGAGCCAGAGTGGCGTGTTCGGTTGAATAGAAACGGTAGAACTCGCCGTTGTTTTGTGTGGCGTCTTGCCATGGGTCGTAAACAACGACCGTCAGAATGTATTTGTCTACATCGAGAACAGCATCAGTGAGAGCGTCGTCGAGAGCGTTGGCGAAGTCTTCGGAAGTCCATTCAGCCGCAACAGAAATCCCGTTCGCTATTGTGACATCTACTTCATCACGGGCAGAAAAATCGTTGGTCGCAATCTCGTAAGGATCGTTTGAAGCACTGAATACCCCAGTGTCGGGGCCAACTTTGAGGTGACCTTTAAGGGTCTTACTTACGTTGTCTTGAGCTACGACACCGACAAGGGTGGCGGCTGTGACACCTGTACCAGCAGCCCATGCGTCGTAGGTAGCTTCTGGAATCTCGAATCGTGCAGCGAACCAACGTTCGTTAACGGCAGCCCCATGGCACCTGAAATAGAGCGTGTTGGCAGTATGAGTCGTGTACGCAGCGCCGTTACCTGCTCCCCAACAATCTTCGACGGCTTCAATTGTTGCCATGATTCACCTCCCGGTGGGTGATGAATCAGAGAGTAAAAATCCCACTGGCATGAGGCTCAAATGTGATATCGCCGCCATTAGGCGTAACGGGGAGGTTAGATACGGCGGTTGAGTCAAGGTAGGCAATCAACGTGGATGTGCTGGGGGTGCCGGTATCCCAGTAGAACACGATTGCTTCACATTGAAGACCAGAGACGGTAGACCAAACGATATCGGCGCAAGAAACTGTTCCATCAGTGGTGACGGGTACCGTGATATCTACAGCGGCCCCAACGATAGTTCCAACGGCATCGATGTCATCCAGCGTGTCCAGAGTTGTGACGGAACAATCAGTTACGTCATTATCCACAAGGACGGCCACTACTTGGTTGCCGGTTGTGGAACCCCAATTAATGCTGCCAGTAGCGAAGGCTTCTCGACCATTGTCGTACAAAAAAGCTGTCATGGGAGAAGCGTATCAGGAAATGAGAACGTAAACGTCGTCTGAACCGATAGCCCAGATGGTTCCATTCACAATAGTTATGTTGACCGATTCACCGGCTTCGAGAAGGAACCCGCTGCTAGTGACATCTGGGCCTCCAAGATGGGCGTTAGATCCACTGGCTGGATTCTTGATGAGAATGTCCAGTTGGTTACCAGTTGTGCCGGTAAGCCCTGTCGGGTTTAGGTTTTGTGCGGTGCCCGTCAGGGTGACAGTTGATCCGATTGCCATGATTAGCGCCTTGCTGCTGCTCGTTGGGTGGGTGGTTGCCCTTCGGTGCCTGCTGCGGCCTTCTCGGCATTCACCTTTTCTTCGATGTCTTTCCAGTTTGGCACCTGTGAGAGGCGAAGCAGGGAACCTGCATCTATGGCTCCCATAGCGAAATACCGCTCATACATTGCTGCACGGGCTTCTCGACCGATAGCACCGAACGCCCCTGCACGGACTGAAAGGTTGAATCGCATGGGGTCTTTAGTCCCATCGTCATCGTTGACCGTGTAGAAATGCTGGTTTTGGAGGGCCATTGTCATGGGTGATTCATCGTCTGAACCGACACGGGACATGACACGGGACTGGTCGTAGAACTCGGTGATGATCGTAGCGAGCATGAATCCTGATTCACGAAGGAACCGCTCGAAGTTACGCAGACGTTGCCTTACTCGCACAAATGCGGAGTCTTGGACACTGTTGACGAGACCTTCGGATGGTCGGCCCTGAGGCTGCTGGCCTCGCATGATGGCCGATATACCGGATACACGTTCCATCTCTTCGATCATTTTGTCTATGACTGAGATGTGCTGCATTGAGATAGGAGGCGGGACGAGCCAACGGATATCTTGGTTCGGGTCTTGCGTCTCCATACGTTCGCCGGGACGGTTAGTGATGTTGACCGTATCCCCTGCACGATGGACAAGGATCGGGTTACCTGTCAGCCATGCGTTGTGTTCTACCGCTGCGAACAGACGGTTTATAGCGATCTGCATGGGGGCGAGTTGCTCGACCAGTGAATAGCCGTACAGCTCACCTTCTTCCAGTGGGCAGTACCGGGCGTAAGGATGTTGACCGTGGCCGAAGATTTCGTCGGCAGACTTGTTGAGGAGCACCTGTTCCCCGGAGAAGACGAGGCAACGCCATTCATCTTTGTACGGGTGAATGTTCGGTGTCTCAGGGGTGGCGTCCTCAGTGGACGGTTTGAGACCCGACGGGGCTTGGGTCCGATACCAAAGCTCTACGAGGGTGACTTCATCGTCGAACACTCGTGGCTGGGAGCCTGTCTTACCACCGAAGCGTGTGACGTTCGTAGCTGTGGAGGTGGCGGGTGGTGAGGCGTTAGGTAGGGAGCCGGGGTTGGGTCGATGCCCTTGTGTGGAGCCGGACTTGTCGAGCTGGGTGGGGGCGTTAGGTGTGTCTTGGAGTTTGAATGACAGTTCTTCAAGGTTCGCCTTCGGGAAGCGGCGACTGATCTCCTGTTTAGAAAGCTGTTTCACCTCGAAGATGTAGTTCAGATCTTTCCAAGACTTGGCGTCAGGGTCGAGGTACATGTTGAATGGATCAACTCGACGCAGGTAGGCGTCACCTAGACCACCGGATGAGGACGGTTCCCAAGTCGTTTTACCGTACCCGATGCCGTACATTTCGCCGTCCCACAGGACTTGGGCTACCTCTGAGGCGTAATCGAGAGTCTCGTAGTTGGTGTTCAAGATCCATTCAAGATCTCTAGCGAGGTCAGAGTATTGGTCGATGTACGGGCTGAATGGGGGAACGTTGGGGGCCACTTTGAACTGTGGCGTCATGTCGGTTTCCCATGCGACTATCGAGGCGAGGATCGGGTAGATCTCAGGTATCTCGGTGCGTGGATGTCCGGGTGGACGGGCTGTGGTCCATGTCCGATTGTGCGTGACATGGTAGTTCGTCACCCATTTACCAACGAGAGGCCGACGCTTCTCCTTGGCGTGATTAAATATGGTGAGTGCGTCCTGAACAAGAGAACCGGACTTAGGATCGAGCGCCACGGGGCCAGCCTAGCTTGGATTTACGGGAGACTTGTCGTTGTCCCGTAAGTCGAATGAATCGTACTTGACTTCCATACCTGTGCGTTCGGTGTGTTGGGCTGCTAGCCGGTCCCGAGCAGTGTTGTAGGAGCGTTGGGAGCCGTGTTTGCCGACGTTTGGTGAATGGATTTCGATGGGGAATGCCATCGGTTTGAAGCCGAACACTTTGGCGTACCGCTGTCGGCAGGTATTGCAGTACGGATGATTAGGCGTTGGTTCGTGTACGGAGGCGGTGAGTACCTCTTTATCACCGCACCCTCTGCATACGAAGTGATGGGATGGCATCAGACTGTCTCCTCTGTCGGGTAGGCGTATTCGTCTTTGACGTTGAACTCATTGTTGACTGCACCGAGCATGTCGTCCATGCGTTTGGCGTTGTCGGGGGCTGGGCCTGAGAGGCGGTGACCTGTGAGAGCTATCGCCATAGCCATCACTGTGTCGTCGTGGCCGTGTTTCTCGTCTGCTGGTCCGTATCCGCCACGTTCTTGGGTCACGTAGTCACGCATCTCCATGAATGTGTGATGGTCGTGAATCACGATGTCTTTACTGACAACGTATTGGAGCAGCATCCCTATGGCGAGTTCCTTGTTGTGAGCTGTGGTGGACCAGCCGTAGGTGGGGACGTTTGAATGGGTTGTCCGGTCCACCTTTTTGCGTCTGAAGATGCGGGGGTAGTTGAGACCGATGAGGATGCCGACCGTGGTGTGGCCCGGTCCTTCTATCTCTGGCACGACTAGGGCGTTGTTGAAGTAGCGGCCCAGTTTGTAGAGTTCCTCTGCGAATGTGCCGGGGGTTGTTTTGCCTCGCCACACACCTACCTGTTCCATGGTGTGGCGATTCATGATCTGGGCGCAGGCGTAGTCGCCGTAGGTTGTGCGGGTCGGGTCGCCGCCTATGACGTATGACGCTGCGGCTGTGGGTTTCTTGAACAGTTTGAGTGGGCCGTGAGGGTCGGAGATGAACTTGGTCTCTTCGCCGTTTCTAAAGACGTAGCCTCTGAGGCCGGGTTGCCGGTCGAAGCACACTTTGAGGGTTTCTGTGGGGAAGACATTCAGTCCTGAAGCTATGAATGCTTCTTCGGGTGTGGCTGGGTACTCCTGCATGAATTGGAGGAGGTTGTTGTTGCACAGGTTTTTGACGGCGTATCGACGCCAGATGATTCGTTCTTGGAACTCTGACGCTGAGAAGATTCCTTCGTCTTGGAGTAGTTCTTTCAACTCTTCTTCGGCATCATCGAGGTGACCTAAGGGATACAGGGCGAGGTTGGTCTCTGTGGCGGCGTATTCAGGATGTTTCCACC
>Ga0255047_10002915_pt1 | contig 10994 bp, 12 predicted proteins | sample JV7_2_1_MG_FD_183640 | JGI IMG/M metagenome (GOLD analysis project Ga0255047, IMG submission 183640) | Seawater microbial communities from Jervis Inlet, British Columbia, Canada - JV7_2_1 | ecosystem: Environmental > Aquatic > Marine > Inlet | place: Canada: British Columbia | collected 2016-10-06 | reverse complement strand
ATTACTGCGGCCCCTGCAAAGATGAGTTCAAGAAGGACTTACCAGAACCTGAAGAAACTAAAGAGTAATGCCTACTCAAACAGGAGAGATCATAGAAACCCTAGAAGAGTTCGAAGACGGATCCAAGCTTGTAATAATGCAATGGTCCGATGGACTTAGAACGGCTACTATAGTAAATAGGCCCAAACCTTTTACTATAGAAGTGGATGTGGTATAATGGAATCACTTATTAGTCAATGAATAACCATGCCATTCACAAAAGAGACAGCAAGCATAGAGGGGAAAAAGGGAATAAAAGCCAGAGAGAAGAATAAGCATGACTTATGGGCTTTAATAGCAGGTGGTCATAAAGATGATTACAATAAGAAGCTAGAACGTCTTAAGGATGGAGGGGAACTGAGTAAGCCAGAATCAGAGTTTATGGATAGAGTTGAGAAATTATTCCCCTACACTAAAGCCAGGAAGACAGATGTTACCAGCGATGGTGAGAAAATAATCCCAATACCAATCCTTGACGTTTCAAAAGACAACAGCAACGGCAAAGATTAGAGACATGTCTAAGAGGCTACGGTGCGTCCCAGGGGGGACATCAGCCAGTAAGACAATATCAATTCTGATTTACTTGATAGCGAAAGCTCAGAGTGATGAGACCCCAACCTTAACTAGTATCATCGCAGAAAGCTTCCCACATCTCCGTAGAGGGGCTATGAGGGACTTTCTGAAGATCATGCAGGCACACGGTTATTTCAAAGATTCTTCCTGGGAGAAGACAAATTCTACCTACACATTTGAGACTGGATCCCAGATTGAGTTCTTCTCAGCGGATCAACCAGAGAAACTTCGGGGAGGAAGACGGGACAGACTATTCCTGAATGAGGCAAACAATATTCCATTCTCAGCATTTGAAGAACTTGAGGTACGGACCAAAGATTTCATCTTCCTAGACTGGAATCCTACAGTGGAGTTTTGGTATTACACAGATGTAAAGACCCAGAGAAATGATGTGGAGGAACTCACTCTAACCTACCTGGATAACGAGGCACTGGACCAACAGATCATCGACTCCATAGAGCAGCGTAAGGGAAGGAAGGGATGGTGGAAAGTCTACGGCCTAGGACAACTGGGTGAGGTAGAGGGAAGGATCTATACTGGGTGGAACATCATTGATGTCATTCCTCATGAAGCCAAGCTGATTACCAGGGGACTCGACTTCGGTTACAGCAACGATCCTACCTGTATTGTGGATATCTACCAGTACAACGGAGGGTATATCTTTGATGAACAATTCTACGCTAAGGGGGCACACAATGACGAGATAGCCACGTTCATGAAGGGGTTGGATCAAATCCTAACCTACGCAGATAGTGCAGAGCCTAAGTCTATAGCGGAGATTGCCAAGTATGGGGTAAAGATTACAGGAGCTAAGAAGGGACAAGGAAGCGTTTCCAGGGGGATAGATTATGTTCAAAGCCAGAAGTGCAGTGTTACCAAACGCAGTACCAACGTGATACGCTCCTACCGCAACTACCTGTGGGAAACAGATAAGCTAGGGAAGATTCTAAACAAACCTTGCCATGACTTCTCTGATCCAATGGATGCCATCAGGTATGGTCTATCTAGCTTTATCCCAGGTACAGATGAAACCTCATACCATAGCTCTGTATTCGAGTTTATGAAGGACGAGAAGCCATTTATCTCAGCCAAACAACCAGGACGTACACCTCAAGAGATGCATGAGTATGAAAAGAGTCTTCGGGAAGCAATGAAAAGTTGACCCAATTGTGATAGGTATGCTATCATGTCATATGCTATAACATATATCACATGAGGAAAGAGTTTAGATTATTCATACCAGAGGAACTCCACGCAGATATTAAAGAGAAAGCGTGGGAAGAGAAGAAGTCTATGAACCAATATATATTGGATTGTGTTGCGAAGGTGGAAATCGGAAAACAAATAGCCAGTGAAATGGATTCAGACATTCTTAAAATAGCTGAAGAGTTTGCAGGACAAATAGTAAATCATGAAACCCCTACAGAAGAATGTCCTAAGTGTCACGATACTTATGTTGATTTACCGAACCACACCTGTAGAGCAGAAGAAAAGCCAGAGATACCCAAGGAAACTACTGTGCTTTATGAGGGGTCAACTAAAATTGAAATAGCTGGGAGCGACGAAATGAATGGAGTAGTAAAAAAGAAATGCAAGAGCTGTAAAACTAAGACCAGTAACTTTGTTATCCGTAAGGGAAAAGAGATTTATGTCTGCGATAAACACATTAAAAATGTCTGAAGAAATCGAATTAAATTGTGGAGGATGCTGCTTACCAATAGTAATACTATTTGTACTATTTATTGGAGAGCCTGACCTTTGGACAGTAATAATTAATTACCTTTTGTCGCTAACCACTTAAAAACAATATGAGCCTAACTATAAAATAGCTGGAGATTTAAAACCACTGTAACAATACTGGACATTTAGCGTTATAAAGTATATAACCCTCCAAGTTATGACTGACCAAGAATACTTTGAAATCATGGGAATTGAATTTGAATGGTAGCTGTGGTATAATAGACTCAAGCCTGTCCTACCTAAACTTTTTGTATGGCAAGACTTACCTCCAAGAGTTCCTCTAATTCAGACGGGACTTTAAATCTCACACCTAACATTGATGTTAAGAGTGATCGTAGTAACCCAGCCGTGGCTACTGCTATTCAACTTATACAGGATAATCTAGCGAACAAGAACGACAGGGACTCTAAGAACCAATTAATACGGGACCTTTTTGAACAAGGTTTCACAGTAAAAGAACCCAAGGGTCCCAGAAAGATTCAGTCCAAGATGATCCAACAAGTTATCTGGAGGATGGCATCACGTATGAAACCACTGGATTTCACAATCCATGGGGTGGGTAGACCAGAAGCTATGGAGAAGCTCGTAACTGACGGTGTCTCTACAGTCATGGACAAAGGAAAATACATCAGCTCCCTTAGAGATAAGAATGGAGCTTTTATAAATCTGCTCCTGTATGGAGATAGCTTCATCCAAGTGGGAACCCAAGAGAAGGGAATCCCAATTGTGTTCAACACAGTGGATAATGCAAACGTCTATACAGATACCTACTGTACTAAGATTCGTGGAGGATGGGGAAGGCAGTGTCGGCAAATGGTCGTGGTCTTTTCTTATTCTTGGTCTGAAGTGGTAGACATGTTCCCAGACTTTAAAGATAAGATGGGTGATGGGAAGATCCCAAGAGATCTGTCGTTTGGTAGTGAAACAGATCGTGACATCACCCAGACCAACGACAGTAGAGATCTCACAGAGGTAGCTTACTTCTATGACCTTAACTCAAAGAACTACACAGTCTTTGTAGGATCTCAAACTACTATCGTTAAAGAACTCAGTGGAGATGACTTCCCATTTACTATGGAAGATGTGAACTCTGGAAATAAAGATAGAGTTCCGTTCATTCCTGTCATACAGTACATGTGCCAACCTTCTGCTAAAGGTTTCTTCAACCATGGTGTAGGAGATATGATTTATGATCTAGCTATCGTTAGTCGTCAACTTATGAACATGGCTGTAGGTCACGCAGAGGACAACGTATACCCTATAACTCATGTGAACGTACCTCAAGGAGAAGCAAGTAAATACTTCAACAAACTATCTCTTGCACATGAAATGCGTGAGTCAGGGAAGAAAGGATTCGTGGCTATGGAATATGATCCAAGCAATCCTAACGGAGCACGGGTTACTTCTGAATCTCTCACAACCCAATCTCTCGTAAACGAATGGCAACTGATCTTCGATAACCTTGTAAGAGAACTTACTCGTATGGGTATCAATATCGATGATGCAGATCGAGGAGCAGATGTTACAGCTACGCAAATACTCGCAGAAGAAGAAGCACAAAACGCTCTTATCAAACAAATTATGGAATGGAACGCATCAGAGTCTAAGTTCGCAGTAGAGCTTACGCTAGACTTCATTAAGGACTTCGTAGGAAAGAATGACAAGACTCCTCTCAACCTAGCAACCACGGTAGAGATTGAGGGAGAACAAGTTGGGATTGACTCAATTACCCTAGGAATGATCTCTGATGAGTTGCGTAAAGAGGATTATTTTGTTAAAGTAAACTCACGTAGTGGAGCAATTCCTTCAAACACATTCAAACAAGCTCAACTATCTAGAGTATTACAAACTCTACCACCAGGAAGTCCAGCATTTAATCAACGAGTTGTAGAACTCGCTAAGCTAAATGACGTGGACCTAACACTAGAACAACTCGCTCCACCTCAACAACCACAGGCTGCACCTGGTGATGTACCAGTAGAAGCAGCAGCAGCTTCCACAGAGAGGCAATCGTTCGAGGAACAAGGAGCACCAGCAATATAATTTATTTTTAATCTAAATCTCATGAGAGTAATAGATATAAAATCTGAGGGGAAAACTATTACCATTCCTCTAGCAGATTACAATTCAGATGTACATAAGGCAGTTAATGGAATTGCCTATGAGCGTCTTAGTGTACCAGTTGTCCCAGAAGCAATTAAGGTGCAAGAACCAGAAATGCCTGTTGTAACTAGTGGTGACTTCACTCCGGAGGAAGAAGTTGCAGAAGAATCAATTGATGAGATTGATGAGAACACTTGTGGGTGTGGAAAGGTATGTAAAAGTGCTTTTGGACTTAAATCCCATCAGCGTTCATGCAAGAGCATCTAAGACAACATCACCAAAACCGTAAAAGGGAAGGGACTGAGATGGAGAAATTACTTGGCACTAACACTGCTGTTATTGCTTTTGCTCAGTTCTTTGAAGCCCATATGGATGACATGGAACTTATTAGTGCTGTGCGTCTGAATGAATTTGTATCAGATCCTAAGGCTGACTTTACCAGTAGAGATATAGACTTCTATAAGAAGGGTCTTGCTGAGCTACCAAAGGTGCTGTCAATGTGTTATAATGAAATAGAACAAGAAAAAGAAAAGGAACGGTTAAAATCATAGCTCTTTAACAAATTATTAAGCCTGTCACTTATTTTGGTCTTTATTTGCCCAAAGTTGCTGACAGGCTTTCTTTGGGTAATTAGTGGCTAAAACCACAATATATCCCTAACCCTTATATTATGTCTGACAAAAGTACAGATGACACTGAGCTATTTGACAGTGTGCCCTCTGAGACCGTCGCAGACGACGGAGATGACACTTTAGAACTGGAAACAGAGTCTAAAGATGAGCAGCCCGATGATATTAAGCTCAATGAGCCTAAGAAACCGTCTGCTGAACAACAAGCCCAAAAACAAGTAGAGGCTTGGACACTTAAGGTTATTAACGGAGACGTTGATGTCAACGAACTCCCTAAAGACGTTAAGTGGCTTAAACCTTCTATCGAGAAGAAGCTTGCAATGTCACAGAAAGAACCTGAAATCAACGATCTCGTTGAGAAGGCTGTGGCTAAAAAAGCAGATGAAGATGCGTTCTTAAAACTAAAATCCTCTTTAAATGACCTTTCTCTCAATAAAGAGCAACGGTCTGACCTTCAAGTAGAGTTCGCTGAACTGCTACAGGCTGGCCTCCCTAAATCCAAAGCCCTAAGAAAAGCTTTGAAAATAGTAGGAGCCACTACTGTAGAAATCGATGAAGTCAAACGAGCGAACGCTGCCTTACCAAAGGCGGGCAACGCTGAAGTACGTGACGATGTGGAACTCACTAATGAGAATCATGCCGACATACCTTCTGAAAAGAGAGTTGAACTTTATGAGAAAATACGCAGACCTGGCTTCAATATAAATGCTTAACTAGGTGATGGGGAAAAATTTATTTACATTAATTTTCCTTAATCATGGCTAATTCATTTTCAGCTTTAAATCCTGAAGTATGGAGAAGTACGGTACAAGACTATCTTAATAAGATGCTAATCTCTGAAAAGATTGCTAATCGCAAAAGCGAAGCACTTCTCAACAGTGGTGATACTGTTAACTTCCCAGAACTAACGGATGTACGTATTCAATCGTACTCTCAAGGAACTGATCTTACTATTGATGATCAAACAGCAACTCAATCTCAATTGGTTGTTAATCAATCTAAGGCAGCTACCTTCGCACTAGATAAGGTGCAACAAAAACAAGCACTAGCTCAATACTCTCTTGATCTAGCGTTCCAAAGTGCTTTCCAACTCAAGAACAATATTGACCAATCTGTAATTAACACTGGTGTTAATGCAGCTAACAATACTGTTGCTGGAGGAACACTTTCAACCTCAACAATGATCTCTAAACTTGGAGACGTTTACGCTCAACTTGCACGTAACAATGCAGTAGATGCTGAACTATTCGGTGTTATTGATCCAGAACGTCAAGCTCTACTTACTCAAACCTTCGTGGCTAACGGTTTCGTAGAAGCTGACTCTCGACTTAAGAATCAATTTGTAGGACGTGCACAAGGTTTCAATATCTTCGTGTCAAACAATCTTCCTTCAAGTGTGACTCTACAAATGGCTACTATCCCAACTGCTACTGACACTTTGACTGTCTACGGTGTTACATGGACTTGGGTAGCTAGTGGTGCAGCTACTGCTGCTGGTGATATCTCTATCGGAGCAAACGTTGCTGCCGCTAAGGCTAACTGGCTTCTAGCTGTTGCTGGAACCGCTACTGGTTCAGCTGCTACGTATATCGATGTATCCACAGCTAATCGTCGTATTCTACAAAATGCACAGATCGCTGCTGCTGCTTGGGGATCAGACGCATCAGTATTTACTGGATACGGTAAAGTTGGTGCTGCTGAAACCTTCACTGACGCAACTGACACTTGGGGAACTGAAACATCTAATATGCTCTTCGGACGTATGGGTGCAGTCTCTCTCGCAATTCAATTGCAACCAAGTCTTACCATCGCTCAAGAACCAAAACAACTCGTAAAGAACTACATCACGCATGTACTTTACGGAACTAAGGTATTCAGCAAGGACACTAAGAGACTAGTAAACCTGTCATATAACGTCTAATCGTTTTCCTCAGGGGACGGGATAAGTCCCCACTTTTAATTCGGCTATCTAGTGCAAAGAGCGAAGGTTGCACATTCGTACCCTGGAGCCACAACCCAAAAATTTTATGCCTAATAAAAATCCTTTTATAGCTGAAAAGATCATCATATCTCAGGACAGTACTGACTTTGGTATCTTTATGGCTGACGGAACGTCAGTTGTAGATTCATCTGGTAATATTGATGCACCAGTAACCTCTACAAACTTAACTCTAAGTGGAACATTAGCAGTAACAGGTGCTAGCACTCTTACAGGTGCTGTCGCTTTAAATGGGGCTACTACTGCAAGTGCAGCTGTAACTGTCGGTGTTGATGACACTGGTTACGATGTAACTCTTTTCGGAGCTACCTCTGGAAAAAAGACCTTGTGGGATCAATCTGCTGATGCTTTGATCCTTCGTGGCAATCTGTTTGTTGACCAGGTAGCACCTACCGCAGAAACAGGAGCTGCTACTATTGCTGCTGCTGATTTAATTACTGGTATTGTTACTATTACTCAGTCAACAGGTTCTACTGTTGCTCTTACATTAGACACGGGAACTGCTATGGATACTGCATTGGCTGAAGCTGATACAGTAAATGATTCATTTGATTGGTATATCATCAACCTGAGTGCTGCTTTGGCTGACACAGCTACCGTGACTGCTGCTGCTGGTCATACCATTGTTGGTGAACCTATTGTTGAATCTGCACATGCTGATTCAGAATTCCAAAGCTCGGCTCATTTCCGTTCACGTAGGACGGCCACTAACACGTGGGTAACCTACCGATTATCTTAATTTATTTTTTAATTTCTTAAATCATGCCTAATGATGTAAAAGAAAAGCTTGAAAACCGCAAAAAAGAAATAGAAGCGGAGTTTGAAAAGATACAGGGTCAAATCAAACAAACCTCTAAGTCTCAAAGCGAACTTCAAGCCAAGCTTGTACAGCTCCAAGGAGCATACCAAGAAGTTACAAATCTTCTTGAGGAACCCAAGGAGGAACCCAAGAAAGAAAAGCCTAAAAAGTAGGTTTATAGGGATCATCTGTCCCCTCATGTGGTCCCTATTAAGCTTATTATATGATCTCAATCCAACCACAGAATGTAACAGACACTAAGGTAACTGTTACAAGTACAGCCACGCTGATGTACACATTAATGGATACTGCATCGAGCACAAAAAATGCTCGTCAATATTACAGTGATAGATTCGCCAACGCTCTGATCATTAATCCAGAAGATGGAGATATTCGTTATCTAGTGAAAGGAACGCCTACTGCTTCAGTAGGTATCCTGATCTCTAGCGGATCCAAGGAGTATATCCCTGGTGTAGAGCTAGACGAAATAAAGCTCATTAGAGTCGGTTCTAGCGACGTTGCCGTTACTGTCGTACCCTACCGCTCAGAACCAGGAGAAAGCCCTGCTAACGTCGCATATGATGTTACCCTAGAGGCTTCTTCAATTACGATAGGGGATGTGCAGATTCAAGGGCTAGGTGGGGCCTCTACTAACGGAACCGACGCTCTTACGCCAGCAGATACTTGGGTACAAGTACCAACCTCTGCCCCCGCTAGTGATTATGTTTTAGTGGTATCTAAGGAGAACTCAGCAGGAACTATACGATGGAGCTTTGAGAATGGAGGAACTCCTAGTGCAACCAACGGAAATAAACTAACAGGTGATGATGCCTCTTTCAATTTACAAGCCAGTCAGGTTGTCTACTTTGCATCTAGTACAGATGGTGACGACATGAACTGGACAACCAAGATTCTTTAATGAGCAACCCCTACGTACAAATATCGACAGGAGTTAAGCCTCTAGCAGATGTCCTATTGATAGGTAACACTTCTGGTGGAACTGATTTAATCATGTCTGCGGGTGATACGCTTACCGTAGACACAATTACAGAAACAGGTGCAGGAACCGGTGTCACCATAGAGTCAATCCTTCTAAAGGATGGAGATGCTGTATTCTTAGACAATGATACAGCCTTATTCGGTACTGGTTCCGACTCATCAATTACTTACGATGGAACGGATATGGTTATAAATCCGAAAGCCGTAGGAACTGGTGATGTAGAAATACAAGGTAATCTTAGGTTAAACACAGACTCAGACCAAATCATCTTCGGTACAGGTGAGGATGCAAACATCTCATACGACGGTACAGACTTGAACTATGTTTCTAACGCTGTTGGGACTGGAGTTCATGACTTTACAGGGGATATAAGACTACAAGATTCCACAACAGCACTGACTGGTGGAAACTATGCAGTTCAGATAGAGTCTGCTAAAACCCCTACAGGCTCAGTTCCAGATACAGGAGATGCGAATATGATTTCAATGTGGAAGTTTGATACAGGCTCAGGGACAAGTGCAGTAGACTCTAAAGGTTCACACACTGGAACTATCACAGGTGCTACATGGAAAGGTTCAGGACAATTCGGTTACACAGGAGATGACAGTTTAGTAATGGATGGTACAGAAGATTATGTAACAGTTCCTAACAATGCCGTATTTGATTTTGATAATACTGATACGTTTAGTATTTACGCATGGATTAAAACAACAACCGCAGGTAATAATGCGATAGTTACTAAAATGGACGCATCAAGTAGTTTTAGAGGTATGCAATTCTTTATAAACTCAGGTGATGATTTGGAATTGGATATGATTAGTACTAACCCTTCAAACTTGCAAGCTGTGTTCGGGGCTAGCGGAACTACTTTGATAGATGGTGAGTGGCACATGGTTGCTTGCACTTATGATGGAAGTTCTACAGCAGCAGGGATTAAATTATATATAGATGGAGCAGTTTTAACTCCTACAGTTAATAACGATACTTTGACAGCAACCACTATAAAGGCGGTTGATATGGAGTTTGGACGTAGAGGAGATGGAGCCTTGGATTTTACTGGGGATATGGATAATGTGACTATTTATAGTGACGTTCGTACACCTACTGAGATTCTAGCTGACTACAACAACAGTCAATCAACTGCTGTAGCTACTATTATTGATACAACCTCAGATTTCGGAGCTACTGGAACTTTAGTATCATTCAGAAACAACGCAGTAGAGAAGGCTTCAATTAGAGGAGATGGGTTCTATATAGGCGGTGGGCTTAACCTAGCATCTTCCACTGAAGTTTCATCTATATTAGATGAAGATGCTATGGGTAGTGACTCAGCTACAGCCCTAGCTACACAACAGTCAATCAAAGCTTATGTGGATACAGCCGTTGCTACAGTAGATACTTGGGCAGAGATTCTAGCATTAGGGAATACGTCAGGAGCAACAGATGCAATTATTACAGCAGGACAAAAGATTACAACAGACACTATCTCTGAAACAACAGCTGCGGCTGGAGTAACGATTGATAGTGTTGTGTTAAAAGATGGTGGTGTTAATTTAGCTGCAAGTGCTAATTATCAAATCAATGGTACAGATATTATAGCCGATACTGCTGGTACAGCAACTCTTTCAAATATAGATGCATTAGACGCTACTACAGAAGCTACAATAGAAGCTGCTATTGATACATTAACTCTTACGAGTTTGACAATGACAACTGCAATTACTGCTATTATTGATGATGACAGCATGGGAACTGCTTCTGCTACTAATATTGCTACCTCAGAGAGTATCAAGGCTTACACAGACACTACGGTTGGTGCTTACTTACCTTTGGCAGGAGGTACTATGACTGGTGCTGAAACTATCTATAATGGAGTAGACGCTATTAAATCAGGAGACTATTCTCTTCAGCTACAATCTGGTGCTACAGGTACTGGTACAATACCAAGTGAAGCAGGTAATATAGTTAGTTACTGGAAGACTGATGATAATGGTACGTTCCCAGAAGACACAACTGATGCGAACCTTGTTTTATGGAATAAGATGGAAACAGGTTCAGGGACTTCTTTAGTAGACCAACAAGGTAATTACACAGGGACGATAACTAACGCTA
>Ga0255047_10002911_pt1 | contig 11009 bp, 16 predicted proteins | sample JV7_2_1_MG_FD_183640 | JGI IMG/M metagenome (GOLD analysis project Ga0255047, IMG submission 183640) | Seawater microbial communities from Jervis Inlet, British Columbia, Canada - JV7_2_1 | ecosystem: Environmental > Aquatic > Marine > Inlet | place: Canada: British Columbia | collected 2016-10-06 | reverse complement strand
ACGTGATGCGATTGATTGGGTAGGACGTGATAAGAAAGGAAGAACATTACAAAAAATCCGGCCTGAGATGCCTATGAGGTTTGCTACTCAATTTTACCGTTATAGTAATGGTAATGAGCTTCGTAATCTTTTAGAGGAAAGTAAAACTAATTTTAAGGATGAATATATGGAAAATGTTGATGGAGTTGAAGTTTGGGATTTAGATTGTGATTTAACTTTTGATGTTCCTGAAGATTTAGCATGGTCTATATCTGAGAATGCTAAAGAGGAAGATGGTGATGGTGTATATACTTTTCCGTGTTTCTCGGAAGAGCTGTCAAGTAAACTTGTTAAATTTTGTGAGGAGATTATTTAATGCGTATTACTTATAAAAAACTTGCTGAAGCTATTAGTAAGATGACAGTAGAACAACAAAATTCTGATGTTACAGTTGAATTAGAACAGTATGGTGAAAGTAATGAATGTTATGCTGGAAGTTTAGAAATTTGTAGTGATAATCATGATTCATTGGATGATGGTCACCCAGTTATATTTGTAGACTATAGAGACGAAACTATTAAGTTTACCTAAAGGAGATTGTTTAATGCCTAAGACATTTGATCTGGAAGTTATTGAAGAAGGTATGGAAAATGGTATTGGCTTTTGTATTGAGTGTGGTGCTGAAAAGGAATGTTGTGAACCTGATGCAAGAGAGTATAGATGTGATGAATGTGGTGAGATGACTGTTTATGGTGCGGAAGAGATTATTATGATGGAGTTAATTAACTTTGAGGAGGACGAGTAATGGTTAAGTTCAAACAAATGAATGGTTACAAGCAACTAACTACCCCTATTGTTAAAAGAAAGGAAAAGGTTGTAGAGAAGTTTAAGTTTATGACTGTTGATGGCTTTACCAAACATAATGGCTGTCCTATTGATACTATGATTATGTTAAAGGGAGAAAACATTTGGCGAAGAGTATGGTGTCGGCAGTTTAGTAATGTTGGTACTCTCCATATTAAAGTTGGAAAAGAGAAATATGTTGTAGGTGAATATGATATACCTGAGTTAAAAAGTAATTAACTTGTTGTTAGTTATTAGTGGTTTTACTTTTTAGTTTTTACTTTTTGGAGATTGTTTAATGACTTATCAGGAAAAACAAGAGTTGATGACTAATGTTAAAAAACAGTTATTAGATGCTGCTAATTGGTTAGTAATAGCTGCCCATCAATGTGATGGTGTAACAGTACCTAAACCACTTATTACTAGTACTACAATTGCTGCAACTGAAGATAGTATTAGGAGGGCAACTAACCAATTGGAAATTGTTGAAGAGAATATGTGTCAATTAGATACTCCTAACTCTAGAAGGATTCTTAAACCTATGGAGTTAAAAAGTCTGTGTCCAAGATATGAAGATATTTGTACTTCAATGTCGTTTGTAGAGTAAGTAATGACTTATCGAGAATTAGCTGTAGAAATTAGTAAAATGACTGAAAAACAACAACAGTTAGATGTTACTGTTGTATTGCAAGAATATGATGGTTCAATTGAACGCTGTTCTGGAAGTTTAGAAACTTGGAGTAAAGATGAAGAATTGGATGACGATCATCCAGTTATATTTGTTAATCTTATAGAGGAGATTAATTATGGAGTATTTTCACTATAGCTACGAAGAAAAAGGATATTGTACTATATTATACTCTGGAAAAGAAACTAGGCATTTACAAGGAGAGGATGAAACCGTATTTTTAGAGGAAGTAGAGAAACTTGATTTAGTATGGGAAAAAGGTAATCCTAATACTGGTATCTTCGAATGTTATGAGGATCATTTAGATTTGTTGATTGATCCATACTTTAATTAATTTTAAAACCTTTTCGTTTTGTTAAACTTTACTGGAGAAGAATAGTTATGAGTAAGTTAAATTTGATGATTCATTGTGGTGGCGAAGTTGTTGGGCGTGAAGTTATTGAGAAGTGTGCTACTCCTTTACCTACGTATAGTCATGTACCAGTGCCTCATAGTAAGTTAATTGACTTAACTGTTGGGGAGTTTAGTAAGCATGGTTATGAGGTTGTAAATGAGGCTCATGGTATCAACAAATTGCAAGGCGATGTGCCTATGCAATACTTTGGAGTATTTCAGTTGAAACAGAAAGCTGTTGTACCCTATGGTGATGAAGGTCTTAATAAAATATACCTTAGAGAAAAAGATAATTATATGATACCAAGACAACAAGATACTGTTGATGTTAGTGGAAATGATAGTAGTGAGTATGATCTTGTTGTAGGTTTAAGGAATAGTCATGATAAGGCTTTTCCTGCTAGTATTGCTCTTGGTAGTGGTGTGTTTGTTTGTGATAATCTAGCTTTTAGTGGAGAGGTTAATCTTTCAAGAAAGCATACTAGGTATATTATGAGAGACCTACCTCAAGTTGTAGCAAGAGGTGTAGTTAAGTTGACTGATATTAGGTGTAATCAAGATTTAAGGTTAGATGCCTATCATGGTACTGGGTTAAGTACTCAACAAGCACATGATATTGTTATTCAGTTACTTGATGCTAAGGCTATGCCTAATGCCTCTATTCAGCATGTATTAGAGGAGTATAGGCGACCTAAGTATGAAGAGTTCAAACCACGTACAGCATGGAGTTTATTTAATTGTGTTACTGAAGTTGCTAAGAGATGGAAGAATCCTCATAAGACTTTAGAACGTACTCAACTATTGCATGGAGTTATGGATCGGGTTTGTGGTATAAATAATCGTGGTAGGGTTATTGAGACTACTGTAGTTTAAGGAGAGGATATGATTAGGTTTCGAAAGTTGACTAATCCTATTACATTGAAATATAGGATTGAGATTGTAATAGGATGGCGGGCTATACCTTTAACCGGATTTTGGTTTAATAGGTATTAGCCTAAGTAACCTGGGTATGTTATAAAACTACCTCTTTGTTTTTAACAACTACCTTTTTGTTTTTAGTTATTTTTAATAACTAGCAAAGTTGTAACTATTAAGGTTCTCATGTACCCCTTAATAGTTAAACTCCCTGCTTTAAAAACTAGGTGCGTATAATTATTGTTTTACATTGTGGCAATAGTAAATACGAACGAGTTAAGTTGATTTTATCAACTACTGATTTTATCAGCTATCGTCACCTAGTTCTTTTTTTATTAACAACTGCTGTTTGTTTTTACTATACTATGTTGGTGTAGTAAGGTACTGAGTTTCTCTAGTAGGAGATAGTTATGAGTACAGATGATGTTATTGAATACGCTTATGTTTCAACTAATCCTCTATTTAGGAGTTTAACTTTAAAAGAGGTTAACAGTTTTAGAGATCATGCTAGTAGAACTTATCCTGATCCTATAGATAGTTGGAATGTGTTTCATCCTGTATGTAGACAGGAATGGATTAGAAGAGGTATAATGCCGAAAAATTTAGCTTTAACTTGGAAGTTTGCTGATGGTGGTACTTGTGTAGGTTATTATATTAGTATGGAATGTGGTGACAATCATTTACAAGATTGTGATGATGATGGATATTGTAATCTTTGTCAATATCGAGAATTTATGTTAAATTGTCGTCGTATTGATGGTGGGGTATGTATTGTTTCATCAGATAAGGTTAGTGAAGCTACTAATGAGGATAGAGCAGCTAGTATTAAGTATTTTAAGACTATTGGTGTTGAGGTTGAATGCGATTACTAGTTGGGTCTATATTAGTCAAGTCTAGTAGGAATTTTTTGAAAACTGGGCTTGACATTTTTTCCAGTTTGATTAGAATACACCCTTAAGCGGTGACTGTTTAGGGACAGTATTGTGTTAAACATTAGTAATAGCGTACAACTTGATGATAGGTGTTGCTCGGTGGCGACATCATATAACCCTATGGTATAACGTGCCCTAACACGTTATGCTGTAGGGTTTTTTTGATTTTAACTTGGAGAGTATAATGAATAAATTAGATGAGTTTGGTATTAAAATTGAAGAGGAAAAACTATCCTATTATATTAATAGTACTAAGGATGGTTTTGAAGTTAAATATGGGGGTATAGTAATAGCTGGTCCTTATATTTATAGGGAAACGGCATGGAAAGAAATGAAACGATTAGAGTTAACGGATAATTTATAGCATTACTGGGGATATAGCTCAATAGGTTAGAGCAGCATACTCATAATGTGTTGGTTGTAGGTTCGAGTCCTACTATCCCTATTTTTATTACTGTGCCTACTACTAATTTATTTTAGTAGTGGGCTTATAGCAGTGCTTGCCCAGACATAAATTAAACTAGACTTTATAAAAGGAGAATATTATGAAGTGGGTTATGTAACGTGGAGAAATTGAGACTATAGTTTATCTAAATTCTGCCTTATACTAGGGGTAGTCTTTTTAAAGACTCGATTAGGTAGACTATTTATATTCCGGATGAAGAGATAGTAAGTATAACCAACCACTTACTATAGGATTATGATTAGCAACGATCATTTAGGTTCGAATCCTAACCGGAATATTAGAGTAGTTATTGATTATAATTGATTGTTTCAATTATAATAACGCGACTTTAGCTACTCTATTGTGGCACAGTTGTAAAACTAGGTATAAGACATGGAGTCTAAGGTTAAACACGGAAAACCATACCTAAGTTTATTTAACTCCCTGCCACTTTTTATTAGGAGTATAAATGTTAATCTTAGTAATACCCATGTATTGTTTTATGTACTCTGGATATGATGAAGTTCTATATTAATCTGTAACTATTACCTATGATGGGTATGAGGTGTTTTCACTGGAAGAGAATAGTAGATAGTTAATAACTATTGTTAGTAGAGGCCTTGTGGCGGAATTGGTATACGCAACAGACTTAAAATCTGTTATCCAATGGATATATGGGTTCGAATCCCATCAAGGCTAATAAGCAACTATATTGTGTAGTTGTCATTTTAGTTTTTAGCTAAAACTAGTTAGGAACTAACTACTCTTTTTAGGGAGAGAGAATGTGTCTTATATTGTTAATGGTAAAGAGGAACATAATCTCTATGTTGAGATTAAGCAAGGATTTTTAACTCTTAGGAAAAGAGGTAATCCTAGATTTAAAATTGAGGTTCATTTTAGTAGAGATGAACTTTTAGAGTTACTCGGAAGAGACTCTAAACAATATGAAATGGAAACTAGAAGTAAGACAGCTTATGATAAGAGGTTATCTTATGATGATGATACAGAGTTTGATGATATAGATAAATTAGAGTGTGCTGGTATTTATGATCAATTGGTAAAGGAGTAACTAATGAATAATGTTGTACTAAAGGATTGTTTAGATAATTGTTGTGTAGATAATACTAGAGGTACATTTGGTGAAAATCAAAATCCAGCTTTAATGTATGCTCGTGGTGTTATAGTTGGAATGCTATCTGCTTTTATTGCTGGTGGCTCTACTTTTGAAGAAGCACTAACAATAGTTAAAAAGAATGTTAGAAGTGATAATGGTGCTCATGGTGTATTTGATGTTGAAAGTATACCAACTCATTTTTTAGATGAATGGTATAAGGATTAAATAAAAAAAGAGCTAGTAACCGGGAGAATGGCTACTAGCTCTTTTCTGCATTACTAGTATTTGATCTATACTTCGTGTTGCAATACATTAGCAAACTAAGTATTATTCAAATCCTAGGCAATGGGTCCCCAGGTTACCAACCTAGACAGGGAGAAGCAATAACTACTAGTTCATGTGTTGTTACTAGGTTATAGTTATTGGTAAAGTGTGCGGGGTATCTCACTCAGTTTGTGAGCTACCAAATCAGACTCAGTTTAATACGGTGGAAGTATATTAGTCCTCTTACTAGTAGACTCTAGTAAATTGGAACTACTATACTTCTCCCTGTATAAAACCTGGGCTGTATCTAGATTAAGGTATATGTAGTTTAGTATACATTAACGGAATAGTCTCCATGATATACTGCTTGTTTAGATGAGTCGAAATGAGTATTAGCTCCAACTATAAAGTGTGTATCATTGGCCATAATTGACCTGTTTTTATAGGGCTGTATAGTAGGTCCGAATATAGCATCCCATATAGGAACTAGATCAAGATCAAGCATATATATTTTACCATAGTCTGCCATGATACACATACCAGTATCATTAAAAGCAGCAGTACCAACCGTTACTGATGTACTGTTAGTGATGAAAGGATAATTAGTATCAGTTGATAATAAAGTAGCTACTATACTTCCTGTAGATTCATCAAGTTTAAATATCTTACTTGTGAGTTGTGTTTGGTTATCTTCATAAAAGTATGAATAACCATCATAAGTTCCAATCCATGTGTATACGAATATGTCTGAGCTATTAGGTGGATTATTAGCCCATGTTATTGCATCACCTAACCAACCAAATGCGTAAGGTAACCAATAGTATGAAGGATTTAGATTAATATCATAACCAGAGACTGGTATACTAGAACGTAGTGCAATTCCATTAGTTAAGTTACTAGATGCCTTGTAGCCGTATATAGATGCCATATCAGAGCCACCATACGCATAAGCTACACTAGTGATTCCATAATTCGTAGTCATATAAGCATTTACTGCATTTTCTCCTATGTCTGTGATATACGTACCATCAATATCAAAACAATGAACATAATTATTAGGTTTTGGATATGTAAGTGCATCACTTGCTAATGGGCAAAAAGTACTATTTGTCCATCCATTATGAAAATTACTAATAGTATAAAGAAAGGATGTATAAGGGTATAATAATCCGCCTATGTTTACAATGCCAGATTTTCTATTTAATGTTCCTGTAAATTTTATAGTACCTGCTCCAACATCTAAGTCTGCTGGATCACGATAAAATAATCTTGGACTATTAGTATCAGAATTTGTTGAAGCATCATTAACTGTATTTAATGTTATTAGTCTGTCTTTATCTCTAAAGTAATAGTGAACTTCATTTTCTAATAATAATCCTTCTCCCGTTACTAATGTATCTGGATCAGTAATTGATCCTTCTATTATTGTTCCATCTGTATAATCTCTTGATCTAGGTTTACCAGCATAATACTCAAAAGCGGTTAAACCAGCTTTATTTAATGGTGGTAATGTTACCCATTGTGACGCTGTACCACATAAAGGAAATTCTGATGTTGATACTGACCAGTCTAATGTACCATCTCCAGCTTGTATATAACGTATATCAATAGGGGCAGAATCTTCCATTGGAGTCGTATCTTTAACTGGATCAATAGTATATAAGTATCCCCCTGCCCTAAATCCCATAAAGTTTGTATTTTCAGCAAGATGTAGACTTGGAGTTAATACAAAAACATAGTCATTAACTTCTGGGCTTACATCTGATACATTTAATGTTGCAGCATTTGTTGGGGTTTTTGTGTAGTATACTGCTCTTAATTTTTTACAGTAGTATATAGCATGTGCATCTGCTGCTGGAGCACTAGGATAAGCTGTAGCACCAGGACCAGCTATAGTTTGCCAAAATTCTGGAACACTACTTGTAGGATAATCTTGTGGGTTAGTTGGTAATCTTAAATCTTTGGAAGGATCAAACATATGTGGTAAACTCTTTTAGTTCTTAACTAAAACCTAATTGTTCTTAACAATTAATCATTGGAAGGATCAAACATGAAGACTACTTTTTTTGTTGACAGGTGTACTTGGCTAAGAGGTAGTAGTAATAATTCTTACTTATTAGATAATAATGGAAATAGATGTTGTCTTGGTTTTGTATGTACTCAATTAAGTATTAAAGACTATGATATGGAGTTAGAAGCTGAGCCTTTTGATTCTTCTAATAACACAGTTCTTATACCAATTTTATTAGATGAAAACCATAATAATAATATATTATCTAGGAGAGCGATGATAATAAACGATGATGGTACTATTAATGATCATGTTAGAGAGGTGAAGTTAGAGAGATTATTTGAAGAGTATGGTTTACGTATTAACTTTTTTAGTTCTTAACTAAAGCCTAGTTGTTTTAACAACTACTTTTACTGGAGAAGATTGATGATTAAATACACGTGGTCCGAAGTTAATGAACAAGTATACAATGTTAAAAAACAAGCATTTAAAGATGGTATAACTTATGTGGCTATTGTGCTACTTATACTAATGTAAAATCAATTTATTGGGAGTTAATCTAATGGTTCAACTTAATATAAATGATTATGTTAAAGTTAAATTAACAGAGGGTGGCTATGAGGTGTTTAATGATTACTATAATAATCTGAATCTTGATCCAGATGATTATCTATTTATTGATGATGACGGATGGTTAAAGATTCAATTATGGACCATGATGAATATATTTGGTTCAAGTTGTTATACTGGATGTTTTCAATTGTTTGAGGGTAATATAGTTAAAATTAAGGAATCAATCTAATGGTACAACTTAGGTATTATAAAATTAACTATATTGTTTTTCTAGGTATACTTAATTATGTTTATCATCCAGATTATTATTCGTTTATCGTTCACGAGGTTTTTCAACAGTCAATGTAGTAAGTATAGGTTGTTGAAAACTTATCATTCTTCCTGTTACTTGTAAGTATTTTTTCGTTACACCTACATCATCTGTATTACGGTTAAGGGATATATTTCTACCCTCTATTTTCTCTACTAAACTAAACCTATCTGGTTCTAAATGTATCCCTACCATTTTAAACTTAGTTCTAATTTCAGCACTATCGAAATCATCTCTAATTTTTTCAGCGTATGTAGTTATAGTATTTACTCCAGTGGAATCATCTATTTCATCAGTACTAGCATTGGCATCATATAACTCAGAAGTGTGATCTCCTGTATTTTGTACTTCTCTTAAATGGAATGAATCACTTTTATCTATAAAGTGTTTTATATCTCTAAGTTGTGGACTGGAATTTTGTCTTGTAGCAGTACCAGTTATTCTAGCATCACTTCTTATACAGCACGTTAGTTTTACTCCCGCTTTTTCTATACCAGCGTTCATTAAGTACCATGGTGGAGTATTTGCTGTAAATAGTATACCTATTTGATCTCTAAGTACTTGGAATGTAATATCTCCTATAACTTCTTTATATGGTGTCCATGTTGAGCTAGAACCATCACCAGGAGAGGTATCAAAATCTTGTGTTAAATGTATTGTATAATCTACACGTTTACCATCATCATCTAAAAGTAATGGTTTACTGGGTTTTCTTCTTCTAGGTATAGCTGGATCACCAAAGAAATTAGTTAATGATGTTGCAGTTGTAGGTATTTCTCTGAGTTGTGGATTAGGTCTTAAAGCTGAATAATCACCACCTTCATTAAACGCCCACAATCGCCAAGCATTTTTAATACCCGCAACAGAAGTATAAGTATTATATTGTGAATCTGGGTCAGTTTTATCTAAATCATGGTCAAAAAGGTTATCATATATATTTCTCCAACATGGGTAAAGTATAAATGATCCTTCTTTTTCTCTATGTGAACCTTGAACTATGATATGGTTAGCTAATGAGTTTACATCATAGTCTACTCTGAAATGATTAACAGTACTTTCTGTATCATTTAGTACTTTACCCGGTCGTTGGAACTTTAAGTTATGTTTAGGTCCATCACCTTTTCTATAGAATAGAAAGTATCTTTTTGTTTTAAAGTCAGTTTCATTGTCATAACTGCTATATATACACCAATCATAACCATGAGGATGTAGAATTTGATCTAGATATTCGTTTAAGTACTTACCTGGTTTTAATCTTAAGTTTTTTATTTTAGGATCAGTAGTAGAATCAAATGCTGCATTTATAACTGTATCATTAGGGTTTTGTATAAAGTCTTCATCTGGATTACACCACCAACATAATGTTTTTATTATATCACCTAATGACCATTCAGCATCAATACCAGTTAAAGCATTAGCAGTTAAAGCTAAACTTGTTCTAACAGATTCTATATCTAACCATAATTTCCAGTCTTTTTCAGTATCACCACCAGGAGTAACAGTTTTATTTGACATATTAAATTCAATCTTACCATCTATCATGGGATTGAATGTAATATATCCATCTTTAGTTGTAGGTGTTGATGCTATTTCATTCCATTGTCTTTCACCAGTGATAAGTGTACCAAAATGGTATGGTCTAATACTAGCTTCTATAACTGATCTTTCTTCTTTATCAACACTTATTGTTTGAGTTGATAGCTCTCCCCAGAATATAGTTTCCCATCCAAGTATGTTATCTACGCTATTACCAACAAACTTTCGTATCTCTATTTGTCTTCCAAATGTAGTTGGCACTTTTAAATCTAATACACGTTTATCATCTTTAGCAAGATCATACGCAAAAGTACATTTATCTAAACCTTTACTACCTAGTTTTTGTGTAAGTTGTATTGGTACTAAATAGTCTACTACACTTCCATTTAATAGTTCTATGTCTGTACCATCATCATCACCAAGAAGTACAAATAAATTATACTCACTGTATTTCTTAGTACTTCCCCCAGTAGGGTCTGTACCAACTATAGTATTAGTAGGAGCTGTAGGCATGATTAATGTTACTTATGAATTGGCTCAGTATATTAAGACTAAGCCTTATCTATCTGAAGATTTACTTGTACTTAATAGGTATTTGTATGCTTTAGGTTATAAGGCTTTAGCTAGGAGGTGTTTACATAGTCCTGTAGTTATTTGGATGCTAGCTAAAGAGGAAAATATTGGAGATGATTACTTAGAGTATTTAAATACTCATTACAAGGTATTAAATAGAAAGGAGTTAGATGTATCTCACTGGAGAAGATTAAAGTATATGACTAAGCTTATTCAGTCTGAAGTTAATTTAGCTAATAGTAGGCCGCGAGTTTGAAAGGTGAATGATTAATAATCTGTAGTTGTTATGGCTGTAGGTGTATCTGGTCCAGTATTGTCAGCAGTAAATGTAATGCTTGTAATAATGTCATTAGTTGTTGCACCATTACTAGCCTCTATTTTATATGTATATCCTGAACTATCTAATAAGACTGGAGTATCTATCTCAAGAATC
>Ga0255047_10002910_pt1 | contig 11011 bp, 10 predicted proteins | sample JV7_2_1_MG_FD_183640 | JGI IMG/M metagenome (GOLD analysis project Ga0255047, IMG submission 183640) | Seawater microbial communities from Jervis Inlet, British Columbia, Canada - JV7_2_1 | ecosystem: Environmental > Aquatic > Marine > Inlet | place: Canada: British Columbia | collected 2016-10-06 | reverse complement strand
CTATTTCAGTGCCTGACGGAAGTCGAGGGTCTAGCGAGCGTTCAAAATCCTGCAACTCAATAAGACACGCCCGGACACCCGCTAAATGCACTTTTTCGTCGAAGTCTCGAATCAAGAACAACGTCCTATACTCAAATGTGTGGAGGAGTTCGCAAGATAGCGTGAACAGGTCCTTCGCAATACGTATGTCCGCTTAGAAATGACCGATGCTCACAGGCACGCTTCAAAATAGTCGCTGATCCCAGCGGATCGGGGATTCTTGCCCCGGTTTGATATTAGCTGCATCCGCGTGGTTAACGTTGATGATCACATTTCGTTCCTCTCTCGAGACCACACTTGGAACAAATAGTATTCCTGACCGGCCTTGATCTATCCACATTTCGCCAAAACCGCGAGCTACGGCCCCGTCAAGATCATCCCAACCAGGTAGGCTGTCCTTTGTGGCTACCTCATAGCTCACGCCAGCGGCTATGTGAATATCGATGAAGTGTTGATTAGATGGAAGAACACCATTGTAGTGCGCTAGTTTTTCAAGCATCACGGTACCGTAGTGCTCGCCCGTGTAGATCACTTCCTGACCTTTTCGATGCCAACGGCCCTCGACCAGACTAGCCCCTTCCGGGCTGTAAATTGGAAATCGACCATTCGGATCTCCAATACGCCAAACTGTTAGAGATTCCGTCAGCGTACGGACAGTCATCACGCAGCCGTGCTTGCTTCAGCCCTTGCTAGCAACTTCAGAACAAGATTCGCCCCTACTGTAGATTCTCGGGCAATCTCGAATGGCGATCTATTACCAAGCAATGGATGCTTCCGGCGTAAGAACATGGAGGCCGATTCGGTGTCATTGTGATATTGACGTAAGGTTTCGGAGAATACCTTCGATAGCTCTACAATCTTTTCACTTTCATCCTTACTAAGCGGCTTCTTTTGTTCAATACGTCGGTAGTATGTAGCCTTCGGAATTAGGTCAATCGCACGAAGATGCAATTCCGCAGGGTCAATTCGCAAGGCAATTTTTCGAGCTGCAGAAACCGGCAATCCTGTCTCGACTTTTTTGACAAGCCGCAAATCATCAAATTCTTTCCAGCCTCTTAGACCCATAAACTGCGCGATTCGACTAGCTTCTGACTTAGCGATTGCTTCACCCATGATTATTACACCCTGTCTTAATTGGGACTAATTATAGTCTCAATTAGGACTATATCAAGCTTGCAGGTAGCCTTTTTCAGAATATTGTGACCTAGAGCAAGGCCTATACGGACACAGGGAGTTGTAGATTAGCGCGAAACCGCGCAATTCCAGGCTGCAGTCCGAATGTCTGATTTCACCGATAGCGGCCACTCAGTGGCTATCAGGCGAGCGGCCTCGGCCAGAAGCAGCCATCGAACGCGTATTGACTCGACGCGTCAATCCAGGGACACTTCGAAACCCGGCGAGAACGCGATCGGAATGACATGCCTGTTACTGACCTGGGTGTAGCGATCGTCCAGCGGAGCCGCTTCCTCGGCCGGGCTCGGATTCCAGACCACCTCGATTCGGCGCAGGCCCGGTTCGAGCCCGGTGAGGGGCACGAGACCGATTAGACCTCGCATTCCCAGGTCTGCGCGCTCGGCAGGCTCAAAATTCGCCATCGATACCGGCTTGCCGTCAATGCCCACTGTCCATAGCCGGCGCAAGCAGGCGAGCCGGTCCGGTGCTTCCTCTGCGCGGCCGCAGAGTTGATCGAGCACAAGATTGTCGCGCACCGGGTAATACGGCAAGAATAGGCGAACGAAGCTGCCATTTTGATTGAAGCTGTCGATCCGGGGCCAGCCGCGCAGCCGATCCAGCGGACTGGGCATGTCCTCGTAGTACGTGCTGTGGAATCCTTCCTGCACCTGAGCCGTGTCGAGATACCTGAACTCTCCGGAGACCGTGAAGTTACGCCACGCGGCAGTACGGGTACTGCCGACGGCTACGATAACGATAATGCCGAGGGTGAGCGCGATGAAGAAGGCTACAGGGCGTGTATTGCTCTGCAGAGTCAGCTGCACTGGCCGCACGAGGCGCTGCGGGTAGGCGAACCCGGCGATGCGACTCAGGAACCGGACGAGGCCCGCAAAGATACGGCTGTCGCGAAGGCGAGGCACCCTCGACGCGAGTTGCCGATCCAGCAAGTACACGATTATCGGTATGCCGAGGAACACCATCAGGAGCACCGCCGTGCCGATACCCATACCGGTGTTGGTGAGGCCGAAACGGGCGCCGACCGCGCCGGACACGACCAGGGTGACTGTCAGAATGGTGCCGAACCAGAGCACGCTCAGCGTCAGCATGCTGATCACCGCGAATAGTGACGATGCAAGCTTATCCGTGTTCTGGATGACGGTATCGAGATCGGGGAGCGTGTCCCGATAGTACTGCCGGCTCAGCGGCCCAAGACCCGGCGTCTTGCTCCAGTTGATCCCATCAGGGAAAACCGTACGCAGGCCAATGAGCCCGACCCAGTACGCGCGCGCCATCAGATGCACGACGAAACACGCGGCCAATCCGAAGCTGGTGCCAGCCAGCAGCGTAATGCCTACGGTGCTGGCGATGGCCAGACTCGTCGACAGATGCGTGTAGATGTCGGCAATTTTGTCAAACAGCCAGCTAGGGACCGAGAACAACGCGAAGATCGTCAGGCTCGAGATGATCAGCTCGAGCTCATCAGTTCGATCGCGCAGCCGATCCATTGCCTCGGAATCAGCCCTGAGATGCGTTTCGGGTTCCTTGTCTTCCACCAGGGGCTACTGCCTCCGCGAATGCATTCATGCCAACTTGGCGCGACCGGCGACCGTGCTGAGTTGTGGATCGGAGAGGGTCATGCCCCGGTCCTTCCACAGTCGGCCAGTGAGCGAACGGACGACGGGAGATGAAGCCACATCATCAGCTTACCAGGCCGATGGTACACTTAATCGCCTGAAAGCAGCCATTCGAACGGGTGTCGCTGAATGTCGCCTAATACCAGACGCTCGGTATGACTCCTGGCGAGCGGCTGGTCTTGGGTGCTTACCGGCCGCGTACCGCCATCATGATCACCTGGTCACGACGAGTCACCTGCCCGACTCGCAGATTAGTAGGCCACTGAGAAACGCTGTTGGACGTGCTCGGCCTTCTCTGCCTCGTCGATGAGCGCGACCGCAAAGTCCGCCCTCGATATCCTGCTCTTACCGCGATCGTCTTCCATCAACGTATCGCCGCCAATCCGGAACTCGCCGGTACGCTTGCCATTCGTGAAATTCTTGGCGGGTGTCGCGTAGCTCCAATCGACGTCATCAACTGTGCGCAGGTACTCCAGCGCAAGGATCTGACCCTGGATCTCAAGTTCGAGGCTTTTCGGCAGAAACACGCGCGGGATCTTGTCGGCGTACAGGACACCAGGCTCGACTTCGAGTGAACCGGAACCTCCGACGTGAATCAGTCGTGCGGCTCCATCGCCAATGATGCGCAGACTCTCAACGACTTTCTGCACCGCAATCCGCTGCAGTGCGTTCTCGGGATCCTTCGAATCGCCGATGATGCCGCGTACAGAAATGATAACAACGTCCTTGTCTTCGACCAGCAACTCGATGCTCTGCGGATCCAGCAAATCGCCCGCAACGGCGGACAGGTTTTCATGCTGCTTTTCAATGCGTGAAGGATCGCGCGATACCGCGGTGACAATATGCCCCCGCTGCAATGCCTCTTCGACGACATGGGTGCCGATCTTGCCTGTGGCCCCGTACACGAGAATGTGCAACGCCTCGGTGGCTTCCGCATCTGCTCCCAGGGCGCTACCCGAAAGGGAGGCTGCGATGATAATTGCGGCGACGATTCGGACACGGTTCACTATCATGGAATGACCCTGACCCCATCAATCTCGATCATCAGTTCGCGCCGACATATGTCAGCGTTCAGAAACGCAACATTGGATTCAATATTACCCAATAGCCGGGTTAGCTCGCCGGTAACGAATTCCAGGCTCTCGACGTCCCGCAGATATACGCGCAACACGCACTGGTCATCCAGAACCAGGCGGCTTCCCTCGTCACGCAGGGCAGACAGTGCTTCGCAAAGGTGATCCAGATTCGCCAACGTCTCCGATGTTTGCAAATGAACGTCGTAAGGATGCAAGGACTCATGCCCAACTATTGCCGCCGTCCCCGAATACACCAGCAGATCGTGACTAGCGGACGGTATGCAGCCACCGCGGCTGAATTTCGGGCTGCGTGGTCCGTATTGCCGGGGATACGCGAACGCACTAACCTGGCGTGGGTTTTCAGCTGAAAGCAAGTCGTATCTGGAGGTTAGAGCGATAACTGTAAGACCGCTGTCACGAACGCAGCCTACCGCTGTGCCGGTGGGCACCGTCGCGTCCACCACCCCAAAGCGCTCGAAGGCCTCGGCCCGTCCGATCGAGAACTGGCGGTACTTCTCTTTGTCGTCATCACCTTCGTTAATGCTGGGGAAATAGTTCCAGATCTTGCTCATATGAGGGTGCGATGATTGCCGCACGATCTCGAGGAGTTCCTGGTAGACCGCGTAGGACTTTGCCTTGAAGTCGCGGGGAGACGAATCCGGCACCTGGATCGCGACAACGCTGTAGTCAGCACACTGAGAAATGCGCGCGTTGCCAACATCCTTGTACGTGACCTCCCCCTCGAACCACCAGCACTCTACCAGGTCCCTGCCATCGATCGGATCGAGGCCGATTGACACGACTCCGGGGTGACTGCTGAGCGTCGCATCCGTACCAAAATGAAAGCCGACCAGCAATTCGTGGCCTGCTGATACAGGTGAAATTTCCTGACCCAGGTTGACGGCCAACCGACGGAATTTTCTGCCGTGAGCTTCTGCCATCTCGAGGACTTCTGTCGTGTTTTGGGTCATTCTAATGGGGCGCCTGATGATTGTTGATAATTCCACACAACAAACTATCATGCACTATCTACCGGCTCAAAGGGTTACCTGAACGGAAAGCCATATGCAATCTCAGTCCGAATACGAAAGCGAAGTCGCCGATCTTATCGTCGAATCTCTGAACCTGGAGGACATCAGTGCTGCCGATATCGCCCCCGAGGAACCCCTGTTCGGAGACGGCCTGGGTCTTGATTCGATCGACGCGCTGGAGCTTGCCCTTGCGGTGACGCAAAAGTACGCGGTACAGCTCAAGGCGGACGATGCTAACGTCCAGGAAGTCTTCAGCTCACTACGCAGCTTGAGCGCTTATATCGCCGCCAACCGATCCTAGATCTACCACATTGCAGACCCTGCAGAGCTCTCGTCCTCTAACAGACCGGGACCCCGGTGACATCATCGTCCTTGGGCCGGACGGTGAGATCAGTGTCGCCCAATTTGTGGCGCGCGCAACCAAACTAGCAAGCCAGCTTCCGGACCATCGCTTTGTCATCAACATGGCGGCAGATCGCTACGAGTTCTTCCTCGGATTTTGCGCTGCGATAATCGCCGGTCAATGCACGTTAATGCCGTCAAATCGGCAGCGACAAACCGTGCAGCAGGTTGCGGGCGATTATCCCGACTGTTACTTGTTGGGCGACATTACAGTGGACGGAATTGAGCAGTTCGACGTTGACTTCGACCACATTGCAGAAGTTGTCGATGTCGCGGAAATTCCGCTGATTCCGCTGCAGCAGCTGTGTGCCATCGTGTTTACGTCGGGCAGCACAGGCGCCGCAACACCCAATTGCAAATACTGGAAAACACTCTTTTCAGGTGCTGTCAGTAATGCCGCGGCGCTACTACAGGGTCGGAACACGCGGCTCAACCTGGTCGCGACCGTGCCGCAGCAGCACATGTGGGGCTTCGAGACTTCGATAATGTTGCCGCTGTTCGCGAATATCGCAGTGAGTCACGTTACGCCGTTTTTCCCTCAGGATATCGTGGACGCCCTCGAATCAATGCCGGAACCAAGGGCCCTCGTTTCATCACCGGTACACGTCGACGCCTTGCTCAATGCAGGGGTGGCCAGGCCAAGAGTCCATCGCATATACAGCGCAACCGCACCCATGTCGTCCAGATTGGCGCGCAAGCTGGAGAAGCATTTCGGTGGGCGAGTCATCGAAATATTTGGCTGTAGCGAAGCCGGGACCTTTGCTACACGCAATACGGCCAGTGAATTGTTGTGGCAATTGTCGCCGACATTTGATCTCGAGGTGACCGATGACGGCGTCATTATTCGGGCAGCACATTTGCCCGAAGACGTCCTCCTACACGACGTGGTCGAAATGGTTGCCGAGGGACAATTCCGCTGGCACGGCCGCGATCAGGATATGGTCAACATTGCAGGGAAACGTGGTTCACTTGCTGATCTTAATCACCGCCTCACATCTATCAGTGGCGTCATAGATGGCGTCATTTTCATGCCCGAGGAAGACAGCAAGCGTCTCGCGGCGCTGGTCGTCGCACCCGGCCTGCAACCGTCTGATATCCTTGAACAACTAAAGCCCGCAATCGAGCCTGCATTCTTGCCTCGCCCGGTGTACATCGTATCGATGTTGCCACGTCAGGAAACCGGCAAGCTGGCAAAGAAGATGCTGATCGAATTGTTTGAGCAAACACGAAGGATCAAGGCACAACAGGATGACGGCACCACGGACAGCTCAAGCTAGATCAGCCGCCCTCTTGACGCGAGTTTCGGGATCGCTGGTTTTGCTGTTGCTGGCTCTACTATCGCTAGCCGCTCTGTCTTCATCCCGGGCGGCCGATGTCGCACCGCTCGAACTTCGCGATGTGCTCTCTCGTACTACGGTGATACCACCCGCCCGCGTCGCTTTTCATGAAGAACGCCACAACCCGATGCTCGAAACACCGTTGGAGCTGACCGGGTATCTCGAATACCTCGAGGCTGGCGTAATGCGTAAAGTCGTACAGACTCCCGACGAGCAAACGTTCCTGATTCAGGAGGACCACGTCATTGTCGAAAGGGATGGTGAATCGCGAAAATTGTCACTGAACAAGAGTCGTGCCCTCAAGACAATACTGGGCGCGATCGAGGCAATACTCTCGGGCGAAGCTGACAAGCTCGAATCCGTATTCCACTATGAACTTTCCGGCACGATCGATTCGTGGTCTGTACAACTAACGCCGGCTTCGCGGCGTATTGCCAAGCAGCTGACGAGCTTGCAGGTCACCGGTGACGATGAGTCGGCTATGAGCATTCGTTTCGATCTCAGTGACGGCGAGTGGCATCAATTGAATATCTTGCGCGACGAACCCGAGCAGTGAAACGTCTGGCCTCCACAGCATGGCGAATATCATTGCTGTGGCTGGCCGTCGCCATTCTCGCAATTCTTATCCTGTTTGGCAGGCTTCAGCTCAGCTTCGACCTGAGTGCATTTTTCCCACAACAGACGACACTGGCTCACGACGTGCTGGTCGAGCAACTCCGCACCGGCCCTGCTTCGCGCCTGATCATAATCGGCATCAGTGGCTCCGATACGGCTCATCTCGCCGAAGTGAGCGATCAACTCAACCAGGCACTGGCAGCAGATTCGGCGTTTGTAGTTGTACTCAATGGCGAGTTTAATAGCGACTCGGCCGAAATTCCCGAGCCTGTTCGTAGTTACTACCTGCTAATGCGCGACGTCGACTACAGCCGTGGAGCATTGCAGGAGGCCGTGCAAAACCGACTGCAGGACCTTGCCTTCGGCGGTGGCTCCACGCTGCTTAACCTGATTGCACGCGATCCTTTTCTCGTCACGCTCGATGTGCTCGAGCAACTGGCACCCGTTAGCGCGAGCGGAGACATGTGGTTTTCCGCTGACGGTAGCGCAGTATTAATGGCCGAGACTCATGCCCCATCCATCGACATCATTGCGCAAGCCGATGCTATTCAATCGGTACGAGAGGCATTTGCCGCGCTACCAGACGCAACAACACTGAATCTCGAGATCACCGGCGTGGGTGCCTTCAGTATCGAGTTGCAGAAAGTCATTCAGGCCGAGGCGACCAGGCGAAGCTTGATGGCCACGGCAGCACTGTTGCTGGTGCTGTTCGTCGTATTTCGCAATTTGCGACTGTTGTTACTCGCAGCATTGCCGATTGGCATGGGCTTTCTCGCTGGGCTTACACTGGTGAGCCTGCTTTTCGAAACAGTGCACGGCATCACTCTTGCGTTTGGCTTCACTTTGCTGGGCGTTGCGGTGGATTACCCGCTACACCTGTTTAGTCACGCCGAACAGGATGCGGGTAGGTCCGCGATCAAACGCATTTGGCCAACTATGCGACTAGGTGTAATCAGCACAGCCATCGCCTATCTCGCACTTGCGTTCTCCGGTTCGCAGGGATTGGCACAGCTTGGGTTGTTTACGGCTGCTGGTGTGATTATTGCGGTGCTCGTCACTCGGACGTGGCTGCCTCACCTGATGACAGGCATTCCGGGAACCCAGGCAAATATTGGCCACACGCAGACCCAGCCAGCACTGCGCTACGTGGCAGCTTCGGCCGTCCTGTTGATCGCCGCAGCTTTTATCTGGCGCAGTTCCGGGACGGGACTCTGGGATGATAATTTGTCCAGCCTCAGCCCGGTCCCTGCGGAACGGATCGCCGCCGACCGCGCGCTACGCTCGGCCGCCGCGTCGCCCGACATGCGTTACCAGCTCGTGATGTACAACGACTCTCTCGATGATCTCCTGGAAGACAGCAACGCGGTTGATAAGCTACTTGCCGAGGCTGTTGAGGATGGCCTGCTCGTCAGTTGGCGGTCTGTTAGTCAGATGCTACCGAGCCGGCAGGACCAGGAGCGCCGGCGACTTGCGATTCCGGACGCCGACGTACTAAGCGCCGACCTGCAGGATGTGCTCGCCGGCACGCCGTTCAAAGCTGATGCCTTTGCTCGTTTTGTCGCCAATGCTGACAATGCGAAAACCCTGCCACCTCTCACACCTGCAGAAATTGCTGCCTCGCCGCTACGTTCGTGGCTCAATTCACACCTTTTGCGACTCGACGACAAGTGGGTAGGGCTGATTTCCGTTGCTGGGCTCGATGTCGAGGGGCTGTCCGATCGACTGGAGCAGTCGAGCCTTCCCGTCGACCTTGTTGATCTGCAAGAGTCGTCAATAAGCCTGATGCGTGATTATCGCAACGCTGCTCGAAACACAATACTCGTGGCTGCGTTCATCATCCTGGGTATGTTGTGGTATGTCCGTGGGCAGTTCAGGCAGACACTTTGGATCGGACTTACCGTCTCTGCAGCACTTGCTACAACCATTGCCACCGTTATCGCCCTGCACGGCAGCCTGACGGTTATTCATCTCGTCGCATTATTGCTCGTGCTCGGACTCGGGCTGGACTATGCACTATTTCTGAGTCGCACCGAATCTGCATCGCAACGGCGTGCAACTGACAAAGGCGTGTTGGCCTGTGGTGCGTCGACGACCCTCGCCTTCGGCATTCTCGCCGGATCCTCGATACCGGTCCTGAAGTTTCTCGGCTTGACGGTAGCGACCGGATCGGCCGCTAACCTCCTGATCGCGTGGCTTGGCAGCCGGCGGATACGGAAATAGAAAGAGACCTGCTCGCAGAAAGCGGGAACTGCAACTCCGCATCACGGTCTTTCGCGATGATTTCGAGAAGCGGCAGCGAACGCGCAGCGTAATTGCCCGCAAGTCCGTCTCCAGCAAGCCGAGGCAATGCCGGAGACTCGACCTCGCCGGAGGAAACCGCAAGCTGCATGGACGCAAGCGAGGATGCACTGAAGCCCGCTGGGGCGAGCAACAATGCGACAGCAAATGGTTGGCACACCCTGTAAATCGAACTGAACGGAGCCGGCGCGGCCACTTCCTGTGCGGCGACGAGAACCGGAATCTGCTCCTCCACGGCCTGGATCGCACCTTCGAGTAGCGCCACCCACACCGAGTTCGAATATCCGGAGACGGCGTTGGCCGGACTGTGCGACCCCGTGGCAATTGACCAATATCCGGTCGCCGCATTATGTACAGAGTTGTGAAACCGCGTGGGTGAAATCGCGCGTGGCTCAGTTGCCAGCGTGCGGCACATGTAGTCTGTGATTTGCATGTCACCGATCGCGGACGCAAAAACAGTTGCAACGCGGGAAGGATCAAGTGCTGCCATCCGGCAGGCCTGGTCCATTACCTCAACCGCCATTTTCACCGATGCGGGTGCACGCCGTCTTTCCTTGGCCGGGATCAACTGCGGCGCTGGTGCCGCGCTCGCCTCGATCTGATCACCTTGCATGACTGAGCAGAACCCGCCCCAATCCGAAAAGGCCTCGCTCCAGACACCCAGTCCGACGAGATCGACATCAGTCATTGATCTGCCCAAAAACCAGGGTTGCGTTGTTGCCGCCGAATCCAAACGAGTTGGACATCGCGATCCGAATGGGCCTCTGAATATTTTCGGTCAGGACCGGAAATGCGAGCTCGAGGTCTGGTTGATCACAATTGAGCGTACCCGGGTTCAGACCCGCTCGCATCGCCTGCAGCGTGATGATCGCTTCAAGAATCCCGGCGGCCCCCAAAGCATGGCCTGTCCAGGCCTTGGTGGAACTTGCCAGCGTCCTCTCTGTGAAGCGTCGCGCCAGCGCATACGCCTCGATTCGATCGTTGGCCTGGCTCGCCGTGCCATGCAAATTCACGTAATCGATGCTGTCTGCAGAAACCTGCGCCCGCTCAAGGGCCCGGTCGATCGCTAGTACAGCTCCCTCCCCTTCGGGATGCGGATGAGACATGTGATAGGCGTCCGCACTTTCACCATAGCCAAGCAATGCGAACTCCGCCTGCGGCAGCAGCTCCTCTCGTGCCAGCAGCGCATAGCCACATGCCTCACCGATATTGATGCCATCCCGGCGCTCGTCGAACGGGCAGCAGATATTCTCCGAAACCAGTTCGAGTGAGTGAAAGCCATACATAATGCTCATGCAGAGGCTGTCGATACCGCCGACGAGTACCGCGTCAACCAATCCATGGCCGATCCACCGCGTTGCAGATGCAAAGACCTTGGCGCTCGACGAGCAAGCGGTACTAATAGT
>Ga0255047_10002909_pt1 | contig 11012 bp, 6 predicted proteins | sample JV7_2_1_MG_FD_183640 | JGI IMG/M metagenome (GOLD analysis project Ga0255047, IMG submission 183640) | Seawater microbial communities from Jervis Inlet, British Columbia, Canada - JV7_2_1 | ecosystem: Environmental > Aquatic > Marine > Inlet | place: Canada: British Columbia | collected 2016-10-06 | reverse complement strand
CAGCCATCAAATTTCAGCTTAGTGGCGCCGGCAATTTCGATGGCTCTGGAACTTTTGAGGTTTTTGGACGATGACCCAAATCGTAGTCGATGGCGTGCAGAGGGACATGACAGCCGAAGAGCAGGCTGCATATGACGCTCGAATAGCTGCCGCCGTGGCTGCGGCTGCGGCTACCGCGGCAGCCCTTCCGCAGCAAATAGCAGATGAAATCAACGCGAAAGACGACAAGCTCAAGACAATCTCCGAAATGCTTTGGCAAATCGCCAAAGCGGCGAACACGGGCAACTGGTCAGCGTTCAAGTTGAATGACAATACGCCGGTCACGAACCGGGCGACGTTCGATCAATACGTCAAGGAAACCTACGTGCGGGTGTCTGCATAGCCATGGACCCCTTCGATCTTGATATCCCGCCTGGCATCGTCAAGGCAGATAGTGAGACCGCTGTTCGTGGCCGCTTCATCGATTGCGACAAGGTGCGCTGGCACCGCAAGAAAGCCGAGAAGATAGGCGGCTGGGACAAGCATATCAGCGATCAACTCACCGGCATGTGCCGCTCGCTTCATGCCTTCTTCGGATTATCCGGCGTTGAGGTCATTGGCTTTGGTACGCACTGCAAGCTCTATTTCCTTGGCTCCGGGGGATCACTGACAGACATCACGCCAGATCGCTCGTCTCAGGCTCTCACGAACCCGATTAGCACCACTAGCGGGTCGGCAATCGTTGATGTCGCCGATACCGCGCACGGCGCTTCACAAGGAGATACCGTCTACTTGCCGGCCGCGTCGGCTGTCAGCGATGTCACCCTGGCCGGGGACTACATCATCACCGCCGTTGTTGACGACGATAACTACCAGGTCACGCATTCGCATGTGGCGGCAGCGACCGCCGGCCCAGGCGGCGGGTCGTTCAGTGCCATTTACGAGATCAATTGCGGCATTCCAGACGCGGGCATATCGCTCGGCTATGGCATGGGCGCCTATGGCGAAGGCTCATACGGCGATCAGCGAGCAAGCGGTATCTCTCTCGATCCGCGATTTTGGTCGCTCGACAATTATGGTTCTAACCTTCTAGCCGCTCCAAACGGCGGGACGCTCTACGATTTCACCGAAGGCACCGATACGGTCGCCCAGATCGTCGCGAACTCGCCAGCCGATATCCGCTTCATGTTCGTGTCGGAAGAACGGTTCCCGATTGTGTTGCGTGACAGCATGATCGTTTCGTGGCCCGATCAAAACGACATAACCGACTGGACACCTTCGGCGACCAACACAGCAATCAACCGGACCTTGCAGGAAGGGGCGAAGCTGATCGGCGGCTCGGTGCTCGGCGCCGGCGTCTTTCTTGTGTGGACCGATACCGGGCTTTACCTGTTCCAGTACACCGGCTCGCGGTTTGTCTACGAATCCCGCCTTGTTGGCGAAAAGTGCGGCCTTGTCGGGCCGGGTGCGTTCATGACCGTCGGCGGGCAATCCTTCTGGATGTCGGCGGGCAATTTCTGGATGTATGACGGCGTTACTCGCGAGATCCCCAACCAAGACGATATTCTTGATTTCGTCATGACCGGGGCGTCGGGCACCGATAAGACCCAGATCATCAAGGTGACATGCGCGTTCATTGCCCACCATCGCGAAATCTGGTGGCTTTACACCATCGATGGCGAATTAGAGCCATCGCGCTATGTCGCTGTGAACATTGATGAATATTACTGGTTTACCGGTACTTTGGATCGCGGCGCGGCGGGGAATCTCGCCAGCGGCCATGCGCACCCGCTCATGGTCGATGGCGACGGGTACGTCTACGAGCATGAATTGCATTCATCGTCCAACGCCGAGGCGCTGGGCATGACGTGGAACCTCAAATCCGGCCTGATCCGGCTTGGCAAAGGCAAGCAATCGCTTGATATCTGGGGCTTTATTCCGGACTTCGAGACGCAAGTTGGCGACATTACCTTGACCGTTCGCGCCAAGGATCGCCCGCAATCAACCAGCGAAGAGACCGATACAGCGACGATATCAGAAGGCGACGAGATCGAGGATCTGCATGTCGGTGGCCGGCACTTCGGCTTTGAACTATCCGGGTCCGCAGTGGACAGCGATTTTCGTCTGGGCGTCCCCCAGGTCGAAATCGGCTCCGGCGGGTCGCGGCGATGAGGCCGGTCTTTCTCGGCAACGCACCCCATGAAGGAGGGATCGAGGACAAGGTGCGCTGGATCATGCGGGCACTCACCGAGATAGAGCAAGCATCACGGGCAGAAGGTCTCACGATTTCAGATGGTTACACGCTGACAGATCCGGTCACCGCCTTGCGGACCTTTGATCCGGCAACGGCCACGGCACAGAATGTCGCCGATGTGCTCGGAACACTCCTGATGGACATGAAAAACCGCGGGGAGAAACGGACATGATCGTTCGCCGCGCTGCAACACGCGATATGGATGGCATTACCGGCCTGCTTGTTCGCTTCCATTGCGAGGCTGGCATGGTGCCTCTTTCGGTCAAGAAGGTCAGCGCCGCCTTGTGGTCGGCGATGCAGAACAATCGCGTCTGGGTCGCGGTGCACGGCGATGAGATCGCCGGCGTCATGGGCGTTGATGAATGCACGCTTTGGTATTCCGAAACGCCGGTCCTTGAGACACAGTTCTTCTATATCGCTCCGGAGCATCGCGGGTCAGAGATTGCCAAGTGGCTTCTCGGTGACGCCAAAGAGTACGCCGATCATGTTGAAATGCCATTGTTTGTATCGATCACCAATCCCAACCGCGGGCATGACCGCTCCCCGGCAACACGCATGGCGGTCCGCGCCGGGTATGTGCCGATGGGATACGTGACAAAAATCAACGGAGAACAAGCCAATGTGCGGTAACAGCACCACAACACAGACGCAGAGAACGTCACGGCCGAAAAATGTCGAAGATGCGATGATGCAAAACCTGAACATCGCCAAGGATATTCAGGGCTCCGATTACGAAGGTTTTGACAGCAATCGCCGCTATGCCGATCTGTCTGGCGATCAGCAGGGCGCGTTCGATCAAATCCGCAGCTTCATCGGGTCAAATCCGGCGGGTGCGGCCGGAGGCTATGCCGGCGACATTGCGCGACAGGTCGGCGGTGCGTCAGGGCAGAACATCGATGTCGGCCGTGTGGTCGATGAGGATGGCCGCCTTGGCAAGATCAACGACTACATGAACCCGTACCTGCGGCAAATTCTCGACCCAGCTATCCGCGACATGCGCGAGAGCGGCAGCATCGCCCGCAATGAACTGGACACCAAGGCCCATATGGCCGGCGCTTTCGGCGATACCGGCCATGGGGTGCTTGAGGGCGAATTGCGCCGGGGCGAACAGCGCAACATTGGCGATATGACTGGGCAGGTCATGGCGGCAGGATATGGCGATGCCATGGGGCGCCGGACCGATGACATGAACCGGATGTTTGCGGGCGATACCGCCAACGCCAACTATGTCGAGCAGATGCTTTCGCGCATGCTCGGCGCCGGCGGCGCTGCGATCGGCTTCGAGAAGGGCGGCAATGAAAACGTCATGGCGATGCTTTCCTCGCTTCTGTCGTCCGGGGATCGCCAGCAGGGCCAGGAACAGCTTGGCCGCGATGCCGAATACGAGAACTACCTGAGAGAATTTGAGTGGCCGTTCCGGGGTCTCGATGCCGTCAATTCGGTCATATCCGGAGCGCCGACGACACAAACGACAACGACGGAGCAGCCAGACAATAGTGGTCTTGGCTTGCTCGGCGGTATTCTGGGGTCGATATTCTGATGCCTAACAATCAACTTGGGTTTGATCCGCTTGAAATGATGTCTTTGCTGGAACGGCTTGGGCCGCTTCCGGCCCCCGGCATGCGTGTTGCGCCCGCTCCCGCTCCTGTGCCGGGCCAACTTGCGCAGGCGATCGTGCCGGCAACAACGTCCCCGGTGCCGATGAACGCCAATCAGCGCATCGAGCAGGTATTCGCTGACGCGGCTAAACCGCCGCCGATTCCGAGGGCAGCCCCGGCTCCGCAGCAGGCGCCGGTTCCACAGCAGGCGCCGACTCCCGCCGCAACGGCGACCCATGATGGCAGCGGCCAGGACCAGGGGTTCTTGTCCAAAATGCTTGGCCTTTCCCCCGAGGTCTCCGGGCGGATACAGGACGCGCTCGCATCCGGAGCAGCGGTAAACCCACGGGCCGGGAAGTTCGGCGCGTTCGCCCAGGGCGCAGCCGGCAGCAGGATCTCGCGCAATGCGCGTCAGGACCGCAAGCGTGCCGAGGTGCTTGCTCGCGCCGAAAGCGACCGCGAAGGGCGCAAGGAAGGCCGGGACATCGACAAGAACAGGCGCGAAGAGGACAAGGCAGAGCGCGAAGGGCGCAAGGCCAAGTATGACCGCCTCAAGACCGCCGCCGATATCAGAAAGACCATCGCCGACACCAGAAAGGCCGAGCGCGAGGCGAAGAAAACCGGCCTCAAGGCTTATGAGGTCATTCGCATTGCCGAGGCGTCCAACAAATTCAGGCAGGCCGAAATCGCCAATCGTGGCGGCGAATACAACATGGAGGCGGAAGATGCCGCCGAAGTTGATGAAGCAACCAAGGAATTTCGCGCCGATCTAACCAGACGAGCACAAGAGGCAGCGGCAAGAAGTGGCGGCCAGGAGCCCGGACAAGCGGCCGGACAGACGGCCGGCGCTGGCACGTCGGAATCGCCATTCGAGCAGCAGGGCGGAGATCCCATGGCCTGGTACGACGCTTTGCCATCCGGCGCGATCTTCCGGAACCCCAAAGACGGGACGATCCTTCAAAAACCATGAACGCCATTCTCGGGCAGTTGCAGAGCCTTCTCGATGAAGATTACGGGGAAGGTGCGCCCGGCGCTCCGGCTCCGGCGGCTCCCTTTGATTTCTCGACCCTGCCCGGCGTCAAGCCGGCGCCAAAGCCGAAGATGGTCGAGGACTTCGATTTTTCCACTCTCCCCGGCGTCAAGCCGGCGGGGTCGCCTGCCTCTGTAAGCCCCCAGGCCGCCCCCGCAGGGGCGGGCGATGACAGCCGCGCCGAGACCCTGTGGCAGAATACCAAAGAATTTCTCAAGGGTATGCCGCAAGGCGCCGGTATCATCGCCGGGTCATCTTTGCAGGGCGCTGCCGGCCTAGACGCCACAGCGCGACAATATCTGGGCAAATGGCTCCCAGAGATCGAAAAGTTGCCCACCATGGACGAGGCTGGCGTCAAAGCCTTCGTCGGTCGCGTCAACAAGGAATACAAGAACAACCCGCTTGCCCGGCGCATGATCCTTGAACATGCCAACACGGTCCTGAAAGACCCGACAACAATCGAAGGGTTCCGCAAGCGCGCCAATACGCCGACGAAAGAAACCGGGCTTTACAAGGCCGGCGAGGCTGTTCGCGAGGGCGCTGATATATTCCCCGCCGCACCAGGGTATGAAGAATCAATCGGTCGCCAAATGGGGCAAGGTCTCGGCACCTTGGGCGGCGGCATTGTAGCATCGATCATCAATCCAGCGCTCGGCGCGACAATGTTCACGCTGGGCGGTTCTGGTGAGGCGGCAGAGCGCGCAATTGTCGGCGGCGCAAGTGAAGAAGATATCGCGACTGCATCGGCCGCTGGTCTGGCGCCGGGCGCAACTGACATCATCCCGGTTGAGATTATTCTTAACAAGATACCGCTTCCCAAGAAGTGGAAGCGCGAAGGCATTGGGCGCATCAAGAAAGCCATTAAACGCATTGGTTTGCAGGCATTTATTGAAGGCGTGCAGGAAGGTGGCCAGCAATGGCTGCAAAACTTCATTTCGCGCGAGATATACAATCCAGATCAGCCTTTGGGTGAGGGACTAGCCCCGGCCGCCGGCCTTGGTGCCAGCGTTGGTGCATGGGCTGAGACATTTGCGCATCTGGTTGGAGCGCGCCGATCTCGCCGATCTGCGCCCCCAATCCCCCAAACGCCTCCCGATCCTGGCCAAACCGCGCCGGATGGCGCACAGCCCGCACTTCCGCCGCCGGCAATCCGCCTACCGGACCAAGCCCAGGCAGGGCTTGAGCAGACCATTGCGGCTGGCCTTGAAGCCGAACTGGCAGCGGGACAGACCGGGACATCACCGGGACAAGTCCCGTCTGTCCCGCTTCCCCCGGCTCCCATCATCAACCCATCGGCGGTGGCAATTCTTAAAGGCAGCGGATACGCCGACGAGGATATCGCCATGATGCCGCCCGAGCAGGTGGCCGAAGAGGTCGCCCAGGCGATTGAGCAAGGCGTTGAAGCAGACTTTTCATCCGTAGCGCAGCCTGTAGCGCCCGCACAGGGCGCTGGGACGGCCAAAGACCCGGTGAAGGTAACCACAAGGGCCGATGTCGATAGGGCTGCCCAGCAGGCAGATACGGAGCCCACGCCCGCACAGGCGGAGGCAGGGAACTACAAAAAGGGCCATATCAACTGGAATGGCATGGATCTCGCCATCGAAACGCCGTCCGGTGCTGACCGGACCGGCATTGATTCCGATGGTGAGGAATGGCGCGTTACCATGCCGCGCGGTGTTGATTACGGCTACATCAAGCGGACCGAAGGCGCCGATGGCGATCATGTCGATGCCTTCATTGTCGATGATCTCGACAGCGATCAGATCTTCATCATCGATCAGATGGACGGCGAAACCTTTGACGAGCACAAGGTTGTCATCGGTACGAACAACGCCGACAGCGCCCGCGCCATATATGAAAGCGCCTACTCCGACGATATCGATCGTGTCGGCGGCATCACCGAATTGTCGGTCGATGAATTCAAGACCTGGCTCAAGGACGGCGATCAGAAGGTTCGGCTGGGACGTGAAGAACTTAATCCGGGGAAGCTCGACAAACAGCTTGCCGACTTTGAAGATGCCGGGCGTGTGGCATTTGAGAATGGTCTGCCCAACACGCCGCCACGCGGACACTCTGCTGATAATCTGCTTGGTTTTATGTGGCTAAAAGGGTGGAACAAAGCCCAAGCCGCCGCCGCGGCAAACGATGCAGAACTAGGAGGCATGGTCGAATCCGCGCTCGATGATGTGTTCCCCACAGATACCCCGGAAACACAATCGGTATCTGCCCCTTTTTCGGTGACGAAGCCGACAAGCTGGGTAATCCGGCGCAAGTCGGACGGTGAGGTCCAGCTAGAGACTTCCGATCAAAAGAAGATCGATGCGCTCAATACGGACAAGTACGAGGCCGTACCGATAAAAGAGCATCTGGCCAGCCTCAACGAGAAACCAGCAAAAACCCCGACAGAACAAGCGGTTAAGCCGGATAAAGGTCAAATCGTTTCAAAAAGTGAACCAGAGAAAACACTTATAAAACAAAGCGATAGCGACATAGAGGCCGCTTTCGACAGGTACATTGACCGCAAGAAAAGCATTCATCCGCAGTATCTCGCCCCGGCTCTTGGCATCACCGAGAAGCAAGCGGTCGAGCTTCTGCATGCCTCGCCCAAAGCCCAGATCACCCGTAGCGGCAAATGGCGCAGAACCCCGAAGTACAACCCGCGCAATCCGACCCTGATCGATTGGCTTGGCGGCGAAGGGCTCGTGGACGATCCTGAATTGCGTGTGATCTTTGACAAGCAGGTGCCGTTCATCCCCGGCCATGGGCCGCTGATCCGCAAGGGTGGCCGGACGCTCGATTACGCCCGCGAGGCGGCGGCAGAAGCTAATTATCTGCCGATGGATTCGACGGTCGCTGACCTTCTGGTGCTGATCGAAGAGGATTTCCGGCATGGTGGCGTCTATGCTGAGACCGCAGATTCGACGGATATGCAGGCTGAGGCTGCCGGCAAGGCGGCCGAAGAGGCCAATGAAGAGGCTGCCGATAGGGTCAAGGCCGAGCTTGATGCGAACGGTATCGTCTACGATGACGCCTTGGTCGCCGAGGTAATGGCGCTGTGGGCAGAATCCGGATCGCTTGAAGATGCCATCGAACCTGTGATAATCAGGGATGAATTGGGGAAAGCCGATGAGACCGTCGAAGCTGAAATCTTTGAGAACGACATCCCGTTCCCGGATGCCCATATCCGACCTGCGGAAACTGGCGAAAGTGTACCGGCGAGCGAAGAGGGCGAACCCGAAGAAAGCGGCGGTGTACGACCGGAGCCACAAGCAGATAGCCGGCCTGATCAAGATGCGGTCGAAGAAGAAGAAATCAGGGCAGACGATGCCGACGAAACGGTAACGATCAGCCTTTCCCTTGATGGGCCATGGGATTTCAATGACACCTATCCGGCGGCTGACCCGGAACTTGCCGCAGCACTAGAGCGCGAAGGGCGCCTTGATCTTGAAATAGACGACCCGTTTGCTGTCGCCTCGACGTTCGACGAATCCATGAGTGAGTTGCAGCAGTATATCCGCGACATAGCGGGCGGACGCTCCCAGATTGCCGCCATCAAGGCGGGCAAGGCTGGGAAGCCCCCCAAGCGCAAAATGTCAAAAGAGAAATGGCAAGCGGATATCATGCGCGAAATCAAGTACGCGCAGAAAGCAATTCGCGACATCAACGGCGTTTATACCGACATCTTCGGCAGCGGAGCCGCCATGGCTCTTGTTCGCGAAGCACGCAAGCGAGAGGTGCAGCTAAAGGCTTCATCGCCAGGACCGCTTGTGCCGCCCAAAGCACCCACCACCGAAAAGACCGAGGCCGGCACGCAGTCTGTCATCCCAGGCGCCGAACAGATCACCAAGGCCGAGGAAGCGCAGCGCAAGGCGGACGAAAAACTCAAGCCCAAAACAGACCAGAAGGCCGCCGATAGCGGCCTCTTTGGCGACAGCATGGATCAAACCGAATTTTCGATGGAGCCGGCAAAGCCGGCAAAGCCGTTGAAAAACAAGGAGTTAGGCGACCTTGTTGATGTTGCGCTTGATGATGTGTTCGAGGAAGGTGGCGTAGAACAAGGCACGGTTGGCATGATGATGTCCGAGGGCCAGCAGGTTCTCACATCGACAGGCCGAAAGACCACGCCGTTCCCCAAGATCGGCGCCAATACAAACCGCAAGACGATCAACGCCGTAAAACGGGTAGATCGCTGGCTCATGCAGAACGCGATCGATGAGGCCAAATCCCGCGGCGACGAATTCAATCAGTTGCAGTTCGAGGGCAACCTTGAAAAGCCGCAGCAGGCGGACAAGGACGGCGCCGAATCCTACCTGTTCGATCCGGATTTCAATCAACCGGTGCCGCCGTCGATATTGAAGCCGCTGACCGCCGCCTTCGATCCGGCAAACCACATCAAGGTCGCGGCTGACAATATCAGCAAATTGCGCGCGGATGATGTTTACCGGCTGTTCGTTGAATTACCGGCCAATGCTGATCAGTTCGATGATCTGCGCGTTTACATCATTGAAAACCGCCCGGATTTGACCACAGCGGTTGTAGAGGCCATCGATGATGTTGGCATGCCCGCCAGGCCGGTTGAGGGGCCGACCGCGGAGCAAACAGAAGCCCGCAATGCAGATCGCCGAGCAAAGGGCGAGACGATCAAGAAATATGTCGCCAGCGGTGGCACGGTCTCAATCCCCGTAAACCGCGGGTCGATACCCTACAAAAATGCTGACATGATCGAGATCCGCAATGATGGGCCATATTTCCAAGCCGGCAAGAAGTGGAACGCGGTTACTGACGAGCAGCTAAATCACATGGTTGCGCAGACCGGGGATCGCACCGCCGGCGCGGCCGCAACGTCTGCGATCAAGAATGTTGGCACTGGTCTCAAGGATGTCGCCGAAGGTCTCAACGCTCTATTCAACGATCCGAAGAAGCTGGGCGCCGGGCCGTCATTTGACGATGAAACCTATCGCAAGGCGCTGCCGCTCTTCAAATCCGGTGTTGCGCATTTCGCCGAGGCCGGGCGCGATGTCGCAGATATGATCAAGGCCCTAGTGCGTTATCTGGCCGATAATGGTATGGACAGGCCGGCGATCACTCGCATGAAGCCCTACATCGTCCGATTTATGCAGGACGTGCAGAAGGGCAAGGAGACCATCGATGTACCAGATAGCAGCGGAGATCTGGAATCAGATAGCGGAGGAACAACCGCTCAAGACGGATTGGGCGAAACAGATGTTTCCGCTCCCGCCGGATCAACTCGGGGAAGCCTTGGAGAACGAGGAAGCGCGGATAGCCAAGAAGGCGGGCGGCCACAAGGTAGCAGCGGCGTATCTGATAGCGATGCCTCTACTGTGGGAGGCCGAAGCGATCTCTTCGTACCTGACGCGCCATCCAGCGTTGATGGGCCGGCTGGTCCCGTTCTCGTCGATCCGGGAGGCGGTATTGGTGATATCGAGGGACATTCTAATGACCAAATCCCAGCAGAAACGGTTGAGCAACCTGCTTCAAACAGCCCCAACTTAGAGGCTCGCAAGAAGGCGCAGGTCGCCGCCGAAACGATCCCGATCAAGCCGGGAATCGACAATATCCGCGAAACCCTGCCGGTGTTGCATCCGCAACAGCAGGACGATGTTGCCAAGATCGAGGACCGTTATGCGGCCGAAGGCAGCCCGGCCGGCATGCTGATCACCAGCGGCACAGGCACCGGCAAGACCTTTGTTGGCCTTGGTGTGGTCAAGCGGTTCCATCGCCAGGGCAAGAAAAACATTCTGCTTATTGCTCCCGGTCAGGGCGTGCTTGACGCTTGGGTTGATGCCGGCGCGGTACTCGGGCTCGATGTCAATATTCTTCGCAGCAAGAAGGACGCCGGCCACGGCATATCGGCTACGACATTCGCCAATATGGCGGGCAATCGCACCCTGGCGGATCGGGACTTCGATCTGATTGTGATCGATGAAACTCACAGACTTATGGAGAATAAGGCTGGCAAGCAGACCCAGAATCTCCAAGCCTTCCGGGCGATAAGCAATCATCCCAATCACCTGAATACCAAGGCGCGCATGCGGCTGCGTGATCTGGATGATCAGATCAAAGCCAAATTTGAGGCGTTAAAGCAAGCTCGCAAATACGACATCCAGGGCGCATCCCGTATTGAAGAAGA
>Ga0255047_10002908_pt1 | contig 11013 bp, 14 predicted proteins | sample JV7_2_1_MG_FD_183640 | JGI IMG/M metagenome (GOLD analysis project Ga0255047, IMG submission 183640) | Seawater microbial communities from Jervis Inlet, British Columbia, Canada - JV7_2_1 | ecosystem: Environmental > Aquatic > Marine > Inlet | place: Canada: British Columbia | collected 2016-10-06 | reverse complement strand
ATTAAGAAACATACCTTCAAAAATTACTCTATCTTGTTTAACTTTAAGTTTTTGTATTGGCTGTTTTGCCTTTCCAAGATTAATAGTTTTATTACTCTGTTTAATTTTTCCAACCTTTAAATTTTCTAAACTATCGCTGTCTTGAGGAACTAATCTTTGTTTCTTAAATATATCTAACATATAATTATTTGTATTGGCAGTAATAAAACTAACATCAGTTTTAGTAAACTTAATATAATTTTTTAAAGTGTCATACACAATAGGTTTACTATTCAAAAACATATCTATAAAAGAACTCTCAGTTCCTTCTATACTTTCTAAATCATATTTTAATGCTTTATTGTATCTACCATTATTTAGTAAATCTGCCACTCTAAAATTTCTAAGGTTATTTTCTAACTCAGGTGAAAATAAGGCTTTCGCACTAAATAATTGTCTATTAATTAAATCTGAATATAATTTTAATAAATGTTGTCTTTCAATAGTTTGTAAAAAATGATTAATATATTCTTTAAAATCATCAGAATCATAGGCAGGTTCAAATTCAGAAACTTCTATTTCTGATTCTGTCGTGTCTAATTTCTTATAGTGGCTTGGGTTTAATAAGTCATAAACTTCATCATCTACTTTAGACAACTTATTATCAAACTCATGAAAAAGATATGTCGCCATCAGTTCATATACTAAATTTTCTATTAACCTAGCATGATTTTGCTCAATCATTTGAGGGTCTAATATTATTTCACCGTTTATTGGGCTGGTATCATCATCAATTAAGATTCTATCAACCATACAATAACCCCCATGTTATCATCACGCTAGCCATTTAGCCCATGCAATTCCTTTACTAATTGCCCCACCTAATCCTAATCCACTCTGGGGCGGTGTATATGTCATTTGGCCTGTAGCGGGGTCTACCCAATACGGATTGTTATATTGGTCATATCCACTTGGAGGAATAGGATATCCACTTCCATTATTCATAGCCATTTGTTGAGCCATCATTTGTTGATTCATTCCACCCATAGCAGGCGCGCCTTGAATGTTTGCAGGGTTTGCTCCCTGTGGTGCAGTTAATTGTTGTTGTTGTTGTTGCTGTTGCCCTGTGTTAAATCCTTGAGATTGTAAATACTGCTCTTTAGCCATTTTCCTTTGCATAACTACTTCGGAATTAATTGCAGATTGTAATAAATTTTGTAAATCTAGTTGAATGTTAGCAGCAGTAATTGTTTCATATTCTCTTAATGCATCAGGATGCATTTCTAATTCCCCAGAAGTATTTTGAACAAATTTTAATTTAGGAAGCATTTGCCCTAATACTCTTTCAATAACATCTTCAAATAATTGCTCAAACGCAGTTAAGAATGACTCACCATGATAATAAAAGAATTCTTCTACATGGTTTTCTTGTAGCGTCAATAAATTATTCATTGATTTAAATTGTTCTTGATTGCTTGCCGTTATTTGCTTTCCTAATGCGTTATTACTTGTTCCCCACATAATTATTCCTCCACTTCTATTATTTTAGTGCCATCTCTTAATAGCGTTTTAACCCTATCATTGAGAGCATTTGATTCTATAATTAATCTAAATAGTTCTTCTTCTCTAGATTCTGATAATCCTGCGGGCGGCTTAATTGACCAACCCAATGACGATAAACTACTTATGTCACCTTCTTTGAGCGAGGTTAATGGGCCAGACGCCAAAGGATTTAAACTTCTGGCAGATGGAATATAAGCACTAAAAGATAACCCATGTTCCTCTGCTAACATTTGCTGCTCTAACATTTCATATTGCCTATGGAGATGAGAATGCTTTTCACAATAAGTTCCTCTCATAGGATATCCCTTTCTAACTTTATGTAAAGGAATTGGTGGCCTCATTGGGTCGCCTCCATCCCATATCTTCTGACTCCCGCAAACAACACATCTATCTTTTATGTTAAATGAAAATTTGTATGGTATTTTTAGAAATCTTTTCTTTTCTGGCATTAACACCTTAATTATTTCTTTAAGTTGTTTTCTTGGTTTTAAAGATTTAAATTCATACTTCATCACACTACCTGCGGCTCTCGCCATCTGTCTTGGTGGTAAAAAAGCACTTGGTTCTACATAAGCATTGGTAGAGCCAATTAAACTTGGCGGCTGATAATTCATGCTCATCTTAAACACTCCTTACATTTACAATATAGACCCATAGAGCAGTTATTGGTTATAAACGTGATATTTTTCATATTTTCACCTAATAATCTTTAATCATGGTCATTATTCCTCTATACACCATTTCTGAATCTGATTTTGCACTTACTATATATTTGAAACATGGTATTCCTGCATCATTTAATTTAGACATTCCATTTTTAAAAGGTTCAAATATTGGGTGGTCTTTTATTTCTCCTGTGTGAGGGTATCTATCTTTCCATATATCATATTTATTTGCCCATACTCCTACTGCTAATGGATAGTCATGTGATTTCTTTTTATTCTTTTTGTTATTTTTATCCCAATAAGGAGAACATATTGTATCTACTAAAAAAGTCCAGCATAATTGTTGTTCAATATCAAAATGTTTATCCATGTGTCTATCATCAATCATAAAGATAACATATTTTACTTTTCTATCGTGCATATCTTTGAGCCATTCAGTCCAATAAATTGTTTCTCCACCAACATCTGCTGTTTTTATTGTTCTAGCATCTCCATCTAATTTAATTGATTTTCTAGTTGCTCTTTCTTTTCCAACTGTTCTATTCTTTATGTCTGGAACTTCTCCCCTTGTTCTTAATTGATGGTGCAATGTAGTTTTTCCTACTTGTGTTGCCCCATATACTCCAAAAGGAACTGAATGAACTCTATTCCAAATCCTCCCTAAACTCTCCGCCATAACAACAATAAAGCCAGCCATTAACGACATTATACTTCACCATCATATTCACCATAGATGTGACCAGAAATCAACTAATCCTCCCCATACTGAACCATAGATATTTACCCCCATAAAGGGTAAAGCATGGCCTAAGAAAAAACTACAAACAGTGCTAATAGTTCCCCATAAGAAGAACCTAGCCCTTAAGAACCATACATCAGCAGAGTGAGCGCGTTGTAAATCATATGCTAATGTTGATTCATCAAAACCCATTAGTATTTCAGATACCATATACCTCACTCATTCATAGTTAAAAATGTGGGGCTAATTGTATTCTCATTCTCATAATTTTGGTAATTGGGCGGTGGGGGTGTTGATAAGAAAGCATTAGGATTATACTGTTGTTCGTATTGTCGCATAGTATCTCTAACTCGCTTTCTATTTTCCTCTTCCCTTTGTTTCCTTGCCCAATATTGGTCTATTTTTCTTTGAAGCAATGCATCTTCAATTCTATCGAATAGAGCCAAATCAAATACTGCCTTCAAAATCATTATCCCACCTATGGTGAGGATGCCGAATAATAAGGCATGGCTATATCCCGCATATGGAAACAAAAATCCATATTGGGTATAGAAGTATATATTTACTCCACTAACTGCGCCCACAAATAAAATCGTCATTACTAATCTGGTGTCATCTTCTAAACTTGGCATTTAATCACCTATGCATAATTAACAGTCACAGACCCAGAACCCGTTGAAAATTCAACAAATAACCCCTGCGCTAAAATTGCCCCATGAAAGTCATACTCAAGTGATTGAGCAGTTCCACCCGCATGAAGATTTAAGCGGGCTACTTCTTTCTTACTTGTTGTCGTGCTGTTTGCGCTATCCCATATTTTAACGGTAAATAACGCATTCGTGGTTGAAGTAGCATAAATGCTAACTAACTTAGTTCTAGCCGTTGATATAACTTTTGATGCGGATATTACCCCGCTTGTGCTACACGATGGACTTCCCATATACAACCCTCATCTCGTCAAAGTGGATTTGCCTTATCAACCTTCTGTCGAATCAGAAGATTCAACAGGGGCTTTGGCCTCCACTTTCGGTTTTAATTCCTTTTTAGGGGTTTCTTTAACAGGTTTCTTCTCAACCTTTATTGGTTTAGTTTTCTTAGGAATAATTGTTTTCTTAGTAGGAAACATTTTTTCTGCTATTTCTTTACCATCGCCTATTAAATCAAATTCTCTTCGTAATAGTTTTAAGTCATAATCAGACATTGTTAATATGGTTTTCTTATCTTCTTCAATAAATTTTACTACTAACCCTGCATCACCTAACATACCTGCTGCGATATTTGCGGGTATATCAACATCTGATTCATATTTAAGTTCATAGACTACTCCGCCTCTTCTCAATACGAGAGGGCCGTCATGTTTTGGTTTCATTAATTTTACTTTACTCATTTTTCTCACCTTGATAAAAAAGTGCGACCCACTCCCCCCAATTAAGGGGGGAATGAAGCCGCGTATTATTATGGTTTAATTTTCAGTTATCAGAGTCAAAGGTTGCCCCAAACTCTTACTCTAACAGAGCCGCCATTAGCGTCATCAGCCAAAGTAGCGTTAGTTCCGTCTAATGCTGTAAACATGAGAGCAAAAGATGTTCCACTCTCATAAGCACCTGCGGCACTAATCTCTACTAAAGGCAATACTGCATTAGCGTTGTCGGAGCCAGTTATAGAAATAGCGTGAACTGATGATAGGCCTAATGCAGAGGCAGGTATTACTGAACCTGCCGCTACAATAGATGTTACATCAATTAATGCATCCACCATGTATTCATCGCCCATGACCTTTGGGGTTGTTACACCCTTATGGTCAGCAAGCAATGTTACTGTATATGCTAAAGCCATTCTTAATCAACTCACGCGCTCTTAATGTTGGTAATCTTACCCTGTCCTTTGAAGAAGGAACAGCAAGTTTCACCCATTGTGCGATACATACCCTGATTCCCTAGTTTTCCGACACCAAATGGGTTTCCGTTAGTAATACCATCCTCAAAGTATTGAGTTGGCTTCATAACAGATAGCCACATATGGTCTGTGTCTAAGAACAACATATCACTTAGAGTGTTTGTTGTGTTAGCACCTGTTGAACCCATATCCTTTGCAGGGATTAATGGGATATCAAAGTAAGTTGCTACCCTAAATCCAGCCTCAGTTCCCTTTACGCCCTTTACACCATTATGAGTAGGAACAATCTCTTTCCTATCCATAAATCGCTCTTGACTTTGTAGTAAGTCAGCAATGTGCTGAATTGTATCATAGCCTGTTAGGATGCACTTCGGGTTTCCACCGTTCTGGCGGATTCTGCGAATCATACTGTTTAGCATACTTAGAGTTAATACCCTTGCATCAGCAGCAGCATATCCATCACCGAAATCAACTTCAGCATCTAAGTAAGATGCAGTCCCTGTTGCAGCGTTAGACGAAATAGTTACTGTTCTTGATGTTCCAAAGATATTCTTTACATCAGCAACTACTGCGGAGTTATCTCCGTTGTTTGCGCCGGTGTTTAGTAAGTTAGCATTATACATTGCAGCAACTTCACCCGCAGATGATACAATCTTCAATAAAGAAGTATAGTTTCGCTCAATGTCTGTAGCCGTGCCGTCATCATAGTTTTCAAATGGCATTACTAGCATTCTGCTTTGTGTTTCTGCGTGATGCTTACCCATGTCTTCACGGATAATAGCGCGTATATCGCCTACTCCGTCATCAATAGCCGCTAATTCCATTCCAAGTTCTGAGAACTCAAACAGATGAGCAACTGTCTTAGGGCTAACATAAAGTTTAGCATACTCAGGTGATAATGGCCTAAATCCATTTGCACCGTCTAATGTTGCGTTTTCCTCAACTCCACCGATTTGGTCTGAGCGAGGGGTTGATAAATCTGCAGTATTTGCAGCAACCGCAGTTGTTCCTAATCCAAAGGAAGAACCACTACCACCAGTAGGTCGGCTCTTTAGAACCCTCCAACCGCTTGAAGTGTATGGCCTCTTTGCTAAGATAGAAAGAGGATTAACCTCTTGATTTAGCATAGACCATACTTTCTGTCCATAAAGAACATTGTATAGGTCGCCTAATCCACTAGCGGCACTAAACGGGTTTGATGCTGCATCGTGGGGCGTTCCGAATCCACCAACAACGCCGGAACTCTTCAATAGAGCATTACCGGCAGGGCCGGTTAATCCGTATGTTGCGGCTTCTAAGTCTTTTAATGTGTTTGTATATCCTGTCATTTAATTCATCTCCTTAAAATTTCCTCGCTAAGTTGTGAATATCTCCCCACGACATTGCCGATATATCATCGGTTGTGGTTGGGAAGCCATCCGGCAGAGAAACTGTTGATTCCTCTTTTACTATTTGCGAATTTTCTGTTGTTAATGATTTGCGTAGGTCTGCGAACTGCTCTTTTAGTTCGGCTACTTCTGAACGAGCGTCATATTCATTTCGCTCCACAGATGCCTTTCTAACTGATTGCTCTGAAGCAAACCTTGTCTCAAACTGCTTATTCATACTATCATAAGCAATCTTTTCTAGTTGTTCTGCCTTAAACTGTTCGTATGCCTTTTCGACATTCTCAACAGATAAGTCAAGCGTAGTGAATTCAGACGAATCCCATTCTTTTGAAACCTTTAGTGGAGCAGGTGTTGCAGTTGGCGTTCCGCCACTTACTACCTCTTCTCCGGCTTCATAATCACGGGTGCTATCTTCATCCAGTGCTTTTTCTTCTTCACCTAAAGAATCATCGGATAATTCCAACTCTTCTTCGGCTTCACCTTCAGTTTCCATGTATTCCATGTCTGCCTCAAGTGGCGTCTCTTCTTCCTTTTGGAGTTCATTAACCTGCTTCATTAGGTCATTCAACTCTTCAAGGGCTTTTTCCAATTTTTCTGTCATTTTCTTTTCACCTTGTTTTTCTTCTTTTAATATGTCAAATTTTGCTTCGGGGTTTATTCCTTTTTCACATATTGTGACTTCATGTAACTCTAACTCGTCAATTTCATTATATTCGCCAAAATCATCTGATTTCCTTTTGCGCTTTGAAATTGCTTGTCCTCCTATACTAAATGAACGTAATGTGCCTTTCCTAATACTTCTTGATATTTCTTTGGCTTTTTCAATATCATCCCTTAATTTAATAACAACATAAAATCCTACATCATCAACCTGAGATTTATGGACTACTCCGTTCTTATCTCTATAAGAATCTACTACTTCTCCTACTTGAACATTTGAATGATTAGACATTACATTTCTGAATTTCTTTTCTCCCATGTAATCTTTAACTGCTTTTTGTAATGCTTTTAAAGTAATTAAATCATTTTGCTTGTCTACCATTTCTATTGAAGCATATCCACCTATAATTAAATCATCTGACTTTAGTATTGTGAAATCTTTAATTTCCTGCTCCATTAGAACCGGCTGCTCTAACATAAACTACACTTCGACTTTCACTATATGAACTAAGCGGGATTGCTTTCGGGCAGGGGTAAATTTTTATACCTATCTTCAGTAATATCCCACAAACCGTCGTCTTCTTTTGATTCTAACATAGTTTGTTTTGTTCCTGTCCAAACAACCCAATGCTTTTTATCATTCAAAGGAACGACCCTAAGATGTAATCTAGTATCAAATTTATCCCCTTGTATCTTAAATTCATGATAACCGTGTCTTTGAACACCAAGAGTAATAATTCCCCTATCTAACATTTTACCCTCTCTAGCGTTGCTCAATACAATTTTAGCAGGGAATTTATTAGATTTACCAAATAGGTTATAAACATCAGAAGTATCTTCAATATCTATTAACCACGCCAGTCTTTTTTCATTTACAACATAAATCAATAAAAGGTTATCATCTTCAGTAGTTGTAATTGTGAATTTACCTTCCTTTGGATTAACCTTTTCATCCTTTGCTATATCAGTTGGGTTTACCGTGAATTTATCATTAGCGCGGTCATAAACAATATCTTCTTGTCTAATTAACCACTTTTTTAATTTCTTTACATCGCTATTAAATGCCGGCCCCTCAAAATGCTCAATATAATTTTCTAATACAAATTCTTGTATTTTATCAAATTCCACTTGGTCATCCCACTCAATCAATTTATTCTTAATAGCCATTCTTAGTTCAGAACGCACACTTTTAAGTGCAATTTGTAAATCTTCTTTCCAAACATCTATATCATACAGTGCTTGTTTCTCCATTAAATTATCACCATTAAAACCGTAAATAGTAAATCCATCTAAATTAGATTTCATAAGAATTTCTGCTTCACCATGTATTTCATCAGTAATATACATTTTCTTTACGCCTTTTAATTTATATTTAAACGGCTTATCTAAATCTTCCCAAATTGATTTCTTGGCTTTGTCTGATAACATCTCTAAAGTCTCTAATTTATCTGATTGAGTTACTTCAGGGATTTCAATAACTTTCGCTGAAAATAAACTAAAACCTTCTTTAGTTTTCTTTACCTCATCCACCTTAACTCTAACAATACTACCTACCTTAACAGATTGCTTAGTGTTTAGTGCTTTACCTACAGAAAGATATGCTTTATCTTTCAATTCTACAGTCTTATATGAACGGGCCTGTTCAGCAGTTAATGGGCCTATACCTAAAGTATATGAATGAAGCCCACTCTTTGTTGTTTTATCATCTAAAACAATAACATCTAAATCAACAAATTTCTTCCATTTAACCCACTTAGGATTTTTCTTAGAACCTAACTGGTAAGTAGATTCAATGTCCTTAATTACAACTCCTTCAGAAGCAGGCAAATTCATTATTTCCTCCGCATAATCACCTACTTCTTTTATAGAATCTGCAATTCTAGTGTCTTTCTTTGAAGGATATGCTAATTCTTCAGATGAATGTTGAGCATATTGATATAACAGAATATTAATTCTTTCTCTTAAAGGTTCATCTAATAAATCCTTATCTTCATGAGACATTATATCAAATACATGAAGCCTTAATTCAGCATCCTCAATAGGCTTCTTAAAGATATGTGAAATTGTAGCGGCCCTATGTAATGCTTTACCATTCTTGAATAGCATTAACTCCCCATCTAAAATACAGTTTCCTATATGTTTCTTATCTAACCTTTCTATTTGTTCTGGACATTTATCAGAAATATCTTTTTGATTATAAGAAAGGATTTTAATTGTTTTACCGTCTTTATGAATTTGCACCCTCATACCATCATATTTTTCTTGGATTACATATTCACCAGAAAAACCTTTCAATTGTTCTAAGTCTTTTAATTCAAATATCCTATACATTGGTTTATTAGGAATTAGGAAATTGATTTCTGATTTCTCGTCTGCACTTTTTTCAGACTTTTTAATATCTATCTCAACTAGCGCATTCCATTCCTTTTCATCATATTCCTCAAGAAATACCTCTTTTAGTATAGATAAAACACTCTTAAATTTGGTTTTGATACGCTTAGTATCTTTATCTTCACCATAATGCTCTGAAATGTATAAGGGTATGTCTTTCATCTCTAAATCTAACCCGTTTGCATTTTGAGTTATTTCATCGGGCTTAAGGCCGTGTTTTTTCCATGCCGATGCAGGGATTGGGAGGGAATGTTTGCGAAGGGCATAGTGAATAAAGGCCGCAAAGACACTAGAATTATTGAGTAATACATCAATTACTTCTTCACCCAACTGATTGGCGAATGGGTCACCAACTTCTTTTGATTTAAACCTCATTTCTTTGACTGCATCATACAGGCTCTTGGCTTGAGTTGATTCAGGGTTTTCCGCCCCATCATCAAATAAGTTATCTTCACTAATGTATTTCTTTAATACTCTAGTAAAAGAATCTAAGCCATCAAACGACTCACGAATAGACTTAACTGTTGCTCTCCATTTTTTACCATATTTATTTGGGTCTTCCTTTGCAGATAAGTAAGAATAGCGAGTCCTCTCAAAGAAATCTAAAACACGCTTGGATAGCGCATTTTTTTCTTTTTCAAAAGAAACGCCAGAAATAGCCATTAACTACACTCTCAATTAATTCTGAGCATGACCGGATAAACCTGCTACATCTACTAATTGTAATAATTTCTTATTTAATGCTCTTGCTTGTCTTACATAGCCTTCTTCAGATAATGTTTTATTAGCCAATCTTTCAGTTAAATCTTCATACTCACCATGTAATTGTGCTACCGTATCTCGTAATTCATCTTCACCTGTATAATCATATTTTGTAAATGCATCAAATACTGTATTTAATGCCTTGACTATTACTTCCGTTTTACCAACATAACCATAGCCTTCATCACCTATTGGATTTTTTATTTTTTCTTCAGATGGATTTTTCTTAGGTCTTTTTAATTTAATATCTTCACCCATTACATCTTCATCTAATCTAACAGTAGTTCCATCTTGGAAATTCTGTAAAATTTCTTTTGCTTTCATTATTGCTACTTCAATTAATTTCTCTTCTTTTGTTACTTTTTCTGGCATTTACTTTGCCTCCTTTTTATCTATCATAGAATCTTCCTTCATATCTTCAAGTTCTTGTTCAGTCCATTCTACTATCTCAGGTAAAATCCATCTATTAGCAACAGGCCTTAAACCTAGACTTCTTAATACATCTGGGTCTGTAGATAGTTTCACATCACCAGCATCAATTGCTGCATAAATATATGTATCGTGTAAGTTAATTTTTAATATCTTTTGCCAATCCATTTCAATTGCCTCCTATTTGCTCAACGATTTTATGTATATCATCCCATTCCATCTTTGCTATCATATTAGCAGTTGGGGCAGTATTATTACCCATCACTGGTCTAGGAGTATTAACCTTAACATAACCTGATTTCATTAATAGGTTATCTTGGTTATACACCGTTTCTTCTAAACTTTTCACTTTTTCTACTAACTCTTTTAAGAGCATTAACATTTCATTTTCTTCATTCATCGTCTTCATCTTCCTCATATTCAAAATCTTCTAACAGCATATCTTCATATTCAGATAATCCTATTCTATATGCTGTGGAATCTACTTGTTCTAAAACCCAAGATGGGGAATAGGATAAATTGCCTATTTTAATCTCACCTT
>Ga0255047_10002907_pt1 | contig 11027 bp, 7 predicted proteins | sample JV7_2_1_MG_FD_183640 | JGI IMG/M metagenome (GOLD analysis project Ga0255047, IMG submission 183640) | Seawater microbial communities from Jervis Inlet, British Columbia, Canada - JV7_2_1 | ecosystem: Environmental > Aquatic > Marine > Inlet | place: Canada: British Columbia | collected 2016-10-06 | reverse complement strand
GCTGTCGCACGACATCCAGCGCAACCTCGAGACGCCCAGCGCAGAGATCCGCGAAGAGGCGCATCGCCTGGGCATCGCGCTGCCCGAGATCCGCAGCGCAGTGCGCACGGGGGATACCCCCGCTGCGCAGCGCCAGAGCATGCTGCGTCGGCCCCCGCACATCCTGGTCACCACACCCGAGTCGCTGTTTCTGCTGCTCACCGCCGAGCGCAGCCGCAACCTGCTGCGCTCGGTGCGCACGGTGATCGTCGACGAGATTCACGCGCTCGCGCGCGACAAGCGCGGCTCGCATCTGGCCCTATCGCTGGCACGCCTGGATGCGCTGTGCGAAGAGCGGCCCGTGCGCCTCGGCCTCTCCGCCACACAGCATCCCATCGAGGTGCTGGCGCGCTTCCTGGTGGGCAGTGATCGCAGCGCTGCGGACGGCTCCCCACTCTGCGAGATCGTCGACCTCGGCCACCAGCGCAACCTGGATCTCGCGATCGAGGTGCCCCAGGCCGAGGACCTGCACGCTGTCGCCCCGCACGAGCAGTGGGAAGACCTGCTCGAGTCACTCTCGGCTCTGATCGGCGCGCATCGGACGACACTGGTCTTCGTTAACACGCGCCGGCTCGCCGAACGCCTGGCACATCGGCTGGGCGAGCGCGTGGGTACAGAAAATGTGGCGGCCCACCACGGCAGCCTCTCGCGCGAGCGCCGTCTCGGCGTCGAGGCACGTCTGCGCGATGGAAGCCTGCGCGCGCTGGTCGCGACCGCCTCGCTCGAGCTCGGGATCGACATCGGTTCCATCGACCTCGCGGTTCAGATCGGCTCGCCGCGCAGCATCGCGACCTTCCTGCAGCGTGTGGGTCGCTCGGGTCACGCCCTCGGACTCGTGCCCAAGGGACGTCTCTTCCCCACCACGCGCGACGAGCTGATGGAGTGCGCCGCAATCGTGCGTGCAATCCGCGCAGGCCGACTCGATCGCATCGAGCCACCGGTTGCGCCGCTCGACATCCTGGCGCAGCAGCTCGTGGCCGCCTGCGCGTGCGAGGAGTGGGAGGAGGAGGCGCTCTTCGAGCTGGTGCGCAACGCCGCGCCCTACGCAGAGCTCAAGTGGAACGACTACGACGCGGTGCTGGAGATGCTGGCCACGGGCTTCGAGACGCCGAGGGGCCGGCGCGCCGTCTACCTGCACCGCGACCGCCTGCGTCGCCGCCTGCGCGGACGCCGCTTTGCGCGTATGGCTTCACTCACCTCGGGCGGTGCGATCCCCGAGACGGGGGACTACCGCGTCATCCTGGATCCCGAGGAGACCTTCCTGGGAACGGTCAATGAGGACTGGGCGGTCGAGAGCATGGCCGGCGACGTGTTCCTGCTGGGCACGCATAGCTGGCGCATCCGCCGGGTGGAGAACGGCATCGTACGCGTGACCGACGCGCAGGGCGCCCCACCCACGATCCCCTTCTGGCTCGGAGAGGCGCCCGCGCGCACCGAGGAGCTCTCGGGCGAGGTCTCGAGCCTGCGCGCGGAGATTGCCGAGCGCATTGGCCACGAACAGACGCGCCGCTGGCTCGAGGACGAGTGCGCACTCCCGAGCGCGGGCGCGGAGCAGCTCATCCACTACATCGAGAGTCAGCTTCAGGCGACTGGCCATATCCCCACGCGCGAGGAGCTGCTCGCGGAGCGCTTCTTCGACGAGGCGGGTGGCATGCAGCTCGTGCTGCACAGCCCCTACGGCGCGCGCATCAATCGCGGGCTGGGCCTCGCACTACGCAAACGCTTCTGTCGCTCCTTCAATATCGAGCTACAAGCGGCCGCCACGGACGACGCACTCGTGCTCTCGCTCGGCAATCCCCAGACCTTCCCGCTGGAGTCGCTGCCGAAATTCCTCTCCTCCGCCACGATCGAGGACACGCTGACGCAGGCCTTTCTGGGCTCACCCCTCTTCACCACGCGCTGGCGCTGGAATGCCACGCGCTCGCTCGCAGTGCTGCGCATGCGCGGCGGGAAGCGCGTCCCCTTCCCGCTCCAGCGCATGCAGGCCGATGATCTGCTGGTCGCGGCCTTCCCCGAGCAGGTCGCGTGCCAGGAGAACGTCAGCTTCCCCATCCAGATTCCCGAGCACCCCCTCGTGCAGCAGACCCTGTACGACTGCCTGCACGAGGCGGCGGACCTCGATGGAACGCGCGCCCTGCTCGAGCGCATCGAGAAAGACGAGGTGTCTCTGCACGTACTCGATACGGTCGAGGCCTCGCCCTTCACGCACGAGATCCTGAACGCGCGGCCCTACGCCTTCCTCGATGACGCGCCGCTCGAGGAGCGCCGCACGCGCGCCGTAGCCCTGCGCCACGTACTGCCCGACCAGGCGCGTGACCTCGCGCGCCTCGAGCCCGAGGCGATCGCACGTGTGCGCTCCGAGGCCGAGCCCGTCGTGCGCGACGCCGACGAGCTCTACGAGCTGCTGGTCGACCTCGTCGTCGCGCGTAAAGCGGATCTCCCCCAAGAGGCCACTCCCTTCGTGGACGAGCTTCTCGAGCAAGGACGTGCGGCCTGGATCCAGTGCGCCGACGTGCGCCGCCTCTTCGCACTCGAGCGCTTAGTGTGGGTACGCACACTCTTTCCCGAAGTCGCCGTCATACCGGACGTCGAGCTGCCCGCGCATATGGCCCAGGACCCCGTCGAAATCGAAACCGCACGCGACGGCGCCGTACGCGGTCACCTGGCCACTCTGGGTCCCGTCACGCCCGAAGCTCTGGCAGTGAGAATCGGCCTCGACTCCGAGCGGGTGTTCGGTGCCTTGGTGCGTCTCGAGTCCGTCGGCATCGCCCTGCGCGGAGAGTTCGATCCGGAGCTGGCCGACACCCAGTTCTGCGATCGCAGCTTGCTCGCACGCATTCACCGCTACACACTCGCGCGTCTGCGCCGCGAGATCGAGCCCACCAGCGCGCGCGACTTCATTCGCTTCCTGCTGCGCTGGCAGCATCTCGATCCCGAGACGCAGCTGATGGGGGAGGGCGGCGTCGAGCGCGTGATCGAGCAGCTCTCAGGCTTCGAGGCCGCGGCCGCGGCCTGGGAGTCGGAGCTGCTGGCGGCGCGCATTGATGGCTACAAGTCCGAGCTCCTCGACGCGCTGTGTCTCGGGGGCCTTGCCGCCTGGGGCCGACTCAGCGCGCGCACACTCGAAGCGGGCAGCCAGCCTTCACGCGCGACCCCGATCGCACTCTTTCCCCGCGCCGAGATGAACGAGCTGCTTCACGCCGCCGCCGCCACAGGCGACACCACGCGTGAGCCGCCACGTCTGCGCGGACCCGCACAGCGCATCCTGGCCTTACTGCGCGAGCGCGGTGCACTCTTCGCGCGCGAGCTCGAAGCCCCGACCGGCTTACTCCCCTTACAGCTCGAGGAGGGACTCAAGGAGCTGGTGGCCAACGGTCTGGTCAGCTGCGACGGCTTCGCACCGCTGCGTCGACTTCTCACGGGCGCCGCACGCACCTCGCGCAGACGACCGGGACGCCCCGGCGCACGCGCGCGCGGACCCGCCGGACCCGAAGGGCGCTGGGGTCTGATCGAGCCAATCGGCGACGCACCCGACCGCGAGGCACAGGCCGAGGCCACCGCGCAACGGCTGCTACAACGCTACGGCGTCGTGTTCCGCGATCTGCTCGCCCGCGAGTGGCTTCCTGTGGGCTGGCGCGAGGTACACCGCGCCCTGCGCCGCTTCGAAGCGCGCGGAACCGTACGCGGCGGCCGCTTCGTCGCCGGCTTCATCGGCGAGCAATTCGCGCTTCCAGAAGCCATCCCCCTTCTGCGCAAAGAACGCAGCCGTGAGCTGAGCGATACCGAGATCCGCGTCTCAGCCGCCGACCCGCTCAACCTCGCCGGCATCCTCACCCCCGGCCCCCGCGTCCCCGCCGGCCACACCCGCTGGCTCGTCTACCGCAACGGCCTCCCCATCGCCACCATCGAACGCGGCCGCCGCAGCGAGCTGATCGCGGAGCGCATAGAACTCCCCCCGGGGGCAGTTCAACTGGAGACCCCGATCAGACGCAGTTGACGTCGCCGACGGCCAGATACAAGGCCAGAAGCAGGCCGAGCTTGAGTACGATGGGTTCGATCGTGATCATTTCGCATAACCTCCGTGTTTTGTTGCGAAGGACCCGTTGAGCGTTGAGTATGGACGAGAGCGGAACGCGCTCTCAGCAGTTGATCACCGTCAAGGGGACGAGCACGCCTGCGAGCCAGGCGAGCTTGGGGCCGATGACTCCGAGACTGAACATGTTGACTCACCTCCTGGGCACACAGGAGGCTGCAATGGACGTGCCATAGGAGATGGGCGTGCCCCGGGACCCGGGCCTAATCCTTTGGGATCAGACCTTCCAGATCGTACTGCTTGAGCTTGTAGCGCAAGGTGCTACGGGGCATGCCGAGCCGGCGCGCGGCTCGGGTGACGTTCCAGCCGGCATTCCGTAGGACGTGAGTGAGGAAGCTTTTCTCGTCGCTCCCCGGCTCGGGAAGTTCCTCCGGAATCGCCGAAGTTTCTTCAGCTAGATGGCCACTCGCAAACGACTGATCGAAAATCTCATCGAGATCCTCTGCTACAAGCACATCTGCGCGTCGCTGTATCAGGCAGCGCTCGAGCACGTTCATGAGCTCACGCACATTGCCTGGCCAGGAGTGTGTCCTCAGTCGCTCGTAGAAGGCGTCGGATACCCTCGGTCTCGGGACAGCTAGCAATTTACTGAGTTGATTCAGCGCCCCTCGAGCCAGCACGGGAATGTCTTCCGGACGCTCTTTCAAAGAAGGGATCTGAATCTGGATCACGTTGAGGCGATAGTACAAATCCCGGCGAAAGCGTCCCTCTCGGACGGCCTGGGATAGGTTTTGATTCGTGGCCGCGATCACACGTGCGTTCATCTCCAGAGTCTTGGTACCCCCGACGCGCTCGTAGGTCCGATCCTGGAGCACGCGCAGGAGCTTGGCCTGGAGGCCGGGCTCGAGATCACCGATCTCGTCCAGAAAGATCGTTCCCTGGCCTGCCAGCTCGAAGCGTCCCCGACGCAGCTCGCTGGCACCCGTGAACGAGCCACGCTCGTGGCCAAAGAGCTCGCTCTCGATCACCGTGGAGGAGAGGGCGGCGCAGTCGACATGGATGAAGGGTGCGCGGCTGTAGGGTGATAGCTCGTGAATGGTTTTTGCTAACAGACCTTTCCCTGTTCCCGTCTCGCCCAGGAGCAGTACTGTGGAGCGCGTCTGTGCAACGACCCGCACACGCTGTCGGATGGCGCGCATGGCCGAGCTTTCCCCAGCGATGGCGTCTGTGCCGGTGCTTCCCTCGCTGCTGGCGATGTGCTGAAACGTCAGTGCGACGACATCCTCGGCGGCTGCCGGAAGATCGAAGACATCTGCGATTCCCAGCCGCTCCAGTCTCGCCCCAGTGCTCGCGCGCAGGCCCCGAGCCAGCACGACGATGGGCGAGGCTCCGACCTTTTTTGACTGCGCTCGAATCCGGTCGTAAGCGTCGTCGTCGCTCCCATGTGCTTCGATGACGCAAAGACGGAGCTCGCTCGGATTCGCGAAGAACGGGATCTCCTCTTCTGCGTGCACGACTGCGATACCACAGTGCGCCGCGTAGATCCCGAATGCATCGTGTAACGACGGCGAGAGACCTACGAGCAGGATCGTCCCATCCGCCATTGTTCTCCTCGGCCTACTACCCCAAGATCTATTTCATGTGAGAATTCCCATAAAGTCAACAAAAAACGACGAAGCGAGTGCCAATAGTCGTGAGCGATTCCGGCCAAAGCCTGCCCGAGCCGGCCGCCACTTGTGGCACCACGAGCATTCTCCGTGAACATGTTCCGGAGGCAGTTCGCCATTTTCGGCGAATCGCCTATTAGGGTGGCCGCCTGAGGGCGAGACGCCGGCAGCTCGCTGTGTCACGCCGGGCTAGAGAGGCATTGAATGGCATAGAAGTTGCGACTGATTCGGCGAGCGAGAACCACTCGTAAAGGATCTGTGGTCCCGTGCAGCGCCCGTCAAAGATCAAGTCCTTTGTGGAGATCATCGATCTCGAGCTCGTCTACCCGCTGGGCTCACGCGAGATCTGCGCACTGAGGGGGATCGATCTGCAGGTGCCTCGGGGCCAGTTCCTGTGCGTGCGCGGAAAGTCGGGCAGCGGCAAGAGCAGCCTGCTGCACGCATTGGCGGGTCTGCGCAAGCCCGCCGCCGGACGGATAAGGGTAGGCGACATCGCGGTGCACGAGCTGGATGCTCACCAGGCCGCACTTTACAGGCGGCGCGTGGTGGGCATCGTGTTTCAATTCTTCAACCTGCTCCCGATGTTGACCGTGGCACAGAACGTAGAGTTCCCGCTTTCCCTCGATGGTGCGCGAGGCTCCGAGCTAGATCAGAAGGTGGATGAGCTCCTCGTGGACCTGGGCATGCTGGAGCGGCGCGACGACTATCCCGATCAGCTTTCGGGTGGTGAGATGCAGCGCATTGCCATCGCTCGCGCACTGGCGATCCGGCCGGATCTGATACTGGCCGATGAGCCGACAGGTAACCTGGATTCGGCCACCGGCAACCAGATCTGGCAGCTATTACAGGACCTGAGTCACAAGCGAGACGTGACCACGATCATGGTCACACACGACGCAGATGCCACGGGATACGCAGATCGCGTCGTGGTGCTCGAGGATGGCGTGATCATCGAAGATACCGATGGCACAGGATTGGCTTCGGTGTGAGCGTCCCCACCAAGCTTCGGGACCGTCCCATCCAGCTTCCCTTCCTGCTCTTCCTGTCGGTGCGCATGAACATCTGGCGCCACCGCACGATGGCCATACTCACGGTCTTGGCCGTGGCGGCCAGCGCAGCCCTGGCAAGCGGACTGGAAATCGCGTCCCGAAGCGTAAGGACCGAGCTTCGCTCGAGCGCAGAGGCGATTATGGGGACAGCGCAGCTCGAGGTCGTTGCGTCGAAACGCGGCATTCCGGAGAGGCTGGTGGACGAGGTGGCTTCGGTACCTGGCGTTTTTGCAGCCTCTCCGTTGATCACGGAGATCTTCCGTATCGCCGCCCCTCCTTTCACCGATTTGCCCCTACACGTCCTCGGTATCGATCTCCTGGCCGAGCATAAAGTTCGCGATTACGAGGTCAAACGGAATCGGGTGAAGATCCGCGATCCGCTCCTGCTTCTCGGGAACCAGAACTCGGTCATTCTCACCGAGACCCTGGCGCAGCGGCTCGGCATCCGGGAGCACGATGCCGTGAGCGTCCGTACACCCGCTGGAGAGCGCCAGCTGATCCTGGAAGGTCAGCTTGCGGAGGGCGGCCTGGCGGATGCTTATGCAGGCCAGATTGCGGTGATGGATGTCTGGTCGCTCCAGTTACTCCTCGGGGCCCAGGGTTGGATCGACAAGATCGAGATTACCGTCGAGCCGGATGCGGACCTCGATCGCACGATGAAGCTGATCGACGAACGAGTGGCCGGTGTTGCAACGGTGCGCCAGACCCTGTCCGCACAGCACCGTTTCGGAGCGGTCATGCGCATGCTGGATTTTGCTGCCATTGGCATCAACCTGCTCGGCGTCCTGATCGCATCCCTGCTTGCCTATGCTGCGCTCGCCCACGTGGTGGACAGTCGTAAGGAAGAGTTTGCCTTGATGCAGTGTGTCGGCCTGGATGCACGCGGAGTGCGGCTGTTGATAGCGCTCGACGCGCTGATCCTTTCTGCTCTTGGGGTGATGCTAGGAGCCGTCGGGGGTGTCCTCGCAGCGCCACCGTTGTTAGCGGGTTTCTCACGCTTTTCAGAGCACTTACAGAGCGTCAGAGTCGACGAGCTAAGCCTGGCCCCCTCCACGTTTGTTATTGCGGGAGCTGTCTGGTTGGTGGTTGCATTGCTCGCGGGCCTGCCGCCTTCGCGACAAACCGCCCGCCAGCACCCGCTCGAGGTGCTCTCCAGCGCGCGCGTTCCGCCAACGGGACCGGGAACTCGGAAGCTCTACTTGCTTGGCAGCGCCGCAGCCGTGACGGGCCTGATCATCATCTGGTTGATGCCCTTAGAGCTTTCCGCGGGTTTTCGGCTGGCTTGCGTGCTTGCTCTGGGGCTGGGTGCGTTGATGTTGGCCAGCGGCCACGTCGCGTTGTTCGCCCTCCAGCGACTTCGGCCCTGGCTCAGGTCCATCCCCCGAGTGGGCATGCTCATCGGGACCTCGACTCTCGCTCGACCTTCCGCCGCGAGCATCTGCTTCGGTGCGATCGCAGCGGTGGTTTGTGCGCTGACGATGACCCTGACCGCTCTCCATAGCCTGACCACCAGTATCGATGGTTGGGTTGCGGCAACCTATCACGATGGCGCATCGGTACGGACCGGTAAGCCAACGGGACTGGATCGGGACGTGATCTTGCCTGCCACGATCGACTTGATCCGTGGCACACCCGGGGTCGAGGACATTGCGATCTTCTACAACCTGTATCCGTCCTATCAGGGGGTCCCCATCTTGCTTGGTGCAGTTTCGGCCAATGTGCTGCTGAGACAGGGCGGGCTCTATGCCCAGGACGATTCCCCCGACCAACTTGCTGCCGCACTGAGGCGTGGCGATATCGCGATCTCCCACGCCTTCCATCATCGCTTCGGGGTGGGTGTCGGCGACTCGATCACGCTCGAAACACGAAACGGACCGCAGAAATTCCAGGTCGGGGGCTTCTATCGGGATTACTCGGGTCCGGGCGGGTCCCTCCACCTCGACGTGGAGACATTCGACAAGCACTTCGTGCGCGAGGGCGCGCACTTTCTCGCACTTTGGGCCTCGGCTCCGATGCCGCAGGTACGAGACGAGGCGATCCGCCGCACGGCCGGAGGCCAGGCTCTTTTCTTTGCTTACGGCGACAAGCTTCGAGCCGCCGCAGACTCCGCCCTCGGTCGATTCCGGGATCTGCTCAGTATGCTCACTGGACTCAGTGCGTTTTTCAGCGGCATTGCCCTGTTGAATCTACTCTCTGGCGCGATCGCCGCGAGGCGCAGGGACCTCGCCTTGATGCAGGTCACTGGCGCTACGCCTCGGATTATCGCAGCCGTAGTGCTGCTCGACGCGGCATTCGTGGGGATCGCTGGTGCAGTATTCGGAGCTGCGCTTGGACTCGTCGCTGGGGAGATCGTCACGGATCTGCTGTTCGAAAACTTTGGCTGGTTGATCGATTTCGAGTTTGAGGCCGGCCCGATCCTGGTCACAGTTCTGACCGCCGCCGTAATCTCGCTGGTGGTTGCCCTCATACCGGCGCGCATGGCAGGTCGGACGCTGCCCATGGCTGTGTTGTCCTATGAATAGGGGGCGGTCGATGCCCGGAGCGAGAGGCTCTAGCAGGAGCTCTGCCCGTCGCTAACACAGATGGTCACGATAATGACAATGCGAAGAATTTTCGGAGCAAGCACTACGAGGGTAGCCAACATTCTTCATCCTCCTCGGCGACCATATACTAGCAAGAACCGGGCCATTCAACGGCCAACGTTCCCCTACGGCTCCGCTCGCCTCCTGCTCACCTGTGGGCTCCTGCTATCGGGCATCGCTCATGCCGCAGACGATGCGGTGCCCCTATCCAGGGAGGAGGTCCAGGAACGCTGGCATTCACGCATGGATGGGAGGCAGTTCGTGGCTCGAGTCCGTATGGAGGTCGACCTGGGCGGGCTCCATGAAGAGCGTAGGATCACCGTGCATCGTGACGATGAAAACGGGGCCGCGGAGCGGGTCATGATCCGCTTCGATTCGCCTGCAGCCCTCCGCAACCTCGGCCTGCTTTACTTCGAGCAGACCGATCGCCCCAACGACTACTTTCTCTATCGGCCGGCCGTCAGACGAGTGCGACGCCTCCAGGAGAGAGCGGTTGCGAACAATCTCTACGGTGTCGATCCAGAGTTTCTGGGCTTCGGAATTGCCGAGACGGAGCCGACCCAAATCCGCTCGATGAAGCGCGTGCGGCTCAACGGCCGCGAGACCTATCAGCTGGAAGAACGAGCACGCCGATCGAATCCGCGTTTCGAGGAACGGACGGTCTGGATCGATAGCGACACCTTCATCCCAATGCGCACGGTGCATCGGCTGAACGGCCATACGGTGCTTACGGCAGAGACGCTCGAGATTCGTGAGCTGCAAGGGGTGCAGACCCCCGTGCGCATGCACTTCCGGCGCCCGCTGGATGGCACCGCTGTCGACCTCATCGTTGAACGGATCGATTACGAGCGACCGGTGCCTGAAGAAGTGTTTTCGGTCTTCAGCCTCACAAAACCTCTCCGCGGCCGGAGGTAGCGGCGCGGCTGCTTCGGATCCCGCTTCGATGAAACTGCCCCCGGGGGCAGTTGCTGAAGAAGGGGAGATTTTTGCGGTCCGCTGGGTATATGCTCTCGTGGGACCTTCGGAGAGAACATCATGTACGACCGGTTCATCATCTGGCTCTCGACCACACGGGTGGGTACGTGGGTGGTTCGGCACATCGCATCGCCGCTCGATCCACTGATCTTCAAAGCCACCAACGGTCGCTTCACTTCGACGGGCCCTCCCGCCATGCCCATGCTCGCGATGACCGCGATCGGTCGACACTCGGGCCAGCCACGTTCGGTGCAGCTCGCCTACCTCGAGCACGAGGGGGATTATCTGGTGGTGGCGAGTGCCATGGGTCAGCAGAAGCATCCGGCGTGGCGCTACAACATCGAGGCCAATCCCCAGGTGGAGATCCAGATGCGCGGCGAGCGCTTCGTCGCCCGAGCGCAGGTTCTGGCGGATTCAGAAAAAGAAAAGGTATGGAACGATATTCGACAGGCGATTCCGCAGATCGGCGTCTATGAGAAAAGAACCGACCGCAATATCCGAGTGTTTCGCTTGAGTCGCGTTAACTCCTAATAAGGGGCAAGGGGCATTCCATGGGGCAAGGACAGTACAGAGTCGTGCAGTGGGCGACGGGTGTGGTGGGGAGTGCTGCACTCAGAGGGATCATCAGACATCCAAAGCTCGAGCTGGTCGGAGTCAAGGTGTACAGCGCCGAAAAAGAGGG
>Ga0255047_10002906_pt1 | contig 11028 bp, 8 predicted proteins | sample JV7_2_1_MG_FD_183640 | JGI IMG/M metagenome (GOLD analysis project Ga0255047, IMG submission 183640) | Seawater microbial communities from Jervis Inlet, British Columbia, Canada - JV7_2_1 | ecosystem: Environmental > Aquatic > Marine > Inlet | place: Canada: British Columbia | collected 2016-10-06 | reverse complement strand
TTTGCTTATCATCTAAACTTATTGAACCAAAATCAAACCAATCATTTTGACTTGAAGCACTAGCAACATATTTAATACTAGAGGTTTTTGAAATTGGTGTTGTTGTATCATCAGAAAGTGTACCTTGGAATGTTCCTGCGGTTAAGTAAGTAGCATTGTTACCTGTTGTTGCATCAACAGCTTGAGTTATTTCAAAATCATCAGTGTGAAAAACATCAAGTCCACCACCACCACCAGAACTTTCACCCCACTCTGGATCACCTGAAGAGTTTACTTTTAAAACTTGGCCTTCAGTGCCTGGTGTTGCGTTAAGATCTGTCGCTAATATTTTTGTTGTATAAGTGCTATCGTGAACGTGCGCTGGAAATTCTGTATTTAATGTACCTACAACTGCTTGCACATCAGTAACATCTGTACTGCCATCATCAGTTAAGTCTAACTTAACTGGAATTGTTACTTGATCATTAGTAACTTCTAATGCTGTTTGATAAGTTGTAGTTGTATCTAGTTTTGTTTGAATTGATAACTTTGCACCATTGGCAGTGTCTGTGGTATTTTCCGTTGCTGTTACTTCTATTTTTGCAACTTCAACTTCTGCCGTGTTTTGATCTGTTGATTTAAAAAGTACCTTACCAATCTCATCATTAGTTAAAACTTGCCCAGAACCTGTTGACCTTTGTTTATGAATTTCTACTAAAGGAGCATCAACAATATCCTGTACTCTTGAAACTTTTAAAGATGCTGTTGCATCAGTACCAAGTATATGAACCTTTGTATCAGGGCCTGCGGTTCCAACTCCTAAGTTACCTGAGTCATCAATTCTTGCAGCTTCGGTTAATGTAGCAGTTCCAAACTTTGTTGTTTCAAAAGTTATGTAAGCGCCTTGTGTTGTATTTGTAGTGTTATCAAGTGAAGTTGATCTAATTCTTGCTTGAATGTATTTAACATCAAGTGTATCAGTTCCTTGAAATTCAATTACACCTAAAATATCACTAGCAAGAGATTGATCACCTGTAGTTCTTTTTTTAATAAATTCTAATATTGGCCCTACAGAAGAATCTGCTGAGTTAGTAATAGTATATTGATCATCAGTACCAGTAATAATAACTGAGTTAGTGGTGGTGTTAATTGAGAGCACCGTAATATCATCACTACCATCATATAGCTTCATGTCCCAAACTGGATCATTGGCCTCATCTATCCAAGCACCACCGGCCAATAAGTTTGTTGGCCTAGTTGTTCCTTTATAACCTGAAACTACAATATCTTTAAAATCATTTAATATTGTTGCTAGCTGATTACCACTGGTTGTTGCCGGATCTATATCCGAAAAAATACTACCTACCATTATTCTAACTCCTTAAATTGTACTAGTTGTTAACCGGCCATATCCTTTGGCTTGGTAATCGAATTGACGTGAAACAACTGTATCTGTTTTATCATAAAATGTTATATCGAAACCTGCCAGTGTTTTATTTGTAATCACATAGTAATCGCCTTGACTCGCATCGTCGAAAGTAATTTGTAAATTAGGAGTAGTGCCAGGCCCTTTAAAAGCTGGTGAGTAAGTAGCAGAATAAGTTGAAGCCGCTGTTACTATGTTATCTTGGCCATAAACTCTATCAGGCATATCAGACTTGATTACACCGTCAAAAATTCTAGGTGTAACATCTGCCCTGTTACTAATAAGTTTTAATCTAAATTGAAAAATTCTTGCTGAAGCATCAGTAATTGTGAATTTTCTCCATAGAGTCCAGTTATCGGGATCACCCTCAGAGATAGGACTAATTGCTGACATTGATGGCCACTCACTCATAACATTAAAACTATCAGTACCACGATATTCTGTTTCAACATTCCAATCTGATGTAGCCACGGTGCTTAATGCAGTAACAGAATCAAGCGTTACCCACTGCGCCATTACGTCACCATAAAGAAACCCTTCAGCTTCAATTAATGATTGCAATCTAACTGTATAAATTTCACCTAAGTCTAAAAAGTTTTCGTAATAATAATATCCAAGTGGTTCGTAAACTCCTGGAGCTGTTTGCACTGCAACAAGATCATTATTTAATTTTTCCACTCGATCTTTAACGCCTAGAAGATCTGGGAAATCATTTGTTTCATCAATAACATTTAAGTTAAAAAGTTCTGGTATTGAAGTAATTGCTTTTGCAGCAGTAGCACTTTCATTTTTATTAAAGTCTTTTGCTTTTATGAAATATGAACCTGTTCTTGCTTGCACTGAAACTTGATTAGTTTGTGGCCCAACAACTTGAAGTCTTACGGAAGTTTGCCAGTTAGAAGAAAGGCTTGGAGAAAATCTTATTTCATATTCATTAACATCACAATCGTCTACAAGTGACCAATCAAGTTGAAGAGTTTCATTTAACACGTTTGCAAATAAATCTTCAACATCACTTGGTGCTGTTGTTTTACTGGCCGGTGTATCTGTTACGGCAGTTACCCCACCTAAGATTAATTTTTCACCTGTTGCTGATACACCTAAAACTTTAAAAGAATGAGCTTGATCAATAAAGGCAGTGTTTACTTCATGTCTATAAGTTAATGATTGAGTAAGGCCCGATAATTCGTAACCCTCCCCCACGTCAACATAAGCTTCATAAGCATCTACAATACCCTCAAGTGGTGGAGTCCATGTTAGATCAACATAATAAACATATTGAGTACCGTTACAATCCCAAATAGAATCTGAGATTGCAAGGTCTTGAACTTCACTAGGTGCAGTAATTCCACCTGATGTTAAATTAGGTGTATAGTCGGGTAACGTGTCGGTACTTTCAGCAGTGTAGATTGCATCAGCTTTTTCTACTAGAGTCAATCTTGCAGATTCGTTTTGACTAGGAGTAATTGCTTTAACGATACAATCAATAGTTATTTTATCTACTTCTCCCCATACAATTAAATCACCAGCGTTTGGAAGATCACCATCTAATGTGGCGGTATCAAGTCCAGTGATTGTCATGGTGGAGGTTTTAATTCCGTAAATTCCTCTAATGGTATATCCATAATTAGTCAAAGGCACCGTTACAAAATCTTGATCTATTGTTACTACATTTGAAACAATACTTTTTACTCTTGCAGGACTACCACCAACTTTCATTACGTCATGTTGGAGTAATACATAGTCACCTCTAGTACAGATAAGGTTTTCAAAGTCTACTGTTATACCAATGTTTTCCTTTCTGAGTTTAGCTTGTGCTAAATTATATCTACCAAAGCGCCATGATTGCTCGTAGTTAGTACAACCAAAAGTCCCAAGCTCATCAAAGTCCACTGCATTTACTTCTGTGTAGCCATCAGAATAAACTGTTAACTGAGAAGTGTTCCATGAGGAACTTTCATCAATATAATTAACTCTAATTGCATCAGGTAACTCACTAAAGTTTTTAGTTGATTTAAAGCCAGATGAGTTTCTAGGAGTGAATACCTGAGTGGGCACTGTTTTATCTTTATCAATTAGTACACCATACTTACCATTTACAACATTTAAGCTTGCTTGACTTGATGATGTTAATTGAGTGATCAATTGCATTAAAGTAGTTTTATAATCAAGTACAAAATTACTTTCATACCTACCTAGTTCAAAAGTTTGGCCAACAGGTGCTGTAGGGATCTCGCTGCAAAATGTGGCCCATTCTAATATTGATGTTGTGTCTAGTTGATCAACAGCTAATGGCTTTTTATTAATTTCACCTTTTAAAAGATCTGAATAAATCCAAGCTGGATTATTTGTTTCACCCAATGCCCAATCAGAACCATCATAAATATCAAGCACAGAACTTGCTACCATGTTTAAGTTTTGGATTGCTCCGTTTAGTTGATCCGTTGCTCTAATTTTTACTTCTACGAAAGTATGACGCTTTGTAGTTACGATAGGTTCACGATCATATCTAGTTGTGATATTGCTCCACGTAATATTATCAACTGTTCTGTAATTATAGGCACTATAAGATCTGGAGCGTGTAACTCTAACCTTTACTTGATTATCAGTTTTAGGCTTAAAGCTCATATAAGATTGTATAGGTGAATCTTTTGCTGCAACAATCTTTACAGTACCACTGGGATCTTCTTGTATTAAAGTGTTTGGCATTATACTTGGTGATGTTACTTGTGAACCTGGCCAATCAAACCAAGAAAGATATTGAAACGTAATATTATTAGAAGTTTTTCTGTGAACATACTCTGTAAATACAGGAATGTCTTTTGGCCATGGACTATATAAAGTGTACTGGAATACACTTGGCTTTATTTCTGTTCTTGTTTTTATTTTTCCAACAATTTCATATCCATTTAAGATCATATTATCAATCTGAATAAATTGCTGAGATACAAAAGTGCTATTACCTTTCTTGAAACCGTATACATTAATAGGAAAAGTAACAATGTCCCCAACTGTTTGGGTAGTAACAAAGCTTGAGTTAGTAACAGCTTGCATTTTATACTTTGCTAAATAGCCTGCTGAAATAACATCATAGTAAGGTAGGTATGGAGTGTTTAAAGTAGTCGCCCTGCTCTCATAGTAAAGAGTAATACTTTTTGTTTCTTGATCAATATTAGAAACTATTTGAAATGTATCTACTGCTGCAAGATCATTAAAAGGTGCCCAGTTTTCCAAACCAACTTCTGCAAATTCAACTAGTAGCTCAACTGTCCTGGTAGATTCTTGACCTTGGTTATTATAAGCAATCAAACCTTGAGGTAATGAGAAGTGTAAATTTATTTGCTGCTCATCACCATCACCTGTTGAACCAGCACTTCTAACTGCAAGATATTCACTTTCAATTGCGCCTGGATCGGTAGAATTTTTAGGGAAAGTTACACCAACTTCTGTTACTTCATTGTCACCCTTATAATATTGAAAAGTTTTAGTTGTAGCAGTATCCCACTCACCCTCATCTGTGTCTGGTTTATTGGGATCTACTAAACGATAAAAGGCCTCACCATAAGCACTTATTGGTGTATCGCCTATTCGCACATCAGTAATAACCGCAGGGCCTAAACCAATGTCATAAATAGCAAAAAAGAATTGGCTTAGCTCACCATTTTCTGCTGTTTCTAAATCAGTATATGGATTGGCCGCAATAGTTGGAAACACTCTATGCTTACCATAAACTTTTGGAACAATGCCGTATAACTTAACTTGATTCGATTGGCCTGTAATAGAATACATCTGACTATCACCAGCTTGATATCCAGAACTAAGTCCAGCAATATCAACTGGTGGTGGTTTAATTAAAGAGTTTACAATTAATGATGCTGCAAAACCTGCTGCTGCTGGTAGCCATACAGGTGCGCCAGGAATATAGGCCGAAGCAATAACAACTGCTAAAACAGCAATCTGTCCAAACAATGGTGCATCTTCTCCACCTTGCGGCTTGATAGCAATTAAAATATTAGCAATAGGTTTTGGTTTAAAGTAGGGCCAAAAGTCTGGATCAACTTGATAACCATCAATAAGAATAATAAAATATTCTTTTGTTTGCTCATTAACATTTTCAGTTTCTTCAGCAAACCTATCGAAAAGACTTTGTAATGACTCACCTTTAATCTGTGGAAAGTCATATTCACTATTGCACAAAGGGTTTAATCTTATTTTTGCCATCTATAAAAACCTATAATTCTATTTTTCCATTTTGGAATACTGTCAACAATTGAACCTGTGCCCTTTTTTGTATGAAGAAATTTATTTTCATCTAAATATATCCCAACATGGCAAGGTAAACCAAATAATCTTAATAATATTATATCGCCAAATTGCGGTTTTTCTATCAATGAATAATCTGGAAGCTGTTTTTTTATAACTGTGGAAATATCTTTAGTATTTAAGGGATCAAGGTAAGAGTACAATTGCAACTCTGCGTTATAGATTAATCTATAAAACTCTCTTGCGACTCCCCAGCAATCATATTTTTCATAGTCTAACCCTATGAGCTTATTAGAACAATCCTGGAAAATTTGTGGGTAAATACTTTTCACTTGTTAACTCTATGTTTAAAAAATCATCAATGAATAATTTTGCGCTTATTGTGTTTTGATCATATTGGATATTTCTTATTTTCATCTCACCAATTTCTATTTCAATAACATCTGGATCTGATGCTAAAACCATTTGAATACGAACATCAATAAAATCAGATACAGATCTAATTTCGTCAATTAATTCTAACGCAACATTATCAAATTCAAGTGCAACTTCTCTTTGAGTCTCGCCATCATCAACAGGTAGCGTTACCCTCATAGGAAAGGCCTGGTGTACGTTACCATCGCTCGTAACATTATCTATATTATTTACTAGGTAGATATCTGAAAAGCTTGTATGGGTTAATCTAACAAGCATTAAGAATGGATCATTAGATCCCTGTGCAAAAATTTGTGAGATTAAATTATCAGATAAATTTCTCAAGTTTGTTGCTCCCAAACCATAGACACTCTATACACTAAACCACCAAGCGGAACTATGCTTGGTTCTTTCATATTAAATTCTTCAGAGTCACCACTAATAGGATGATCAAAATCAAAGTTTAATGAACCGCCTGCTAAAGTAGTTTTAAAGAATAATTCCAAAGTAATGTACTCATCTTTATCAAGATCTATAGATGTTGATAAAGAATCATTTCCTCTGGTTTGGCGTTGTCGCCTTTTTTCTGGGCCTAGATCCATTTCACTTCGTAGCACTGTGTTACCAAAACCATTGGTAAAACCAGCTTGGTTAATTTTTTGCTGTAAACTTAAAGGCCATGACTGTGCCATTTATGATCCCCTTCTAGTTAACCCGAAAGTATTCTGGAAACTTCTATCAAAAGAACCTTGTGCAATATTTCTATTTACCGCCTCCTGAATAATAATATCTATTTGCCTTTCACCGTTTGGCCCTTCACTTTCTGTTTGAGAAACTTCACCACCTGTATTATTAACAATGTTAATATTTACATTTGATCCCCCACCCTCAACTCCAAGTTTTCCATTTCTTCTAGTTAAAGGCATAATTGCTTCAGCACCAGCTTCACCCATTAAGCCAGTTCTTCCACCTGTCATTCCAAAAGTTTGAGGAGTAGAAACGACACCACCGTTAGCATAAGGAATTATATTTCCACCGCCAATCGCCTGGCCGTTAGCTGCTGTAGTTGCAAACTGTGAACCTGAAGAAGTTGTTGTTACTGCTTGCCCACCACCAGCAGCTCCAGCACCACCAAAAATACCTTGGGCCAATGGTCTAATGATTGCCATTCTAATTGCAATTCTTGTTAGCTCATCAATAATACCTTGAGCAAACTTTTTAAATTCAAAACTTCCAGTTTTTACAAAGTTAAATAATTCATCTTCTAATGATTTAAAAGTTGAAACTGTCGCTCGTTGAATCTCTTGAGCTAGTGATCTAGTTGATTCTAATACATCTCTTGTACCTTGCTGAATACCAGCTAAGACTTGACCGCCCAATGATAGATCATCAAAAGATGATTTAATTGCAATTAGACTTTTATTATATTCATCAAGGGTAATCTTTCCCTCTTTAAATTTTTCGTTTAATGTTTTTATTTTTATTTTATCTACTGCTAACGCATACTCTTCAGCAGTAATGGTGTTTTCTTTCATCTGTCTATTAAGCTCTGCAAATGTTCCAGTGGCCTTTTTAGGTTGGGCCTTAAAAGACTCAGAACCAAAAAGTGTATCAAGCCTATCTTTCAGACTATCTATCCCATCTTTTTTACCTTTAGGTTTAGACTTATTTATAAATTCAATATTTCTTCTAACGCCTTCAATTGCTCTATTTAAGTTTTTAATTTGAACTTCTTTTCGCTTAATTGTGCTATTGGCAAAAAACCCACCTTCTTTTTCAGCAGTAGCAAGTTCTTCTTTTGTTTCTTGGAGTGTTTTATTTAAACCTACTAATCTTTTTTGAAGTGCTTTTAAATTAGTATCGGCTTTAGATAACTCTGCGAGCTTTTTACCAGCAAACCCGATAGCGACAACAGCAGCAGCAAGAACATTTAATCTTGCAACTAAAGATAGTGAAGCAACTGCATTTAAGGTTTTAAATATCTCTGCAAGTGAACCTAATTGAATGGCAAACTTTATTAAGATTCTACTAGCTACAAACACAGTAACAACCTTTAATAGATCATCAAGGTTATCAGAAAGAAACCCAATAACTTTTGCAAAGTTACCAGTTAAATTAAATTCTTTGTTTAGATCTCTTAATTTCAATCTAAAGTTATCCAATGCGATAGTTACTGTTTGCTCAAAAGTTTGACCTAATTTTGCAGCTTGAGCATTTAATTCTGGAAAGGCCTTTCTTAAGGTATTTAAAACTACATCGTTTGTAATCTTCCCACTCTCTGCAAATTTAATTAATTGCCCTCTAGTGATACCAAGTTCTTTAGAAAGTAAATTAGCGAACACGGCATTTTGTTCCAAAACAGATCTAAGTTCTTGCCCGCGCAATTGCCCTGAACTTAGCCCTTGCGATAATTGTATAGTTGAAGCTGTGGCCTCAGCAATAGTTGCACCTGAAAGTCTAAATGTTTGTTGCAGTGCTATTGTTGTTGCAAGAATTTGATCTTGGGATAAACCAAGCTCTTGAGTAGCTAATGCAATTCTGCTGTATGACTGAGCTAGACCGTCAACACTTGTCTTAGTAAAGCTTGCAGCTTGGGCCAAATCATCAAACACCTTAGTGGCCTCTTCTGTTGATCCAGTAAAAACTTTAATTCTATCTTCTAGTAATTGAAAAGAATCAATCGCTCTACCTACTTCTCTAACTGAGATAGCACCAGCAAAACCTAGAAAGGAAGTTCTTAACCCACCAAAGCCTGACTTAAGTGTTTTGACATTTTTGTTTAATGTCCCGAATTGCCTTGATAGCTCTTTGACACCTTTAGCATTTTTAGTGTCATTAACTATTCTTATCGTTCTCGTTTGAGTCGTTCTTACCACTATTCTTTCCTAATTTAACAAAATCCATTCTGCGCATTAAGTATAGAAATTCTTGAAAATTATCTACTTCTGTAATTCTAGCAAATTCATAGATAGAAAGAAAGTTTAGAGGTCTTTCTGATTTATGTTTTGTTGTTTCTAATTCAGTATAACAACTAGCGTAAAAACTAAACCTCCCTAATTCGGGCCTTCTATTCTCAGGTGCTATTCTTCCAGCTTTTAGTTTTGCCTCGTAAATCTTTACTTTTGATGGCGTGTCAAACTTTAAATGCCACGCCATCCATGAGGCTAAGAGTTTCCCATATCTGCTAAATAGTTTTGAGCGTCAGAGGCATACCTGACTAATGTTTCATGTAGATCTGGTAAAGAAATTAGAAGTTGCGTTGCAGCTTCATGTGTAAACTTAACGTCTTTTTCTTTATCAATATCAATACCACGCCAATCAAGTATAGAAGTTTCAACAAAAGATCTTACTACAATCTCCTTGTCTTTTTCTGGTGGTAGCATATTTTTATCAATTAACACCACGTAAGGCTTTGATAATTCAGCAAGCTTTTTTGAAATTTCATGGCTATTTGAACCACCGTAACGCTTTACAAGAAACGCTGTACTCTCGTTAATTTCTAACCAGATACCTTTTTGCTCTAATGATGTGTTTGATTTAAAGATTGAATCTAAATTTGATTTCATAATTTGCTCCTTTGGGAAATTCTATAAAAAGAGAAGAGGCCCGTCAAGCAGGCCTCTAATCGAAAGTTAATGGAGCGAAAAACTTACGAGCGGTAGATAGTTAATGGTGACTCACCGTTACTACCTACTTTTCCTGTTCCTGTCATATTTAAGAATACATCTTGATTGATCCCTTGTGATCCTGGATCTTCAAAAGAAACCTGTACTGCTGGAATAAAGAAAGAATAATAACCATCAGTGTTCTTAAGAGTGAAACCTAAGTTAAATGACTCTTGAGTTAATTTCTTTTGTAGCATAGTCCAATCTGAATCTTCTAAATAAGCAGTAATTGAGTTTTCAATACCTGCCGTACCAGCAGAATAATCTTTTGGTGCTGCAATACCGATACATGTTTGTGGTGTTAAATTATTATTAAGAGTTAACCCTACTGATTGAATACAAAATGGAGCATCAATTAATGTTCCAGTTTCATTTGATACTAAGAAAGGCATATCAATTGAACCGTTTAATGATTGCGTTGTTGCTGCTGTATCAATTGTCCTACCATCAGTAATAAAGTTTGCTGCTGCATCAACAGCTTCATAACTGTTACCTGAAAAAGAAAAAGCTCCACCGATAATTTCACCGTAATTAACATTAAGGTTCATCGAGGCAACAATCATTCCTAGATAATTAATTGCTTTATCAGTTAGATCTAAAAATGCTTTTTCCATTGAAAAAGAAGATTTAGTTATTCCAATTGAAATCTTATCAGCTACTTTAAAAGCTGTACCACTTCCTGTTTCATCTACCATTGTGTCTACAATTGCAAATCTTGCTTCAGTGGCAGAATTGATTGCAAGTAAAGTTACCTGCGTATTATTAACACTGTTTGAGAAACCAGAAAGGGTAATTAAATCACCCACTGCTGAATCAGCATTCCAATCACCTGATGCTCTAGTTAAAGTTTTTGCTGAAATATCTAAAGTTAAATCAACATTAACAATACTACTAACAACCCATGAGCTATACATGAGTGATTCAAGTAACTCATCAATCACATCTTCTTTTGCAAGCTCAAAGTTCATGTCACCACCAACTGTTAAACCAGTAACAACTTGACCACTTGAAAATCTATCAGATCTTACCTGTTGACTCTCTGTCGTTTCAGGTGTTCCAGATAATGAATCACTTGTAAAACGTGCTGTTGAAAAATTCCCTGCCCCTGGTGTTTCCCCATAAACAGATTCTTTAATTAAAGCTATCCTTACTAAATTTGAACTACTCACAGTTTCCCCTTTTTATAAATTTAAATCTCTTTTAAAATTAATAATAACTGCTGCCGCAGTCCAACCACCATTAAATCTTAAAGTTGCTCCAGCTTCAAAGTTTGGAGGCGCT
>Ga0255047_10002903_pt1 | contig 11033 bp, 10 predicted proteins | sample JV7_2_1_MG_FD_183640 | JGI IMG/M metagenome (GOLD analysis project Ga0255047, IMG submission 183640) | Seawater microbial communities from Jervis Inlet, British Columbia, Canada - JV7_2_1 | ecosystem: Environmental > Aquatic > Marine > Inlet | place: Canada: British Columbia | collected 2016-10-06 | reverse complement strand
AATCACCGAAGGTTTCATAAAAGCGTATGCCGTGATAGCCCTTGGACGGCTCCATCATGGCCGCAAAGTTTCCATTGTCCCAGGGGAATTTCCCCGATTCCACCAGTACACCACCCATGGACGTACCGTGGCCGCAAATAAACTTGGTCGCCGAATGCACCACGATATCGGCGCCATGATCCATGGGCCGGCACAAATACGGCGATGCAAAAGTGTTGTCGATGACCAGCGGGATTCCCGCATCTTTGGCGATAGCGGCTATTGCCTCGATATCGAGCACATTATTCAACGGGTTACCAATGGTTTCGCCATACAGGACTTTTGTGCGGGGTGTTAATGCTTTTCTGAAATTTTCAGGATCATCGGAATCGACAAACAGGGTATTGATGCCGAAACGCCGGAAGGTGACGTCGAATTGGGAATGTGTCCCTCCGTATAAAGTTTCGGCAGAAACGATTTCGTCGCCTTCCTCCAGAATAGTGAGCAGGGCGACCATCTGGGCGGCCATGCCGGAACCCACCGCAACGGCGGCACGCCCCCCCTCCAGGGCGGCCATCCGCTCTTCGAAAACCGCATTGGTGGGGTTCATCAATCGCGTGTAAATGTTACCGAAGGTTTGCAAATTGAACAGGCTAGCGGCGTGGTCGGTGCTGTCGAATACATAGGAAGCGGTTTGATAAATCGGCACCGCACGGGCGCCGGTCGCCGAATCAGGTAATTGCCCGGCGTGCAGGCACAAGGTTTCTATGCCAAATTCTCGATCAGCCACGGTGATCTCCGGATATATTCTAATAGGGGACCCAGGTGGGCCGCGCGGATGATATGATCTTGGTATTGACGCCAATGAAGTTCAGGCCGCCGAACAGCCGGCCATACTCGATCTTCATACAGTGATCCATCACCACTTCAAGCCCCGCCTGCCGCGCCCTCTGGGCGGCCTGCTCGTGCACAATGCCCAGTTGCATCCACACCACCCTGGCGTCGATTTCGATGGCCTGTTCAACCAGCGGCGGGACTTTATCCGGGCGCTGGAATATATCGACCACATCCACCGGCCCTGGCACATCGAGCAGAGAAGGGTAGCATTTTTGCCCCAGCACTTCATCGTAGTTCGGATTTACCGGCATCACCGTATAGCCGTGATCGATTAGATATTTAGCTGCGAAATTACTGGGTCTATACCAGTTAGCGGACAGGCCCACCATGGCAACACGTTGACTGGACTTAAGGATACGGCGTAAAGTTTCAATATCAGGCATAATTAAATACTGGTTTGATCAATGCCAGACTAAATCAATACCAATGGTTCGGCAACACGTAAGTTTTATTTTCTTTGTGACCGGGTGACGTACGGATGAGCTGTTGTCACTACTATGAGTTTACCGATCGCGGTGACACGGTGTTTGCCGTGGACGTATCCGCGATCAAATTCGGACCTGGTGCACTGGGTGAAGTAGGCAGCGATGCCGCAGAACTCGGTCTCACGCGGGTTGCAGTGTTTACCGATCCTATATTGGCGAGCCTGCCTTACCTGGCTACCATTACCCATGCCCTGCAAAGGGCCGGTATAGACTTTGAGGTTTACAGCGATGTACGCATCGAACCTACGGACCAGTCATTCGGGGATGCCAGTCGATTTGCCATCGAAGGAAAATTCGACGGGTTTATTTCACTGGGCGGCGGCTCCGTTATCGATACCTGCAAGGCGGCTAATCTGTACAGCACCTACCCCGCGAGCTTCGAAGCCTATGTAAATGCGCCCCTGGGCGGTGGCAAGCCCGTCCCCGGCACTTTGAAACCCCATATTGCGTGCCCCACTACTTCGGGTACCGGCAGCGAGTGTACCGGGATTGCCGTCTTTGATTACCTTGAATTGAAAGTAAAAACCGGCATTGCATCCCGCGCATTGCGCCCCACCAAAGCCGTTATCGATCCAATCTGCACCTACTCGCTGCCTGCTAATGTGGTCGCAGCCAGCGGCTTCGACGTACTCAGCCACGCTGTGGAATCATACACGGCAATCCCCTATACACAGCGGGACAAGCCGGCGTCACCATCGGTGCGCCCGATGAGCCAGGGAGCGAATCCTTACAGCGACCTCGGGTGTGAGAAGGCGCTGGAGCTGACAGGACAGTACCTCGTTCGCGCCACCCGCGATGCAGATGATCACGCAGCGAGAGACAAGATGATGTTTGCCGCATCCCTGGCTGGCATTGCTTTTGGCAACAGCGGTGTTCACATACCCCACGGTATGGCCTACTCGGTAGCGGGCCTGGTCAGGGACTTCCAGCCGGAGGGATATCCGGACCACGAACCCATCTGCCCCCACGGCATGTCCGTGATCGTCAATGCGCCTTCCGCGCTGCGATTTACCGCACAAGCCTGTCCCGGCCGTCACTTGCGTGCTGCGCAGTTGCTTGGCAGCGGTGAGACGGATGTGGCCGGTGCAGACAGCGGGAATGTCCTGGCTGAGTATCTCATCAACATGATGCATGCTACCGGAATGCCCAACGGCATAGGCGGCATCGGATACCAGGAAGAAGATATTCCGAATCTGGTGGAAGGCGCTTACGTGCAGAAACGGCTGTTGCAACAATCGCCACGCGCGGTCGACCGGGAAGCCATCGCCGGTATCTATGAAGGCGCTTTGAGCTACTGGTGACACCCGCGCCATTCGCGATAGCTACCCTGGAAACCTGTCTCCAGCCAACACTGTGTAAGCGTTATGCCCAGACCAACTTTACTCGTAACACGTAAACTCCCAGACAACGTGGAAGCCCGGATTCGCCGGGACTACGAAGGCATGTTCAATCCCGACGATCAACGCTACCCGACCGAAGAATTATTGAAGCTATCCGCCCGTGCTGACGCCATCCTCCCGTGTCATACGGAAAGCTTATCAGCGGAAGTCATAGAGAGACTGCCTGATCGGGTCCGAGCCATTGCTAATTTTTCTGTTGGTGTGGACCACTGCGACCTGGACGCCGCCAGGCAAAAAGGCATCATAGTCACCAACACGCCGGACGTGCTGACCGACGCCACCGCCGAGCTGACCATGCTTCTCATCCTCGGTGCGGCCCGCCGGGCCAGCGAAGGCGAACGCCTGATCAGATCAGGGCAATGGAATACGTGGAGCCCGGCGTTCATGGTAGGGACCCAGGTTACCGGCAAGCGCCTGGGTATCGTCGGCATGGGGCGGGTGGGCCAGGTCACGGCGCAGCGCGCGCGGGGATTCGATATGGAAATTCACTACCACAACCGAAGGCGCCTGGACAACACCAGGGAGAATGGAGCGAGTTTCCACGAAAGCCTGGATACCCTGCTGCCGATCAGCGAATTTCTGGCGTTGCAGTGCCCAAATCTACCTGAAACCCGGAATCTTCTTAACGCCGGTCGAATCAACCAACTACCCGACGGCGCCATAGTGGTTAATTCGGCGCGCGGGGCCATTGTCGATGAAGACGCACTCATCGAGGCCCTGAAATCCGGAAAGCTCGCAGCTGCCGGGCTCGATGTTTACAAGAACGAACCCGACATCAGGCCCGAGTTCGCACAACTGGACAATGCATTCTTACTGCCACACGTCGGCAGCGCAACCCGAGAGACCCGGGATGCCATGGGTTACCGGGCCCTGGACAACCTCGACGCGATCTTTGCGGGCAAAGAACCGAAAGATCGCGTTGCATAGCCTTTTCAGGCGCCGACAATCGGCAGCAACTGATCCAGCGTCCGGATCTCTGCGTCCGGATCTGCAGTCAGACGCTCCCGCGCCTGCCCGAAGCGATTAACCCAGGCCACGCGAAAACCGAATGTCGCGGCGGCGACCGCATCCCACGCGTTGGATGATTGAAAACTGATCTCATGTTTCGCAACGCCCAGCCGGTCCACGGCCAACTGATAGACGCTGGGATCCGGTTTATAAATCCCTACATCTTCAACCGACAAGTTGGAATCCAGAAATTCGCTGATGCCGGCGCTTTGTACAGCGGATGCAAGCATCTCCGGTGATCCGTTGGAGAGGATCGCCGTTTGGAACCCGGTTTGTTTGAGTTTCGACAGAGTTTCTTTTACTTCCGGATAGGCATCCAGTCCCATATAGGCAGACATCAGATCATCGCGTAATTCCTGATCATCAATGTTATGTGCCTCCAGTGCGAAATCCAGCGCGTCCCCCGTAAGCCGCCAGAAATCCACATGTTTCCTCATCAAACTGCGCAGCCAGGTATACTGCAGCTGCTTGGTTCGCCACAATGCAGAGACGGCGTCCGCCTGCTCCCCAATTCTGCCCTCATATCGCGCCACCGCCGAGTGCACGTCAAACAGTGTTCCGTAGGCATCGAAAACACAGGCTTTGATACCCGAAAAATGCACCGATTCCATTTATTAGTCCCCGTTCAAGTATCACCGGAAGATACAAGAATAAAGCCCAAAGTTCAAAGGCCTGACGCTAAAAGCACCTACTCTACTTTCCTGTCTGTGAAAAAATGTGGAATTCCGGGAAATAATTCCGTATATGTGACAAAAATGCTGGGCTGGCCCGTACCTGCAGGCAAATGTGCGGATTTAACAAAACCTTAGACTGCAGTCATAGGAGATTGCCCATGAGATGGCCCGCGCACCGCAGTGCGCCTAAATGAGGTTTTTGTAACCGATTACACGGTGGGTGATCCCGTCCCACCCAAGAAATATGACTGGGACCCAAATCGTGGCCCGAGGCCAAACAGCGGATACATTGCCGTGCAGAACCACCCGCATGGGAAAACAGTTTATTTCAAAGAGATCTCCATCTGGCCAATTGAAAAGTAGTTATCCGTGCCCTGCCAGTTGGAACACGGCCTGGTATCCGCTTCCTGATGCCGGCCCCGTCAGCCTGGTGGTATCGAATACGTACAGGTTACGTGTGCAATCATATCTTCGATACCATCAGAGAACATATCGACCTCGCCAACGGCAAGACGTTTACCCAGCTTGATCAGATGTGCGTGGGCCAGCACGTCTACGGGTTCGGGCCTGCGCAGAAAGTTGATGCTCAGGTTTGTGGTCACGGCAAGCTCAATCCGCCCAATCTTCCCCATTACTGCCGCATACATGACAAAATCCGCCAACGCCATGAGTACGGGACCGGACACGGTGCCGCCGGGCCGCAGGAACTCCGCACGGTACGGCACTCTTCCGGATGCGGTGCCATTACCAATGCGCTCGATCGATATGCCGAGGTAACCGACCAGAGGCACCTGGTTTTTGGCGATGGATTCAAATTCCTGCGGGGTGATTTTAGTCATAACAGGCAGTAAACTTTGAAAGTATGAAAACTATTGAGTGGTTCTTCGATTTTGTCTCTCCTTTTTCCTATTTGCAATGCGAGAAGCTCCCCGATTTGCCACAGACGGTACGGGTTGAATACCGGCCCATTCTGTTTGGCGCATTGTTGAGTCACTGGGATCATAAGGGGCCGGCAGAGATCCCCCGGAAACGCACATTCACCTACCGTTCACTAGTGTGGAGCGCGCATAAACAAAATATCCCTTTTCGGTTTCCACGCGCCCACCCATTCAACCCGCTACCCCTGCTGCGATTGTCCATTGCACTGGACAATCGCCCCGAGGCCGTGCGCGAGATATTCAGGTTTGTGTGGCGAGACGGAAAGCTCCCCCAGGATGCCGAAGACTGGTCGACCCTCACCCGGCGGTTAAATACAGCGGACGCCGATGATCTAATCCAATCGGACAGCGTCAAGAAGATCCTGCGGGGAAACACAAATCGCGCCATTGAACAAGGCATATTTGGCGTACCAACCATGCTGGTGGACGAGGAGTTGTTCTGGGGCGTGGATTATTTCGAATTTTTGCTTGAGTATCTGCAAAACCCAAACCTGCTCGAAGATGACGAAATACGGCGCGTCAGCAATCTACCTGCCGCGATCCAGCGCAAAAAATAGAGGACAAAAAGGTTCCTGACACCTTTTTGGGCCTGATTAGAAGTTCTCGACGCCCAGTGCCAATACATCATCCGATCCCGCGATAATGGCGTGCCTCAGCGCGGTCGTGCCGGGCAGAACGTGCGCTGCATAGTAGTTGGCAGTGATAATTTTAGCACTGTAGAACTCAGCATCTCCCACCTGCGCCGTCAGTTTGGCCTGTGCGGCCAGGGCGCTTCTGGCCATCAGCCATCCCCCTGCGACAACACCCCACAACTCGAGGTAGTGGCCACTTGCCGCGGCGGGTAACTGCGGGTTGTCCCGCGCTGCTTCCAGTAGCCATGTTGTGGCCTGTTCCAGATCATTCATGGCTGGGGTGTAGGTCATTTCGAACTCCGCAATCGATGCGGCAGCACCTTCGATCTCCCGCATCGTAGCCAGCATGGCCCTTACCGATGCGCCACCATCACCTATTAGTTTTCTGCCGGCAAGGTCTGCCGCCTGGATACCCGTGGTACCTTCATAGATCGTCGTAATTCGGGCGTCACGCAGGTGCTGGGCTGCGCCGGTTTCCTCGATAAAGCCCATACCGCCATGCACTTGCACACCCAGGTAAGCGATCTTATTCCCGGTTTCCGTGCACCAGCCCTTGATGACGGGAGTCAACAGCTCCACGACTCTGCGCTGCCGTTCCCGTTCGGATTGATTGGTGTGACGCATCGATTTGTCGTAGGCTGCGGCCCAGCTATAGGCCAGGGCCCGCATGGCTTCGATCTTGCACTTCATGGACATCAACATGCGGCGCACGTCGGGATGGTGAATAATGTTTACCCGGTCACCACTCTTCATCCCGACCGGTCTGCCCTGTACCCGCTCCCTGGCATAGGCCACAGCCTGCTGATAGGCCCGCTCGGCAATGGCCAGTCCCTCGACACCCACGGCGTGCCGGGCCAGATTCATCATGACGAACATATAGATCAGCCCCTGGTTTTCCTCACCTATCAGGTAGCCGACAGCACCTTCATTGTCCCCATAGGCGAGCACACAGGTCGGGCTGCCGTGGATGCCGAGTTTATGTTCGATGGAAACGGTCCGAACATCGTTCCTGTCACCGGTGGAGCCATCGGCGTTCACCATGAACCTGGGCACCAGAAACAGGGAAATTCCTTTCACCCCTTCCGGGGCATCCGGTGTCCGTGCCAGCACCATGTGAATGATATTTTCGGTCAGGTCGTGATCGCCGTAGGTTATAAATATTTTTTGGCCGTACAACCGATAGTGGTCGCCTTCCGGCTCGGCACGCGTACGCACCGCACTGAGATCTGAACCCGCCTGGGGTTCGGTAAGGTTCATCGTACCGGTCCACCGGCCCGACACCATGTTGCCCAGATACAACTGCTTGAGTTCTTCCGAACCGTGCCGGAACAGGGCTTCCACGGCTCCCTGGGTGAGCATCGGACATAACCCGAAGGCCATGTTGGACGACGCCCACATTTCCTGGACCGGGGTGGCCGCCAGATAAGGCAGATTCTGACCCCCATATTTTTCATCGAACGTAATCGAGGGCCAGCCGCCATCGACAAACGTATGATAAGCCTCCCGCCAACCGTCGGGTGTCACCACTTTCCCTTCAACGAAACGCGCCCCCTGGGTATCGCCCTGCCGGTTGAGTGGCGCCAGCACCTCGCTGGCCACTCTGGCGGCTTCTTCCAGAACCGATGCCACTAGATCAGGAGAAGCGTCCTGCAGCCCCGGCAGGGACAATATATCTTCGAGCCCGCAGAGTTCGTTCAACACGAACTCCATGTCCTTAAGAGGTGCGGTATAGGTCATGGCGCCAGTTACCGCCTACTGAACCGCCTCTGTCAGTTGGGGGATGACGTCAAACAGGTCGCCGACTATGCCATAGTCCGCTACCTGAAAAATCGGGGCTTCCTCGTCCTTATTGATGGCAACTATCACCTTGCTGTCCTTCATACCGGCCAAGTGTTGAATTGCTCCGGAAATGCCTACTGCTATATACAGATCGGGGGCTACGACTTTTCCCGTCTGCCCGACCTGGTAATCGTTCGGAACGTACCCGGCATCCACGGCGGCACGGGAGGCCCCCACAGCGGCATTCAATTTGTCCGCCAGTGTCTCGATGATCTGAAAATTCTCGGCGCTGCCTATGCCTCGCCCACCGGAAACAACGATGCGCGCGCTGGTCAGTTCTGGCCTTTCGGAACGGGTCAACGCATGACCTACAAAACTCGACATCTCGTTGCTATCGGTATGCGCGTCGATCCTGATCACTTCGGCATTACCGCCCTCGGCGGCGGCGGCTTCGAAAGTAGTCGGCCGAATGGTGACGACCTTGACAGGGTCCGAGGATTGCACCGTGGCAATAGCGTTTCCAGCATAAATGGGTCGCACGAATGTATCGCCGGACCGAACCTCGGTGATTTCTGAAATTGGAGCGACATCGAGCAACGCCGCTGCTCTGGGCAGGACGTTCTTGCCCTGGCTGGTCGCGGCCGCAACGATGTGCGAATATTCCCCGGCCAGGGATACAATCAAACCCGCCAGGCTCTCCGCCAATTGATGTTGGTAGATCTCGTGCTCACAGGCCAGCACTTTGGAGACGCCCGAGACCTTGGCGACGGATTCAACCACCCCGCCACAATTTTGTCCCGCAACCAGCACCGATACCTCGGTATCGAGATCCTGTGCGGCGGTCACTGCGTTGAGGGTGGACTCCTGTAAAAATTGATTGTCGTGTTCTGCAATGACTAAAACGCCCATTAAATCACCTTTGCCTCATTTCTCAGTTTATCGACCAGTTCATCCACGCTAGCAACTTTGATTCCCGCAGCCCTCTGGGGCGGGTCTTCCACCTTCAATATCTGCACCCTGGATACCGTGTCCAGTCCCAGGCTGTCCATCGGGATGATTTCGAGGGGTTTCTTTTTCGCCTTCATGATGTTGGGCAGCTTGACGAAGCGGGGTTCGTTCAATCGTAGATCGGTAGTCACCACCGATGGCATGGACAACGATAGGGTTTCCAGCCCGCCATCAACTTCACGGGTCAGTTTGAGCCTCCCATCCTCGAGCTCCAGACTGGATGCAAATGTCCCCTGAGACCAACCCAGCAGCGCCGCCAGCATTTGGCCCGTCTGGTTGTTATCGTCGTCAATGGCCTGCTTGCCTGTGATCACCAGTTGTGGCGATTCCTTTTCGACCAGATGTTTAAGGATCTTGGCCACGGCCAGCGGCTGAACTTCCTGATCCGTTTCCACCAGAATGCCCCTGTCCGTGCCCATTGCCAAGGCGGTGCGAATAGTTTCCTGACATTGGGTTATTCCGACCGAGACAACGACGATCTCATCGGCGATGCCCGCCTCCTGCAGCCGGATAGCCTCTTCCACCGCGATCTCGTCGAATGGATTCATCGACATCTTGACGTTGGCGGTCTCTACGCCGCTTTGGTCGCTTTTGACACGCACTTTGACGTTGTAATCGACAACACGCTTAACTGGCACCAGAATTTTCATATCTTCAAAACCTTGTTGAACCTTACCGTTAATGGCTTGAATACGTCAGCCCCGGAACCAACTACGGGTCAATTCGCCGTGTTGCGCAGGGCGGGGTAATTTACCCGCAGATGCTCCCGACTGCAATGGATTCCTGTCCATCGAATTACACTGGCCTGCCATTGTCTCAGATGGCCCCAGTGGCCTTTGCCGCCCCCATTTCAGCGCGGCTATAACCCAACTCGGTCATGACCTCTTGCGTATGCTCACCGTGACCAGGAGGTTCCCGATACACCTCGAACTCGAAGTCGCTGAACTTCAACGGGAAAGCGTATTCCAGGTAACCGTGTCTGTTGATCACCATCCGCCGGGCCTGGAACTGCTCGTGTCCGATGACCTCGTCCAGGGCAGCAACCGGCGACAGGCAACAGTCGACATCTCTGAAACGATCGACCCAGAATTGCCGGGTTTCGCTGCTGAACATGGCCTGCAGTTGATTTCTGATCGTTTCCAGTTCTTCCTCACCCGCCGACTGTTTACTCATCCATTCCGGGTGCTCCGCGTGTTCACAAAAAGCCTGCCAGAATTTTGGCTCCAGCGCGCCCAGAGCGAGATATTCCCGATCCGAGGTCTCGTAGATCGAGTACCACGGCAGGCCACCCGACAACAAGCTTCGGCCTCGTAGGCCGGGATTACCGGTCTCGTTATAATCCATCATGGGCATGATGTTGTGGGCCAGCGTGCAATCCGCCATGGCCACATCGACGAAACGACCCCGGCCGCTGCGCTGGGCATCCAGCAATGCCGCTAATATCCCCATCGCCGAGCTCAGCGTGCCTCCGAGCAGATCGGCGATCTGAATATTCGGGATGACCGGCGGGCCTCCTGCTTCCCCAGCTTGTTCCGTAATACCTGTTGCGGAGCAATAGTTGAGATCGTGCCCCGCCTTAAGCCGGTAGGGGCCGTCCTGGCCGTAGCCGGATAATGAACAATAAACGATCCCGGCGTTGATCTGGCTGATTGATTCGTAATCGATCCCCAGCCGGTGGACCACCCCCGGCCGGAATCCTTCGAGCAATACATCAGCCGTTTCGACCAGCTTTAAAAAAATGGATCTGCCGCTGTCGTGCTTCAGGTTGATCCGTACAGAACGCTTATTGCGGTTGACCAGATTGAAGTAACTCCTCTGATCGCGGGCGTAGTCACCCTGGCCGGTATCTTCGATCTTGATGACGTCAGCGCCCATATCTGCCAGATGCTGGGTACACAGGGCGCCGGGCAACAGCCGGGTAAGATCGAGAACACGGATTCCGTTCAGCGGAGGTTTGCGCATGGTGACTGGCAGTGGCGGGTTATCAGAAGCGCCTGGGATCAGGACTTCAATTCGTCGAGATCCCTGAATAACGCCAGGGTTTCCGGATTGGCCAGCGCCTCTTTGTTTTTCACCGGCTCACCGTGCACCACACTACGCACCGCCAGTTCCACGATCTTGCCGCTTTTTGTTCTCGGAATGTCGGCAACCTGAATGATCCTGGCGGGAACGTGCCGGATAGACGCATTTTCCCTGATCCGTTTTTTGATCCGGGCTATCAGTTCCTCATCCA
>Ga0255047_10002902_pt1 | contig 11034 bp, 10 predicted proteins | sample JV7_2_1_MG_FD_183640 | JGI IMG/M metagenome (GOLD analysis project Ga0255047, IMG submission 183640) | Seawater microbial communities from Jervis Inlet, British Columbia, Canada - JV7_2_1 | ecosystem: Environmental > Aquatic > Marine > Inlet | place: Canada: British Columbia | collected 2016-10-06 | reverse complement strand
GGCGCAACGTGCGCAGCTTCGAGCCGGTCAAGAGGCCCGTTAGCAGGATCTCGGGGACGTTTTCCGGTAGCGGTGCGAGGGCGGCCAGGATCATCGCCGGCGGACCGCCCAGGTTGACGACGACAGGCAGGGGGACATCGCGCTCCTCCGCGGCGGCCAGGTGGAAGCCGGCACCCCGCACGATCTGGATGTGCAGACCCAAGGTCGCGTCGTCCCTCAACTGCATGCGGTACACGCCGAGGTTCGAGCCGCCGTGTTCGGGGTGCTCCGTATACACGAGGGGCCATGTCAGAAAGCGTCCGCCATCGCGCGGCCAGGACTTGATCGCCGGTAGGGACAGGGCCTTGGGGTTGCTCTCGATCACCTCGGCTACGGGGGCGTTGCGCACGGTCTTCAGGCCACTTTGCAGGAGTGAGCCGAGGAGCCCACGCTTTTGCCACAAGGTGGAGAGTCGAGGCGGAACGAGTTCCATCGGTAGCTGGGCGAGCTCCTCGATCCGCTGGGCCGGTTCCGGGCCGAAGGCGGAAAGAACGCGCTTCCGCGTCCCGAAGAGGTTCGTCGCGAGGGAGAAAGGCGAGCCCTTCACGTTCTGAAAGAGCAGCGCCGGCCCGCCGGCCGCTACGATACGGCGATGGATTTCGGCGACCTCGAGGTCTCTATCGACGCTGGCCTGCACTTCGACGACGTCCCCGGTGCGGCGCATACGCTCGAGCCACGTGCGCAGGTCCCTGGGTGCTGCTCCGTTCGGTGGTCGGTCCATAGAGCGAGAACTTATCGAACCGGAACCCTCGAAGCGGAACCCGCAGGGGTTTTCTGGGTTGAACTGGCGACCGGATTCGCCGACCCAAACCTCTACCGACCGGGCAGGGGGTCGAAAGGATGCTCATGAAAAAAATGATGCCGCTCGTTCTGGCCATGGGAATGGCGCCTCAGGGCCCGGAGGTCATCCAGAAAGACGCTCCGCAAGGCGCCCAGGAGGCTCTCCGAAGGCCGGAGCTTGCCTGGAATGCCGCCAACGTCGAACACCTCTTCAATCGCGCCGGTTTCGGAGCTTCCCTGCGCACGATCGCACGTGCTCTGAAGCGAGGTCCGGAAGCCACGCTCGACGAGCTGCTCGAGGGGGAGGGCTGGATCGAGGAGCCCTTCTACACCCGCTTGCGCGGCGGCGTGGAGATGCGCGAGAGCATGCGCAACATGTCCCAGGAAAAGCGCGACACGGTGAAGAAGCGCATGCGCCGCGAAGAGGCGGCCCAGGTGCGCGACTTCCTCGGTTGGTGGGTGGAACGCATGCTGTCCGGCACGGATGATCTGCGCGAGCGCATGACGCTCTTCTGGCACGGGCATTTCACGAGCTCGATGCAGGATGTGAAAAACTCCCATGAGATGATCCTCCAGAATAAACTCCTGCGACGACACGCCTTGGGGAACTTCGGCGATCTCGTGCACGCCATTGCCCGCGACCCGGCGATGCTGGAGTACCTCGACAACGACGCGAACCGCAAGGCAAACCCGAACGAGAACTTTGCGCGAGAGTTGATGGAGCTCTTCACGCTGGGTGAGGGCAACTACACCGAAGACGATATCAAGGAAGCCGCGCGGGCCTTTACCGGATGGAGCGATCGCATGGGCGAGTTCCGTTTCAGTCGCCGTCAACACGACAGCGGGAGCAAGAGCGTTCTCGGGACCCGCGGTGACCTCGACGGCGACGACGTGATCGACATCCTGTTGCAACAGCAAAGCTGCTCGCGATACATCAGCGGCAAGCTGCTCCTGTACTTCGAGGGCATCGACCCCACCGAGGACCGCTTGGCTCGTTACGCCGCGCTGCTCCGTCGCGAGGGATACGAAATGATTCCCTTCCTGCGCACCCTCTTTCTCGACCCCGATTTTTATCGTGACGAGATCGTGGGGGGGCGGGTTGCCAGTCCCATCGACTACTTGATCGGTTCGTCGCGGCGCATTGGTCTGGATCCTCCGGCGCGCCTGGTGCTCGTCGGTGCGGCGTCCCTGGGCGAGCGCCTTTTCTATCCGCCGAATGTCAAGGGCTGGGAAGGTGGCGAAGCCTGGATCACGACCGGTTCCTTGATGCAACGCGGCAACCTGGCCGGTGTTCTCCTGGGCCAGATCGAACTGACTGACTTCCTGGATCACGATCCCCTGGAAGAGCAGACATTCACTCGTGATACGACACCGAAGAAGCGGAACCCAGCCGAGATCAGGCGCCTACGCAAGACTCTAGGCGTGCTGCGCGAGCTCAAGGACGTCGAACGGGCCGGCTATCGCCCGCGCATGAACATCTCCGGCCAGCTCGGGAGGCAGAAGGCGAAACGCGACCGCAAGATCGTCGACACGCTCTGCGAGGCGCTCTTGGGCATAGACGTCGATCCGACAACCCGCCAGGCCTTGACCAAGACCTTCGGCACCATGCGCGAGGAGAGTGGTATCGAGGAAGGCCGGTTGGACGAGTCACCGCGCAGATCCGAGGAACTCCTGCGCAACTTCGCGCATGTCATGCTCAGTCTGCCCGAGGCACAGCTTCACTAGAGGAGTTTTCCATGCGACGCATCGACCGACGCTTTTTCCTACATGGCCTCGGAGCTTGCAGCGGCCTTGCGCTTCTTCCGCGGGCCCACTTCTGCGCTCCCGGCTTTCGGACCAACAACGAAACCACCCTCGTGCTGGTGCAGCTGTCCGGAGGCAACGACGGGCTTTCGACCATCGTGCCTTTCGGCGACGACGCCTATCACCGCGACCGTCCCACGATCCACCACGTCGCCAAGGACGTCCGGCCCATCGACGAGTATCGCGGCTTCAACTCAGGCTTGAAGCGCTTGCACGCACGCTTTCAAGAGGGCGGGTTGGCCCTGATCGAGGGTGTCGGTTACGAGAATCCGATTCGCTCGCACTTTCGCTCCCTCGATGTCTGGCACACCGCCGATGCCCGCGGACGGGCTTCGGGCGAGGGTTGGATCGGACGCTTGTGCGAGACGGCCTTCGGTTCCGAGTCGCGACCGGAGCGCGTCGTGCACATCGGCCGCAAGCCCCCGTACTCGATCTACTCGACGAAGCATCCCGCCCTGTCGTTCGCTCTTCCGCGCAACTATCGTTGGCTAGAGCACGGGGACCAGCTGAAGGGCCTGGGCAGCTCGAAAACCAGCGCGGACAGCGGTTCAAAGCAGGCACGTCTCGCCCGAATGCGCCGCGTGATGGCCGACGCGCACGCCTCTTCGCAAGCCGTGCGCGCCGCGATCGCCGCACATCAGCCCAAGCTCCACTACCCCGACGACCCCTTCGCCGATTCTCTCCGCTCCGCTGCGGCCCTGATCCACAGCCCACTGGAAACCCGCGTGATGTCCGTCGAGCTCTCCGGATTCGACACGCACGTCGATCAGAAGAACAACCACCAGCGCCTGATGAGGATCCTCGATGCAGCTCTCGATCCCTTCCTGCGCGATCTCGAGGGCAGCGAATCCGGCCGCCAGGCACTCGTTCTAATCTTCTCCGAATTCGGACGCCGCGTGGCCGAGAACGCATCCCGAGGAACCGACCACGGTTGCGCCGGGCCGATGTTCGTCGCCGGCACGCCTGTCAAGGGCGGGCTCTTCGGAAAGCACCCGTCACTCACGAAACTGAACGACGGGGACCTCGACTACACCACCGACTTCCGTTCGGTCTACGCCACGGCGATCCGCTCGCGCTTCGGTCTGGATCCCAAACGTGTATTGGGGGCGGACTATCCGCTGCTGAGCTTTGTCTGATCCATAGCCACGACAAGTTCCGTCAGCCCCCTACGCCGCATGCAGCAACGTATGCAGGCGCATGATCGACGCCCGATCGTATTCGAGCTCTAGCGAAGGGTAGGCGCTGGCGAATATGGACCACCGAAAAGCTGCCCATCGCGCCGTATCGACCTGCAGGTCATTCGACGGCGGGGCCTGGAACCCGAAGTTCCACTCGACGACCTGTTCGTCGCCGATCAACCAACGTGAAGGCATGTCGAGGTCGATCAGCTTCTTCGGTTGGGGGACACCCACTTCTTCCGCTACGCCGCGACGAACGGCCGTCTCGATCTTCTCGTCGAAACCGAGAGGTGCGTGGAGAGGTGTCCAGAAGCTCTCGATTTGGGCACTCTTCAGGAGCAGGTAGTTCGGGCGACCCTCCGCATAGCGGAAAACGAACACGCGAATTCTGTGGGAGACTTCCTTCATAGCGCCAAACCAGCGGGGGGGACTCGGGCGTCTATATCGGCCACCTCACTCCATGAAACATGAAACGCATCGCGCGTTTCTGTCGGGGGATGGACACCTTTTCCCACCTGGGCCGTTCCTTCCCCCTGTGCTACCGGGGACGCTGCGCGCCGAGGCGGCTGCGTACATCGAAGGGGCGCAGGTGCGGATTGGAAAGCACCGTTCGCAGGGTCTCTTGCAGGGCCTCGCGGCCGGAAACCTCGCGTGCGATGCTCTCCTCGAGCAAGCGCAGCTCGAGGAGTCCCAGGTAGCCAATGCCGTGGAGTGGATCGTGGAGTGCCGTGCGGGCTTCCAGCAGGGCCGTGTCGTGGTCGAAACGACTTCGTCTGCGGAAGGCATCCGCCGCGGCGGGGACCGAAAGAGCTTCCACATGGATCTCGATCGACGCCAGGAGCCGAATCGCTTCGAGCATCCAGGCCCGCACGATTTCGGTCTCGAGGCGCTCGTCTTCGAGGAAGGGGTTTTCCACCCAGTCTACGCGTCCGATCCAATCCAGTGCGTACAGCCCCCATCCCTCGAAAACCGAACGATTCCACAAAAAACGGGCCACAGGGTTCCCTGCGACGGATGCGCCGTGGCGGAGCTTGGCTTCGCCGGCCCAGCCGTAACGGATGCCCATCGTGGCCAGGGCGCGCGGATTCAGGAGCGTTGCGCGCGTCGTTTTCAGGTCGGGGCTCCAGGAGGGGCTGCCGACTTCGAGGTGCAAGACATCGTTCAAGTGCCTGTCCGGCCACAGCCGCGCCATCTGTCCTGGCGTGGAGCGACTTTCGCGCAAGTGGATCAGGAAGGGAGGTGTTTCTTCCTCTCGAAAGAGCGAAGCGCGATCGGCCAGGCTGGTCGCGAGTCGCGATGCCGTCTGCGTCGCTCGGATCAAGCGTTTCGGGTCGAGCTGGTTCTTGGTTGCGGCGCGCGGTTCCCAGGACTTTCCAAGGCGTCGGTTCAGCCCGGCGATGTCGCGCAAGAGCTGGGTCTTCAAGCGCTGCGCGGTCAGGCCCGAACCAGACACGACTTGCATCAGCCCTTCCCACGTACCCGCGCCCATGATGCCGGCTTCGTCGCCACGTGGTGCGTGCGAGCTCAAGAGCCAGGTCCGGAAGCGGTCGGTGCTCTCGACCGCCTTGTCCAGCGCGGTTTCGAAGCGCTTCTGTTCCTTCCGCTCGAGACGCAACTTGGAGAAGGTGCGCGGTAGGTCGGCTTCGAGGGACAGCCCGAGATCCACGAGGCGTCCGATCGCTTCGTTCTTCCAGATCTCCGCCGGGGACACGAGGCCGTTCCGCGCGATGTCCCAGTATGCCGGTAGCCCCTCGAGCATCTGGATCGTTCGGCTCCAGCGTGCGCGCACAGGCACGTAGTCACTTTCGCGGAGGCTGAAGAGCATGTTCTCGACGCGCACGACGTAGCTCGTCGCATCCCAGCGCTCCAGCGAACGGCTGCCGGCGATCAGCTCTTGCGAACGAATCCATGCGGCGCTGGCGCTGAACACGACCCAGCCGGCCTCGTCCAGCTCGCGTTGCGAGATCGCGTTCAGCTTGATCCGCAATCCATCGAGCGTCTCCCGCCATTCCAGGAAGCCCTTGGTGCCGTAGTTCGCGTATGCCTGGGGATCGGGTTGTGGAAAGCGTCGCTCGTACGCCAACCATGGGTAGCGCCCGAAGAAGGCAGGCACCAGCTCGCTTGCGAGCTGGGTCAGTTTCTCCTGGGCACTTGGCTGATCCGGTCGGGCGCGGTCCTGCGGAGAGGTTACGCGCACCGATTGCGGCAAGAGCAGCAGACTGAGAAGGAGGGGAAGCATTCGCGGGTAAGATGACCTCTTCGGGCGGGTCCTGGGACTTGTGGGGTGCTTTCTTACAAAAGCCCACGGAAACCCGCAGGAAACAGCAGATCGACCCCCTCCGGGCTCCTCCTCTAACGGAGATCGTACCCGCGACCCCCGAGCCCTAGAATTCGGCCCCTCACGTACGGAGTACCGCCCTGGGCTCTTCTTTCTTCAGCAACCACCCCGAAGCCCCTCCGAGCCCCCGTCTGCGGGCGGCTCTCGAGCGCTTGGACGGGCTCGTGGATTGGGAGTGCCGTGATCGGGTCGGGCGCATGCGGGTTTCGGTGGAGCCCGCGCACGGGCTCATGGAGTTGCTCGGGCGGCCCCAGGATCGCTTCCTGGCGGTGCATGTCGCCGGAACAAAGGGCAAGGGCTCGGTGGCTGCCCTGATCGGCCAGGGGCTGTATCGCGCGGGATTGCGGGTCGGGACCTACGCTTCGCCCCACGTCGAACGCGTGACCGAACGCGTGCGTTGGCCCGGCGAGACACCGGGCGACATCGCGGACGACGATCTGGCGGAGGCCCTGGAGGCGGCGCTCGGAGCCCTCGACGGGGCTCGCAAGACCAACGCTTCGGCCACCGCAACCGCCGAGGCCACGTGGTTCGACGTGTTGAGCGCCGCGGCGTTCCATGCTTTCGCGACACGCGGCGTCGACGTCGGTGTCGTCGAGTGCGGTCTGGGGGGCAGGCTCGATTCGACCAACGTGATCGAGGCTCCTGTGTGCGTGATTACCAACATCGAGCTCGAGCACACAGCCATTCTGGGCGACACCCGCACGGCGATCGCGCGCGAGAAAGCCGGGATCATCGCGCCGGAATCGAGCGTGATCATGGGGCTCTCCCAGAGCGACCCGGCAGGACTCACGATCGTCGAGTTCGCGCGCGAGCAAGGGGCGCGCATTCACTCGGTAGCGGTCGATGAATCCGGGGAACGTTCCATCGCCCAGACGAATCGGGCCCTGGCGACGGCGGCGTTGGACGAGTTCGGGCGGCTTTTCGCAGCCCGCTTTCCAGGACATCGCGTGCCCCAGGATCAGGTGTGGGGCCAATGGGCCCTGGACGCGGAGGCATGTGCCGCGGCCTGCCTGCCCGGGCGGCTGGAAAGGCGCTGGATAGGGGAGACTCCCGTGATCCTCGACGGGGCCCACACGCTGGAGAGTCTGCAAGCGGTGCTCGACACTCTCGACGCAGATTCGATACTCCCGCCGAAGCGCGTTTCCGTCTTCGGGACCGGCGGGGAAAAAAATGCAGCCGGCCTCCTCAAGACCCTCGGGCCACGGACCGATAGCCTCCTCTGCACGTCCGTAGGACCCGGCCCCTACCGCGCTCCAGAGGAGCTTCGATCGATCGCCCAAGAGTTGGATCTGGACCTCGATGCGGTGGCGATCGACGCCCCACGGGCTGCGCTGGACGAGGCGCTGCGCCTCGCCGCTTCTGATGGACACGTGCTCGTCACGGGCTCGTTACATCTGATCGGCGCGGTTCGTCGCTTCACCCGGGCTGATCCACCGAACGGCTGAAGCTGATGCTCACGATCGTCTCCGACCTACTCTTGACCGACGCCTTCCTCATCAAGGGGCAGATCGAAAACAAGTACACGCGTCTTTCCCAGCTCCTCGACGAGTACCGCAAGTACTTCATCAAGGTGCGCGACGCGACGCTGATCGATCTCAACAGCCGCGATCGGATCCACACGCCGCTTCTGCACGTCAACCTGGACGAAGTGCTCCTGGCTCACGAGCTGATCGAAACGGCTGGTGATCCCCACGCCGCCCAGCTCGCCGCCGACGACGGGCCGTATCAGCGTGTGCGAGCCTTCTACACCGGGAACTTGAACGTCGAGATCGCCGGTCAGGTGCGTCCCAAGTGCTATGAAGCGGACGATAAGTCGACGCGCCGTTTCTTCGTCATGCGCGACCCCGAGGTGCGCGGCATGAAGATCGAGGGAGACCGTGATCTGGGGCTCTTGAAGGGATTGCCGTACGCCATCCTGAACAAGACCCGAATGTCGTACATCTACGATTTCAACGAGTAGAGCGCGTCGCCCGCTACACTCGGGCGCATGTACGGACAAGAAATCGCCCCGCCCGAGGAGACGCTGGATGGCACACGCGTGTTCATGCGCTTCGTCGACGGACTCGCGTTCCGGTACTACTGGTCGACCGAAGGCCTGCGGCCCGAAGACTTCGCCTTCCGTCCAGGGCCGGACAGCATGAGCCTGCATGAGCTGATCGATCACATACTGCAGCTCGTGTTCATGATCAAGCAAGCCGTGTTCGACGCAGAGGTCCGTGAGCGCTTCGAGAGCGACGACCCCAAGGCCAAGAGGGACCACGCTCTTGAGAATCTCGAGCAGGTTCGCGACTACTTGCGAAGCCTCGACGACGAGACCCTCCTCGGCCATCGGGTTCTCAAGCGTAGCGGTCGCTTCTTCCCTATCTGGAATATCCTGAACGGACCCCTCGCCGACGCTCTCACGCACGTCGGCCAGATCAATGCCTGGCGCCGTCTCAACGGAAACCCCACGCCCCGTGCGGACGTCTTCGAAGGGCGTCCCCCGCGCTGAAACGCGGCGGCGTTATTCCAGGATCTCCACCGCGAAGCGGATGTCGTATTCCTCGAGAACCGTGCCGATGCGTTGTAGGAGCTGGGCCGTTGTGGGGTCGGGGATGTCGCTGCAATCCAGCTGAAAGCGGACGTGCTTGCCGGCGGAATCGGGGTAATTCTTGGCCAGCTGGCCCGTCGTCACGAAGTGGCGATAGCTGTCGACCTTGGAGATCAGTTGACTCGCTTGCTCCTTCGAGCCATTCCAAGGGCGGAGCTCGCGCAAGACCAGCGTGTACTCGTTGCGGGCTGGGTCGTACGTGACGAGGTCGATCTTGGACGGGTCTTCGACTCCGCTCATCCCCCCTACCATAGCGTGGCGAAGCCCGGCTTCCAGCGCTTCGATTCGACGCCGCTCCCGCGAAGCGCTACGACGAAATGGCGCACCGGTGAAGTCTCTTGGCAGCACCTTGGCTTTCACGCCGCCCAGTGCATCTACGCCGACGGAAAGATCGTGCTGCTGGATGAAGAAGGGGAACTGGCGATCGTCGCCGTCGATCCCAAGGGAATACAGATCCTGGCCCAACACCAGGTCGCCGAGCGCGTTTGCTGGGCCATTCCGACGCTGATTGACCCGACGTTGTATCTGCGGGACAACCATCACATTTTTGCGTTCGATCTGGCGCGAGACTCGTACTAGGGAATCGAGTGACCGGAGATACGGCTCTGGTACACTTGTGGTCTCACGCAAGGAATCGACCCGAATCCGCAGCATGAAACTCATGAAGACCACCGCGAAAAGAACCGTGATACGCAGCCTGACGGCACTTCTGGTGCTGGCGCCTGGCCTCATGGCCACGCCCCAAGGGCTGGAAGAGAAGTACGAAGAGAAATTAGCCAAGCGCTTCGTTCGCTTTGGCGGTTGGGAAACGGATTACGACGCTGCGCGTGAACGAGCGAAGCAGGAGGACAAGCTTCTCTTCGTCTATTTCTCACGTTCCTACTCGCCGTGACCCCCCTGTAATTCTCTGGAGAGTGGTGCGCTCTCCGACAAAGAATTCCTCGCCTTCGCGGAAAAGGTCGTCCCCTTCCTTCACATCACGACAAAAATCAAGGAGCGGCCCTACGAGAAGTTACTTGCCGAGAAAGGGGGCACGGGCTTTCCGACGCTGATGTTCCTGGACGCCCAAGGGCGCAAGCTGATGAAGCATCGAGGAGCACGGACGACCAAAGGCTTCGAAAAGTCTCTCGAGGAATCACAGGACTTCCTGGCGCAGATTCGCAAGGTCGAGAACGGCGACAAGCGCAACGCGGGCAAGGTCTTTATCCGCCAGCTCGAACTCCATTGGTTCTCCTTCGACGAAGCTACCAAGCGCTATGCCGAGCTCGGCAAGGTCTCTTCCAAGGACAAGAAGCTGATCGAGCCGATGCTGATCGACACCGAGATCCGCGTGCTTGCCAAGGAGGCCGGGAAGGACGACGAGAAGCAGCTCGCCGCCGGCGCACACTTCGCGCAGATGTGGAAGGACAAGCGACTCCCCAGCGCGGCTTCGGAGGAGTACGCGTTCTGGAGTTTCATCATGAGCTTCGCTGAGAGCAAGGGCGACAAGAGGCTCTTCAAGAAGGCCCTCGGTAAGTACGAAAAGAGCGATGCGGTCAAGCAGAGCTCCCGCATGCGTGCCGCGATACACGACATGAAAGACAGGTTGAAAGCTCTCTAGTCTGTTCCAAAAAGGCGAATTTATAGTGAATGCCGAGGGGAATGCGGGCCATAGAGCGCGACTGGAAAGGTCGTTTTGAAATGCAAGCACCCCCCGGCATCGTAGCCGCCCTACTCGCCTCCGTATTCTCCTCCGCGCTCTATTCACAGTCCTTGGTCCCCGAGGGCTCTCCTGCTGGGGAGGCCGAATCCAGACCACGCAGCGTCCTGTTCTATCTCATGGACACCTGCCGGCAGGATCGCATGGGGTTCAATGGCTACGAGCGCGAGACGACACCCTTTCTCGAGTGGCTTTCCGAGCGCTCGGTGGTGTTCGAGGCGTGCTACAGCCAGGCACCGTGGACCAAGCCTTCCATGGCTTCCATGCTGACGTCTCGTTACCCATCGACGACGGGCATCTACCGCATGGACCAGCGCCTGTCCGATGCGTTCTTGACCTGGCCGGAGGTCTTGCAGGCGAACGGTATCTACACGGCAGGCTTTTCGACCAACATCGTGATGGGCAACTCTCTGTCCAACTTTGCCCAGGGCTTCGACCACTTCATCGAAGGGACCTACATCAACCGCGGTGACGCGATCCATTTCGCCAGTGGCTCGTCCCGCAAGCTGAACGAGCACGCTTTTGCCTGGCTCGACAAGAACGATCACTGGCCGATCTTGCTCTATATGCACTCGGTCGATCCCCACGAGGAATACGAGCCCGCACC
>Ga0255047_10002901_pt1 | contig 11038 bp, 25 predicted proteins | sample JV7_2_1_MG_FD_183640 | JGI IMG/M metagenome (GOLD analysis project Ga0255047, IMG submission 183640) | Seawater microbial communities from Jervis Inlet, British Columbia, Canada - JV7_2_1 | ecosystem: Environmental > Aquatic > Marine > Inlet | place: Canada: British Columbia | collected 2016-10-06 | reverse complement strand
TCAAAGTTGATCGGGCGCAACTGCGTCGGCAGCGTTATCAGTGTCTCTTGGTAGTTCTCGCCGCCGGGGAGGGTGTAGCTGTCATGCTTGGTCGGGCTAGGTGGCCCGAACACATCATCAGATACAATATCCGCCCAGTTCTCATTCCCATCCAGTTCAGGGAACTCTCTCATAAGCGCACGGTACGCATCCCCCCCGTGCCCAGACTCGTTCGACCTAGATCTAAACAATTCGTTGTAGAACTCAGTCCCGTTCGATGCGTTATGTAGATCGTCGCTCCCATCAAACAGCCGCGTCACTTCGGGGATCGCGTAGCGGCTGTTCATGTTGGGGCCAGTGTCTCCCAGCACCACTTCATCGACCTGGGTCAGTTGGACGCGCTCTTGTAGATCGTCGAGGTTCAGCTTGTCGCCCGGTTCCATCCCTGCGAGATGCTCCTCCAGACTCCAATCAATCTCGTCCTTCTTGACGCCGCTCTTCTTGAGGTGTGCCCGGAGTTGGGCCACGGTCATGTTCCTCTGCTCGGACTCGCGGAGTGCGCGTCCCAGTTGCGAGTAGAGATCGCCGCCCAGGGACTCCCCGGCATCCGCGACTCCACGCGGGATCGCGCCCAGCGGGATCGCAGCGAGTGCGCCGCCCGGTTTAGAGGCGAGCGCGCCCAGCTTCCACAGGGCCTTCCCCGCACGCAGCCCTGGTATGTCGAACGGCTCCGGGCTGACAAATTCGGTGACGCCAAGAGCGAACGGCCCGACTCCCATATCCTCTGCATGCGCTCTCGACTCGGCGAGTTGGCGGTCAGACTCCTCGATGTCGATACCGAGGTGCGGACTCATGGCAGAACGAGCCGCGTCGTACCGATCACCCGTCAGCCTCGGCTTCGGGTAAAGCCCACCACTTGGGCCTCGACCAACGCTGGGCATAGCCAACGCACCAAGGCCACCAAGCAAGGCACCACCGAGTTGGTGTCCACCCTCGGTGAACTTCTCGGATGCGTAATCGGCGATGCCACGCGCCCAGTCAGACTTTGACTTAATGGCTTCGTTGAGTTCTCGGATGTTCCCGAGAGCAGAGCTAAGGCTCATCGCGCAAGCCCCCCCGTAACCTTCGGGGAAAGCCCGCCCAGTGCCACTTCCGGCGTCCACTTCCCGCTCTCATCAATCAGGTGGTGGTTGGCCTCTGCCCAGGCACTCGCCTCCCCTGGCTCCGCGAATGAGGGGTAGTTGCCAAGCCCATGCTCTTCAGCCACGGCGATGGCCTCTTCGTCGCTCAGTTGCTTCCCGCCGACCATCGTGGGGATCAGAAACTCGCGCACGATTCCATCCTCTAGCTCGAAAGTGAATCCAGACAGGACAACATTGCTGCCCCCCATCTCCCCATCGAGCCGGGGCACAACCGGGTGGCGCGTGGGAAACTGCCCGCTCCAGCCAACCGGGCCTCCTATGGACGGTGTATCCGGCAATCGCTTCCCCTAGCTCGGGTTCTTTGAGGGATACGGCACGTTTTCCCAATCGCCGCCCAGGTCGCTCGGCATCTTTGAGGGCGGCGCTGCGGGTTTGCCCAGGCGTGCCGGTGCGGCACCGGGCTTCCGGCCCTTGTACGGGAACGGGTCTCCGCTCGGAACCTTCGCCTTCGCCACCTTCGCCTTACCCTTGAACGGAATCATCACTGTCCTCGCTGTTCGTTGGAGTGGATTGCCATGAAAATTCGATCTTGCCGTCTTGGTCGCCCGTCAACTCGTGCTTCGCGATCACCGGGAAGATGCGGGCCAGCAATTCTTTGCGGGTCGGGAGTCTGACTGTCGGATCTTCCGATCGAGAATCCGCGATCAGATCCGCGACCAGATGGTCGTAAAGATCCTTGCTGCCCACGGTCTCATCGAGCCTCGCCAGAAGCTTCGCCCCAAACGATTTCGGCCTGCCGCCTGGGTTACCAGACTGCCCAGGCTTGAACCCCGCCGTATTACCGGGAGCGAACTTGCCGTTTTCGTCTCTGCCCTCGGCCAAATCACCCCCCGTTATTCGCCGCTCAGGTGAGCGACCCTCCGCTCAACGTGTTACCGCGAGCGCCCCCCGGAGATTCCTTACAAGTCTCTCCGACTGCTTCCCCATGTATTTCGCCATGCCTCAAGTTGGGAGGCGTGTCAAGGGGCAAAACAGGGGAAAAAGCGGGGTTCCCCGGCGCTAATGGAACCCCTATTTGGCGTCCGAATCTCCGAAGTCCAAGAGTTTTTCGGGCTTCAGGCCGTCCAGATCCCGCTCGCTCTCCCATCCCAGGCCCCAAACTGTGGGCGAGAAGTCCAGAATCCTGCCCCTTTCGAGGCCCCTGTGGGCCGAATCGAGGATCTCAGAGAGGTCGGGTCGACCCTCAAACTCCTCCGCGATTGCGTCGAGGACGCCACCTAGCTCGATCTGTATGTCGAGGGCCATGTAACTGCCCGATGGTCTCGCATCTGCGTCGGGCGTGTGGCGTGTCGGTTGTGCCGGTTGTGCCGGTTGTGCCGGTGGTTTTTGGTGTCTGGGGAGAGATCCACGTTCGACGGCAGCGGCCCAGTCCTGTGAGGCGCTGAGCATCTCGGCCAGTTTCTGCTCGCGGCGGGCTTCGCGTTCGCGTTTGGCCCTCTTCTGGCCCGCCTTCACCTTCTCGCTGTGCCACCCTCCTCCCGAGCGCAGCCACTCACCGGAATATCGGGTTCCCGCAGCACTGTCCCTGCGCCGCGTTTTCTCTCTGACCGTTGCCTCCAGGGCATCGAGGTGGTCGGCCAGGGCAGAGCCCCGCTCAACGTGGTCGAGATTGCCCTCGATGTCGTAAACCGCGACCGAAAACGGGTCGGCGCGCTTGAACTGAACGTGGCCCTCACCACTCACCCGGTAGGCCCAACCGATGAACCTCCCCCCACGATTCCCCCGCCACTGGCCCTCGCCGATCGGGTGCCAGACGCCACGCCACACCGAGAGGTTTGAGGGCATCATCCCGCAGAACTGGGTGGGGATTCTGGCAACGTGGCCCCACGCCCTGGCGGTCTTCATCTCGGAGTCACCTCCTCCGAACCGTTGTGGACAGTGGCTTCCCGCGCTCCGCTCTGAACTCGGCGCTGGAGTGCCACCGCTTCTGGCCCTGGCGGGGACACGGCACTGGGCGCACTTGCTGCTCGGCCCATGTGGTGCTGCAACCCTCGCAGACCAGATCCTCCCAAAAGTGGTGCCTGGGCTCTGGCAGCATCGGGTGACACGCGCAGCGGATGAAGTTGCCGCCTCTCACTCTCGGAATCTCCTCACCAGCGCGGGCAGCACCGGGTTCCGGCGTCCAAGCTGTTTGGGCCGCTTTTTGCCACCACGCCCAGCGTGCCTGATTTCGAGGATCGCCTCCACATCGGCGTGGACCTTCTCGACCGAATCGAATTGCAACCGCTCAAACACGTACCGCACGCCCGTCTCCCAACCGTCCTGAAAGTGGCGCTGTCCCGCGTGCCCGCGCTTCGGAACCAGTGGGTTCACATCAGGCAAATTTGAGCGGCTCCCATGCGTGTGCGTCTTCGGCGCGTAGCATCCTTGAGAGGAGGTCCAGCCCCTTGTACGTTTCCGAAAGGTTTCGCTGGAGTTGGTCGATCACATCGAGGCGCTTCTTCTCGATCTCGCTCAGGTCATCGAAATCTGGGTCGCGGCCGTGGAGTAGGCAATCGCGCTCCAGCCCGATGTAACTGAACGCATCGAGAACCTCCTCCTGGGCCTCGTGCGTGCCGCGTGCCCCTGGCCGGGAAGGTTTCCACTCCTCGCCGCCGTACTCCGCTCTGCCCCTCGCGAATCTTATCCTGCTCGCCTGCTCAACCGTCACTTCAGTTCCCCCCAAATTTGAATCTTTGTTTTGCCTTCTCTCGGCCTCGCCTTTTCCCACCGCCACTCGGGGAAAAACTGGTTTGGCTTGTCATCGATCCCCAGGGCATCGCAAACGCCGTCCTGAATCGCCTTCGTTGATGCGTGAAGATTGTCGCTGTCGGGCTCCTGGGTCGAGTGCCTCGTATACCGAACGCGCACGCTTTCGAGTTCCCCATCCGGCAGGCCAGCCGCACGCATCGCGAGGTAGGCGTCTCTGCGCCACCGCTTGTTCAGTTTGCCCAGCACGGCCCAGTGCTTGTGCTGGCGGTTCAGCGGTGGCAGCCCCGGCAATTCAAAGGTCGCCTTAAACATCACTCCGGCTCACAAATCGCGCACCCAGAGGCGTGACCACCTCGCTCGCAGTTTATTTGGCGAAACGCTTCGCGAAGCCCGGACCACTCCATCGGCCCACTGATCGTAAGTTCCAGCACCTCCGTTTCCAGACTCACCCTGTTCTTCCACTCCGTGGGCGGAACGGACACCGTCATCGCTTGCGCCGTTTTCAGCACCAAGGTAAATGCGTCCGCGTTGTCGCCGTTCTGAACCACTGGCTCCGTAAGGGTCACGCTTATGAACCCGTCTACGCCCGGCGTGTCGTAGGACGAGGTCCGCGTTTTCAGTAGACTTAGTCCTTTCATCTCGATACCCCCCTGCTGGCTTCGACCTCCGCCTTCAGCCGCTCAGCGTCGGGATGTCGCCCCGGTAGGCGAGTAGCCAGCAAGCGAAGACGCGGTGTATCCCGTCAACGATCTTCCCATCGGCGTCGAGCCTGATCGGTTCCCTCACCCCGTTCCGGGCTATGTCTGCCGCTAGCGCGTAGAGATCGGGCGACTCAGCGCGGACGCGCTCCCAGTCCACCTTTGCGGGGCCACTCAAGAGCAATTCCGCCAGATGCTGCCCCTCGAAAGTCAATGCCGTGAAGTCTCGCCCGAATCGGGCACTTTTATGACCCGCAACCTCGCCTCTTCCGTATCGGATTCGCAAGGTTCGGACCCATACGGTTCGGACCCGTAGACGGCTTGTTCCGCGCTCGCGATCGCGCCGGAGAGGCGGTCGAGCGTTTCGCCAAACTTGTCATTCCAGTCGAGTTCTTTCGAGGTCAAGATCGAACAAAGCGCATCCCTCGCGGCCTCCAACAAAGCTGGAGCGGCAGCGACCAACCTAGCATCAGAATCCTTGAAACAGGTCGCGACCATATCCTGCTGGCCGCTTCCCATCACCCTCGGGAGGCCGTCCTTCGTGCTTCTCGATTCGACCAATCTCCACGGTGTCGGTGTAAACAACGTCTCTGCGGGACCGTTTCGCATATCAACTCCTTCTTTTTGCTGCGGTTTATGGCCTTTACCCTGTTGTCGGTGTAGTTCCTGTTTGTGTTGTTATTACAGTTCTAGTTACAGTTGAAGTGGGAGTCAGAGTAGGAGTGGAAGTCACAGTCAGTTGTCATACGAAAGTTTGAACAGCGGCGGCCACTTACTCGCCCACCCCCTCTGCAATCTCCAGAACCGTCGCGCCCTCGCCCCGTGGCCCTCGCAGTTGCGGCCGTTCGTCACCCCGCCCCTGGATCTCGCGGACGGCAATCCGCCACCATCGCGGGGTCGCCCTCTCCTGCCCCGGCACGGTTTCGCCGGGTGCGATCAGCCGCGCCGCCTCCAGAATGTCTCCCGGCCCTGGTGGAAACCCGCCCGTGGTGAGCAGACACGCCCGCTCGCACGCGGCCCGGAAGATCTCGGTGGGAATCCTCTTCGTGAGATTGCCCTGAAGCCGCAGCGTTTCGGGGCTGATCTCGCGCCCGAATGCCAGCCAATTATTCTCTAAGCAGCCTAAGCGCAGCGCCTTCTCTTCGGTGTCCACGTTTCCCCCCCTCGCTCTCTGCCAAGACCCGCTTGGCAACGTCAAACCTCCCTCTTGGCTGCGCTTCAGCCCGCTGGGACGCAATAATGTCCCAATGCTTCCGCAGCTTCGGCACGCTCTGGAGCACGCCCTGGCCGCACCCCGTCCCCCAGAAGTCGCTCTCCGTCAGAGCCCAGAGCAGCACCGACTCCACCACCTCGGGCGGGATACCGTCGAGGCGCAGTAGCCGGTCCATTTCGGTGAACCACGCCTTGGGTGGCCGGGTCTGCTTTCGACGCGAGATGCCATGCTCCTCAGCGGCAGCATTCAAGGTGTCAGCGAAGAGGAGGGTCAGACGCTCCGCGTCTGGACTACTCTCTTCTCTTGTTTCTGTTACTGCTTCTGTTTTAGGTAGATAGGTATTGTCCGACTCTTGTCCGACTAGTGTCCGACTCTTGTCCGACTCAACCTCTGGGAGTTGAGCAATCTCGGGTACTTGCGGGGGAGTTTTGTCCGACTCTTGTCCGGCTTTGTCCGATTCTGCGATCCCACTATCGGTATCGGCCTCTAAACAGTGGTTTCGCCACTTTTGCATGAGCCTGGAAACCTTGTCACGGCGCAATCCAAACTCCGCCGCATACCCTCGGACAGTGCGTTGGGTGCCAGCCCACTCATCGTGCGAGAACACGAGCAAGAAGAGCAGAGCCTGATGGTCATGCCTCCAGGCTTGGACCCAATCGTGGGGAATCCTGACGTGTCCGTTCATTCTGCGGCCTCCTCGGGCTGCCAGTTCGCTATGTCCGCCAGGGAGATCTCGCCCCCGGTGACTCTGACGATCCTCATCGCGAGCTTCATCGACATTCTGGAGCGCCCTGAGACGATCTCGGAGATGTGAGCGCGGCCAACCCCCAGATCCCTAGCTAGAGAAGCCTGGGTCTGGCGAGGTCTTTCCGCGAGAAAAGTCTGAATAGGGTGGGCCATAAGCAGTTTTTACTGAACGGTTGGATCTTTGTCAAGCGGAGGGGTTGCGGTTCTCCCCACGTTCTGTACATTCCGTCTGTACCCAAAACGAGGAGAAACGAAATGACCACCGCAGACCAGATCCTGACCCAAGCACTCCAAGCAGTACGGGACGAACACGCCACCGAACTTCGCCAGGGTCGAGCCAGCATCGCCAAGGGCGGGAACGACTACTACTTCGCCGCAACGGCCCTGGGCCACAATCCTCTCGAAAGCAAGGCCCTCGAAAGCCTGCTCCTCGCGGAGGACGGGAGGCTGTGCGTGCAAGGGGCAGCGAGGGGGGTTGAATTCCTCAGAACGCTGGAGAATCAGTACAAGAGCGTCGAGGCACTTCCCGCCCAGCAAGCCATCAAGAACAAACTGGAGCGGGTTGAGGAACATCTCGCTGGCGCGGTGTCACCAAAACGGGCAGCGCACGCACGGAGTTACATCGCGGTGGTCGGATTGTTTCAGAAGGAGACAGTCTGATGAGCGCAATCAAGGCCATCACCTTCAAGCCCGCCAAGCCCGCCTTCCGCATCACGTGTTGCGAGTGCGGCGACAAGGCTGGCGAAACCGACTGCGAGATCACTGCCACCTCGCCCCACCACTGCGACCGATGCCACAACGAATACCTCGCGGAAGTTGCCGCACAAGGAGAAAACTGATGGTTCTCAGCCTCGAAATTAAATCAAACGATGACGCTCTTTCGGCGACAGACCCGGCTGGGTTTCCCACCGAAGCCGCCCTCGGCGCAGTGGTGGAAATGCTGCGCGGGGTTGCGAGTGAGGTTTCTTCGGAACACGAGGGCGGGAGATTGATCGACCCCAACGGCAATTCTGCTGGTGGCTGGTACATCGACTGGGAGACAACCCGATGAGCGACTCCAAAACGAGGGCCGCTCAGGTTGTGAAGATCAGCCTGAGCAAGTCCGATATTGAAATCATCACGCGGCATCTTGTCGAGATCGACGAACTCACCGACAACCCTCGCGACGATGTGAAGGATGAACTCCAGATGCTGATTTCGGACTTGATCCGAAACCTCGATGAATCTGGCGGATGGTTTGGGGGGGCACGGCAATGACTTCCGAAATTGCTACCGCACCCCATGACGAAGAGCCCCTGGAACACCCTCTGGTGCAGGAACGTCTCGACGATCTCCGCGCTGAGTTTTGGGTTCTCCGCGTTGACCCGCCGAACGTCGAGTCCAGCCGCACCGGCCTCAGGGTTGCCCCGGCACACGTTTGTATCTGTCCGAACTGCAGCATCGAAGAAGACACTCTGCTGTATGGCCCCGGCGATATTGAGAACGCGCTGTTCTGTGATTCGTGCTTCGACGATGCCCACCGGGCCGAGATTGAGGCACAACTGTCCAAGGAAATGGAGAGGGATTACTGATGCTTACCCCAACCGGCGAGTTTGCCGCCATGCTTCTAATTTTCGTCGTGGGTCTGATGACCTGCGCTCTTTGGCCTCTTTGAAAGGAGACTGCAATGCCTGAACTGACACGAATCGACGGCACCATTAACCGCATTGGCGAAACCCAGGAGGTGGGCCAGAACGCATTCAAGAAGCGGGAACTCTGGCTTGGCCTGGACCTGGACAGTGAGCGCCCGCAGTTCGTCTGCCTAGAGGCCACCTTTGAGATGATTGACGTTCTCGATGGCTTCTCGCTGGGCGATGCAGTGGTCGCGCACTACACCCTGGGAGGCCGGATCTGGGACGGTGGTGCTGCGCCGCGTTGCTTCAACTCCCTCTCACTGAGGAAGCTCCAGACCCTAGCCGACAGCGACACTCACCAAGATGAAGCAGAAGGGATGCCGTTCTAATGCCCGCCAAGAAAACAGACAAGACTCTCGACCCTCTGCGGCTCTGGTCGCAAGTCGAAACCACTGACCCGGCGCACACGCGCCATGTCAATCAGCGCGGCGGCTTCACGGCAATCGATGCGCAGTGGCAAGTGCTTCAAGCCACCACTGCATTCGGTGGGCCGATGGGTGTCGGTTGGGGATTCGACTGGACTCGCGAGGAGGGGCCTGCTGACCTCTTTATCATCCGGGGGAGGCTCTGGTTCACAGATCCTGCGACGGGGGTGGAGGGCGCAGTGGAGCAATACGGTGCCGCGTCATTCGGCCAGCGTGTGGATGCTGACGCGCCAAAGAAGGCGGTCACCGATGCATTCACCAAGTGCCTCAGCCTGCTGGGATTCAGCGCGGACGTTTTCCTGGGCCGCTTCGATGACTCCAAGTATGTCGCGGAGCAAAACGCGAAGCACGGCAACGGCAAGGCACCCCAACCTCCGGCCCCCAAGAAGGTCGCGGCCAAGGCCAACGGCAAGCTGACCACTGAGGAGTGGACGAAAGAAGAGAAGGCGCGGGTTGTGAAGATCACGAACGAGCGGTGTCTGGAACTTGGCCTGAAGCCCTCCGAAGTCGCGACCATAGGCCAGGGCGCGGTGAAGGCGATGGGCTTCAACGAGTCCAAAGAGGTGCCCGCCTCGAAACTGGAGGTGCTGGTGTCCGAGATCAAGAAGTTTGAGCCCAATAACTCTAAAGAAATCCCGTTTTGAGGGGCACACTCCAAGAACGATTCAAGGCGAAGGTGGACAGACTGCCGGGTCACGGTCCACATGGAGATTGTCACCTCTGGACTGCGAGCAGGGATCGCCAAGGCTATGGGAAGACCAGCGGTCTGCTGGCGCACCGTGTGGCATGGGAACTGGTCAACGGACCGATACCGGAGGGAATGTGTGTTCTCCATCGGTGCGATAACCCACCGTGCTGCCGGGTTCAACACCTTTTTCTGGGCACGAGGGCCGACAATAACGCCGACAGGGAGGCCAAGGGGCGCGGTGTGTATATGAATGGGAGCGCACTAACCCAGTCCAAACTGGCCGAAGCCGACATACCTGTGATTCGCAAAGACTTAGCGGAGGGTATGACTTACGGGGAGATCGGCAGACGCTTCGGTGTGACGGCTGGGACTATCTGGTTTATTGCCAAAGGCAAGACATGGACGCACGTCAAAGGAGGAACCGAATGCGACTTTTCGAGATCGTAGATGGCGTGCAGAATCTGCTGGAACTCTCGGTGTCTAGGGAGACGGGTGAGATCAGCGAGGAGGGTCTGGCTGCACTTTCAGCCCTGGAGATGGATCTCTCAGAGAAGCTGGTCAATACCGCGCTGTACCTCAAGGGGGTGGAAGCAGAAAGGGACGCGGTGAAGAAGGCGGCGCAGGAGTTGTCTGACCGGGCCAAGATCCACACCCGGCAAGCGGATCGCCTTCGCAAATACCTCGCCGACAACATGGAGCGGGCAGGGCGCGAGGGTCTGAGCGACCCCAGGGTGAAGCTGGGCTGGCGGTCTTCGACGGCGGTGGTGGTCGATGCCGATGCCTCGCTGCCAGTGGAGTTGCTCTGTGTCAAAACCGCGCCGGACAAGAAAGCGATCGGCGAACTGCTGAAGAGTGGCACCGAGGTCGAGGGGTGCCGCCTCGAAACCCGCAAGAACCTACAGGTGAAGTAATGCTTAAATTTGAAATCGACATCGAATCCGCGAACGCGGAGTTTGCAACAGCCCAGGAAAGTTTCGACGCGCTTGCGCGGATACTCAAAACAATATCCGACTACAGTGCGAGGATGGCAGAGTCGGAGTCCGTCGCCTCCACGGACGCCGATCCACTCGCGTGGACCGATTCCATAAAGGATGTAAACGGAAACAGGATTGGCTTCTTCTCGTTCCTCTGGGAAGGGGATGAAGGGTGAATTGATGGAAAAGAAAGAATTGCAGATTGGCTTGCCTTACGGTGGCCCATTCACCGGACCCAACGAGCCAAGCAAGAGGATCGCAGACGAAGAGAAGAAAAAGGCGGTCGATGCTGTTGCCAAGGCGGCGAAAGACTGGCGGGAAACGGCAATGCCAGTCCTTCGCCAGATCGCCAAGGAAGTAGACGCATTCACCACCGACAGGGTTCAGTGGGAACTCAACAGGCAGGGGATTGAGCCACCTCGGGAGCCACGGGCCTATGGCGCACTTATGAGGGAATCTGCCAGAGCGGGGTTGATCGAGAAGACAGACCGGGTTGTGCCGTCTGTGTATCCGCGCAACCACCGCAGGCCGAAGGCGGTCTGGAGGTCTTTGATATGCGGCGGCTGAGCGTCCGCTGACGGGGCTTTCTCCTGCCGGGTGGACTGGGGGGAGGGGTGGGAGATCGGGGCTCAGAGGGGCTTAGAAATCCTGACTCTCGACCTCGCCGCCCTCGTAAACGAATCTCACAAGCACCTCGTGCGCCACGTTGCGGAAAGCTGCATCGTGGCCCTCGTGCTTTCGGCCCTCT
>Ga0255047_10002900_pt1 | contig 11040 bp, 28 predicted proteins | sample JV7_2_1_MG_FD_183640 | JGI IMG/M metagenome (GOLD analysis project Ga0255047, IMG submission 183640) | Seawater microbial communities from Jervis Inlet, British Columbia, Canada - JV7_2_1 | ecosystem: Environmental > Aquatic > Marine > Inlet | place: Canada: British Columbia | collected 2016-10-06 | reverse complement strand
GTTTATTTACTATAAGTATTTCAACTGGTAATTGGTATCATATATGTATTACAGGAGACGGAACAAATGCAACATTATATATCAATGGAGATTCTATAGGCACAGCTGCCGACAAAAATCCAACTATAGACACAATTGGAGCTTATAGTGGCGGAGGTGGTGCTATAAATGCAAAGATGTCAAACGTACAAATATTTAACACAGCACTACCAGCAACAGGTACTAACTCAGTAGAAACTCTTTACAATAATGGTTCTCCACTTACTTCAATGACAGGATTTTCTTCTTTACAAGGCTGGTGGAAATTAGATGCTTCTGATACTTATGATTCTTCTACAGGAAATTGGACGATTGAAGACCACGCTGGTTCTAACGATGGCACAAGCTCAGGAATGACACAAGCCAATTTAGTTCAAAGTGATTTAAGTTTTACAAGTGGTTACTCTCCTTATGCTTTAGATTTTGATGGAACAAATGATTATATAACAGTTCCAGATTCAAGTGATTTACAATTAGTCAATACAGATTTTAGCATATCTTTTTGGTTAAATCCTTCTGCTGGTGGTAGTTATATATTTATGGATAAATACGGCTCTGGCACAGGTTGGGGTTTTTATTTACAATCAGGAAACTTAAGATTTTTAGCATATCCTTCAGGTTTCCAAACAGTTACAACTGTATCTCAAAACGTATGGACACACATATTAATAGTTGGTGATAATAGTGGAGATAATTTATTATGTTACAAAAACGGAGCTGAAGTTTATAATTCTTCTTACACATTATCTATATCTTCAAATACTACTGATTTAATAATTGGCTCAGAAAATGGAAATAACTTTTATTACAATGGTTTACTTTCAAACTGTTCAATCTGGAACACAGCTTTAACATCTGCACAAGTAACAGAAATTTATAACGAAGGAGTTCCTTCTAACCTAAATAACCACAGTGCCTATTCAAACTTAGTAAGCTGGTGGCAGTTAGGAAGTAATAGTTCTTTTAATACTAACTGGACAGTATTAGATGAAAAAGGTAGTAACAATGGAACTTCTGCAAATATGACTGAGGATGCTATAGTAGATGGTGTTGGTAGTTATGCCAATGGTTTAAGTTCTGGAATGGGAGGAGATGAAGTTATTGGAGATGCACCTTACAGCACAGCAAATTCTTTAAGTGTAAATATGGATGTAGAAGATAGAGTTACAGATACACCAAGTTAAAATTTTAAAATAAATAAAAATGAATAATAGAAGTTATATAGTAATAGATTTAAGCGACACAGACAAGGTTCTTTTTTCTCAGGTTAACCAATCTTCTGCACAAAGTATGCGTAGAAACTTAGCAAACACTCAAGGTTTACTTTCTTATAGTGTAACACCAAGTTTTGTTACTGATGGTAGTTTACCTATTGTGGGAAGTGTTATGAACCAAACGGAAGCACTTGAATTATTAGCAACCTCTGCTTGGAGTGAGCCAATGCCAGAAGAATGAAAAAAGCTACAATATTAAAGAAATACAAGCCTAAGAAAAAGCGTAAAGGAATACACGCTAAGACTAAAACGTCTACCACTAAAGGTTCTAAATTGTATGTAAAGAAGTATAATGGACAAGGTAAATAGTATAAAAATGGATGACCACAGTTTATTAATAGCTTTAATTTCAGCTTTAGGAATTAAAGAAATTTGGAACATAATAAAGCAGAAAATAGACATAGGAGATAAAAGAGAACAACGCCAGGACTCTTTACAAGCCCAGGTCATAATGCAACTAAAAGACAAAATAGATTCTTTAGAGTCTAGAATTGATGTGTTAATCCAAGAAAATACACAACTAAGAGAAAAACTTGCAAGAGTTGAGGAGCGTTTAATATTAAACGCAAAAAAAAAAGTCAATAGAAAAATAAAAAGAGATGAGGGAAATTGATAAAATTATAGTTCATTGCTCTGCTACAAGAGAAGGTCAACACATACCAGTTGAAACTATTAAGAAATGGCATGTCGAAGGGCGTGGCTGGTCAGATATTGGCTATCATTTTTATGTAGAATTAGATGGCACTATTAAAAAAGGTAGAGATATTGACAAGTCTGGAGCTCATACAAAAGGTGAAAATAAAACTTCTATTGGTATATGTTATTGTGGAGGAGTTGAGGCAGATGGTAAAACACCTAAAGACACTAGAACAGAAAGTCAAAAAGAAAGTCTATTACATGTACTTAAAACATTAAAAGCAATGTTTCCAGATTCTACTATTTACTCACATAATGAGTTCGCAAATAAAGCCTGTCCATCTTTTGACGCTACAAATGAGTATAAAGATTTATAAGTGAAAAAACTTAAAGACACTAAAATAGGATTATTACTTAAAGAGAAAGCACCTAAAATCTTAGATTTAATTGGCGATGTTTTGCCTTCTACTGGTACTATGGGAATATTAAAAAACATTATTTCTAAAGACCCTGACTTAACACCAGAAGAAAAAGCAGAGTTACATAATAGAGTTACAGAACTTTATAAACTAGAAGTAGCAGACAGAGACTCAGCTAGAAATAGAGAAGTAGAAATAGCAAAGGCTGGAGGTAATGATTGGATGATGAATTTAACAGGTGTTGTTGGTTTGTTATGTTTTGTTTTTATAGTTTATTCTGTTGTATATATTCCAAATGTTTTGCACAATGAATTGTTTGTACATTTAATGGGTATGGTTGAAGGTGTGGTCATTGGAAATATATTTGCTTTTTATTACGGTACATCTTCAAAAAAGTAAATTAAATATTTTTATTATATTTACAAAAACCAACACTAAATAATTTTGAAATCTCATAATAAAAAGTGGAAAGACAAAGGCAACCCACGCTATAGACTTAACCAAGACGAAGTAGAATTAATAACTAACTACAGACGAGCCATTGAAGAATGTGAAAAAGAAGGGTTAGACCCTCAGACTTTGCATAGTGGATGGATTAAGAATGACAACGCTAGTCTATATTTTAAACAACCTAAAGCAACAGAAAAAGACTTTAATAAACTAGCTAAAGAAGTTATAGAAGAGGCTAAACAATATTCCCCTAAATACCCTAAACTAAATTATAAGAAATATACAGACGGACATTTATTGTTTATGTGTCCTAGTGATTTGCACATAGGAAAGCTTTGCAGGTCCTTTGTAAGTGGTGAAGAGTATAACAATCAAATAGCAGTTAGTAGAGCCTTAGAAGGCGTTAGAGGGTGCTTAGCAAAGTCTCAAGGGTTTAACATAGATAAGACTATTCTATTACTCTCAGGAGACTTATTACATGTAGATAATTTTAACATGACTACAACTGGTCTAACTCGTCAAGATAGTACGGGATTACTAAGTGACCATTTTCTAATAGCTAAAAGGTTGATGGTTGAAATAATAGAAATGTTATTACAAGTCTCTACAGTCCACGTAATGTTTACACCTGGTAACCACGACAATACAGTGGGTTGGATGGTTGCTGAGTTATTAGCTGCATGGTTTAGACATAATAAAAATGTTACTTTTGATGTTAGTTTACAGATGCGTAAATACTACAAGTACAAAAACAACTTAATATCTTCATGTCATGGCCATAAGATAAAAGCTGACACGTTACCAATGATAGTAGCTGACGAATGTCCAGACTGGTCTAGTACTAAGTATAGATATATGTTTACTCAGCACATACATCACAAAGTAAGTAAGCAATATCCAGGACTCTGGGTAGAGTCTTTAATGTCTCCTAGTGAGGCTGACACTTGGCATCATACCTCAGGTTATCAAAGTTCAAATAACAAAGCTATAGAGTCTTTTTTATTTAGTGAGTTTGGACAGGTTGCTAGAATAACACACCTTTTTTAACAATCGTTTGTTAATAAAGTTTCTTTAATTTATAGTTATAATTATAATTATAGTTATATATTAGCGTAAATTAAAATAACTAAAATGACAAATATTAAATATAATACTAGAACTTTTTATGTACCAGCTGAAAAGCTAGAAACATTAATTAAGTTCCAAAACAAATGTAAAGAAAACGGACATAAGTCCTACTCTGAGGTAATTCTAAAACTAATGGAAAACTATAATAATGGATAAATATGAGTTTTACTACAGACAGAAACAAGAATGGGACTACTGGCAAGCTAACCAAAGGCACAACTTTTTAAGTGACAGACTTCTAGCTATTATAAGTCAGGTCCAATGGAATAAAGGTATTTTAAAAAGAGTCAAACTTAGTGACAATGACCTAGAAATCCATCAAAATAGATTTAGTAATTTAATAACTGATGTTGTTAAAATTTCTATTGAGCTAAAAGAATTAGCTATCAATTACAATCCAAAGAGGATGAAACAATTAATAATTATATTAACCAAAATTAAAAATCACAACAATGAACCAATTAAAAACAGTTGACATAAAGGGCAAAGCCTACGTCACAGTAAACGAGAGAATTAAATATTTTAGAGAAAAATTTACAGGATATTCAATGACCTCAGAAATAACACACATCAATGATAATGGTGTAATAATAAAAACAACTATTAAAAACGATGCTGGAATAGAAGTAGCTTCTGGACATGCACACGAAAAGCAGAACTCTACTTTTATTAATAAGACTTCTTTTATTGAAAACTGTGAGACTTCAAGCTGGGGTAGATGTTTGGCTAACTTTGGAATAGGAGTAGATTCTAACGTAGCAAGTGCAGACGAAGTCGCTAACGCAATTAAAAACCAATAAGATGAAAGAATTTAAAATAAGATGTTCAGCTATTGGTAAAATAATGACCAATCCTAGAAGTAAAACAGAAACACTATCTAAAACAACTAAAACTTATTTAGAGGAGTGGAGTAAAGAGCAAATTTATAACCGTAAAAAAGAGGTGTTTAGTAAGTATATAGACAAAGGAAACGCTGTAGAAGTAGAGTCTTTAGGTTTTATTTCTGAAGAATTAGACATTTCTAATTTAGTAAAGAATGAAGAGTCTTTTGAAAATGGCTTTTTAACAGGTACTCCAGACGCTATTGTAGATGACGCTTTACAACATTATATAATAGACGTGAAAAATAGTTGGGATTGTTTTAGCTTTCCTCTATACTTTAATAGTGTACCTAACAAAGACTATTACTGGCAAGCCCAGGGCTACATGGCTTTAACTGACATAGACAGATATAAATTAATTTATACACTTATGGACACGCCTGAGGAGTTAATACAAAGAGAATACTTTGGAGACGAAAGCACTGATTTAGTAGAGTTTGCTAGTAAATATAAATATTCTGACATAGACTCTAGATATAGAATTAAAGTGTTTGAAATCTATAGAAATGAACAGGACATAAGAAAGATTTATGACAGAGTTGTAGAGTGTAGGTCTTATTTAAAAAGCCTTTGGGTAGATTTAAACTTTTAGATTATGAAAAAATTTGCTATAATTGGAGGATTAAGTTTGATGACTGCTGGCACTACTAGCATGTTATGGCACAAACAAAAACTAAATTTTAACCCTAACACTCTTGCAATAGCTACAGGAGGTTTTTTTGTAGCTGTAGGAATAACATATAGATTTTAATTATGTATAAAACTAAACAACATTACGAAGAAAATAAAGAGTATTACATTAAAAAAGCTAAAGATTGGAGAAATAAAAACCCAGAAGGTAATAAAAAACATATAAAAAATTATTATCATAAAGACTCACCAGAAGAAGATACTACAATGGGTGCTTATAATAAAAGAAATAGTAGAGCCAAACAAAGAGCAGAAGGGACTTTACATATTTATTGTGAATGTGGTGTAAAGGTTAATAGAAATAATATGGCTAGACATAAAACAAGTAAAAAACATTTAGAATATTTTAAAATGTAAACTGTAAACTGCAAATGATAAAAAAAGAATGGCAATGGATGCCAGATTATAAACAAACAAATAAAATAACAATGGATAAAAAACCAACAATCTACTGCGGAGGCGGTAAAAAAATGAATGACAACTGGATGACTGTTACTGTTCATATTGATAAAGTTAAGGAACATGTTTTTGATTATAAAGGAAACAAGTATCTTAAATTAAATATAAATCTAAAAGACCAGCCTGACCAATACGGAAAAGATGTGTCTTTAAGTGTTAACACATACAACCCAGAAGAACAAAAAGAGACTAAGCCAGTGGCAGAGGTTTCTAATAGTTCTGATGACTTACCCTTTTAAGTATTATGAAACAATCAAAAATCTTAACCGCATTGGGTTTGAGTTCGTTGGATATACAAAATATGTTGATGAACGGACTAACGATGCCAGAGATAGCTAAAAAATATAAGATAACTTATATTTCATTGGTACAGGCATTTAAAATCCAAAAGAAAGATTTTAAGTATATTGATTATATACAACCAAAAGAAGAAGTAGAGGACATTAAAATAGTGTCCTCTAGTTTCGATAGGTTATATTCAGAAGAGTCATTAAATGAAAATGAGCTATTAGCTTTTTACAAATACGAACAAAAAAACAAAGCATATTTTGACATTAATTAGAAACTTAAATTATATAAAACAAGGGATTGACTTCACTGGTTTACAAAATGGCACTATGCACCCTACTGACATTGATGCTGTATTAGAGTTCAATAATGAAGTTTTAATATTAATGGAGGTTAAATATAAAAATGCTGAAATACCTACAGGACAAAGGTTGGTTTTAGAAAGGATTTGCAATTCATGGCATACAAAAAAGTCAGTAGTTTTAAAAGTAGAACACGACTTTAATGTAGAAAATGAAGCAATACCTTTAGACAGTTGCACAGTAACTAAAATTTATTATAATAGTAAATGGCATAATAAAAATATTAATTTAGTTGACCAATTAAACAACTTAGGTAAACATTTTAACTGCAACAAACTACAATTTAATACAAACAATGAGCAAAGAACTACCCTATTTTAAAGCCTTTCCTAGTCAGTGGCTGGGAGGTGATATAATGTATTTATCTAAAGAGGACAAAGGGTCTTTTATAGATGCCTGTTTTCACTACTGGAATAAAGATTGTTCAATGACCTATATTAAAATGGCTAGGCGAATTGGTCAAGATTCTCTAGACGTTCTAATAGATGAAGGAATGATTGAAAAAAAGGACAACCAAATTAACATAAAATTTTTAGATACACAATACAAAGAAAGAAAAGAACAATATTTTAAACGAGTCGAGGCTGCTAAAAAGTCAAAGAAAAAAACTACATTTAGTGACCCAATACACAAAAACACAGACTCATTAAAGAAATTTTTAAGCACAATCAATGATACTAAATAAAGGATACGGACTAGACTACGCTATTAAATACAAAAACGGAGAGATTAAAAAAGGTCTAGGAATAGGCTGTCCAATTACTGACAAGTTTGTAAGATTTAAACCTGGTCAAATGGTAGTCGTTTCTGGCTTTCCTAATGTTGGTAAAACTTACTTTTTTATTTGGTATTTACTTTGTCACTCAATGAATAATAATTTAAAGTGGTGTGTTTGGAGTGGAGAAAACTCTCCAGAACTATTAAAAATTAGTATGATTCAAATGCTAACAGGACAAAAAGTTGAGGACTTGACTGTTTCAGAAATTAAAAAACAAATAGAAATTATTGACAGTTACTTTAAATTTGTAGATAATAGAAAGCTATATACAGCTGGAGACCTTTTAAATATATTTGCTAAAGAAGATGTAGACGGTTGCTTAATAGACCCTTACACTGGTTTAAATATAGAAAGAGGTGGTAAGCTTGGACAGTTTGACAGAAACTATTTGTTCTGCAATAATGTTAGAGAGTTTTGTAATAAGACTGGAAAGACAGTTTATATTAATACACATCCAATAAGCGAAGCAGCTAGAAGAGTCTACAAGCCTGGACATACTTTAGAGGGCTTCGTCCAGCCTCCAAAATCTAGTGATATTGAGGGAGGCATGGGGTTTATAAATAGAGCCGATGACGTATATGCTATTCACAGAATGGGCAACCACCCAGATTTTAAAACAATGACTGAGTTGCATGTCCAAAAGGTTAAAAATGTTATGACTGGAGGAGAACTTACTACACTAGACGAACCTTTAAGATTTAATTTTTACAATGGATATTATACAATTGGAGGAAATAACCCACTAAAACACATACAAAATGGATGAATTAGATATTATTTTAAGAAAAAATAGGCTAGATATAATGATTATTAAAGCTAATGCCGAAGTAGAAAAGAATAATAATAAAATAAAAAAGGAAGGGCTAGAAGTTTTAATGGATATACTAGAACTTATACACGATTTACAGCACGAAATTAGACAAAACTATAAAGACATAGCTAAACTTAAATATGAAAATGCTGTAGCTTACAAAGAAAACGCTATACTAAAAGCAGATTTTTCTACCTATAAACACAATTTAAAAAAAGCAGAATTAGAATCTAATAAAAATGGATAAAATTTATTTTCTTATATTAGCGTCACACATCACAGTTTTTTTTTGTGGTTGTGTATTTAGTTTATTAATTCAAAAGTATAATAATCAAAATGAAAAAAAGGACTTTAAATGAATACAGACAAACAAAGGACACAGACTATAGCCATCCTTATAGTAACACTGACGGTAGTATTAATTTACTCTGTAGGATATATCCTAATGACGCTGAGTTAGGTAAAATTATTAGAAAACATTTTCAAAAATTATGAATGCAAATCAGAAAGGCAAGCGTTTCGAAAGAGACGTGGCTAAACAACTAAATAAAAAGTTTAATACTAATGTAAGACGCACCCCTATGAGTGGCGGAATGAGTATAAAAGGAGACATTATAGACATTAACCCAGACTCTATTCTATTTGACTATCACTGGGAATGTAAGAACCAAGAAAAGCTAAACATTTGGAAAGCCTTAGAACAGGCTAGAAGTGACAGACCAATGGGAAAAACTCCTGTTGTAGTATTTACTAAGAACTTTGAGAAAGACTATGCCTGTTTAGAATTTGAGGACTTCATGAATTTATTACTAACCATACAACAACTACAAGATGAAATCAACACTAAAAAAGATAGCTGAAATAATAAAAGAATACAAACAAACAGACGTATTTGATGGTAACAGCTTAAATAAACAACTAAAAGAATTGACAGCCTATCTATACTATATAGAAACTATTAGAACAGAAGCACATCAAAACTATGAAAAGGTTATACATGATAGAGTCAAAGAGGGTTTTTCTGTAGCTAGAGCTACTAATGAAGCTAATGTAGAAGTCCCTGAGATGTATAAACTAAGAAGACTATTAGAGTCTGGTTATAGAGTTATAGATGCAATGAGGACTAACATAAGTTTTCTTAAGTCTGAAATGTATAACGTCACAAAAGAATATTAATGGACAGAAAGCTAATTAAGAAAATAGAAAACTTTATATTTTGGATTGGTAGAGAATACAATGTCGTAGAGTTAGAGGACTTTAAACAAGACATTTTCATGATACTACTTAACAAAGGTGAAGATTTTATCATTCAATTAGACAAAGAAAACTCTATTAAAAAATATGTTTATAAACTTTGCCTCTATCAAATAATTAGCGAGCGTGGACAATACAGAACTAAATACTATTTACCTAGTCAATTTAGTAGCATAGAAGACATAGAAACCTATTCTAATAGTTGTTTTAAAGATGAAGTATTAAAAGACCTTATTGACTCTTTAGATGGTTTAGATAAAATAATGATGGAACAATTATTGATTTGTAGTGGTAATAGAAACTGTCTAGCTGAGAAAAGCGACATTCACCGTAATACAATACAATATAAATTCAAAGAATTAGCAAACAAGATAAAACAAAAATGGACATTAAATGAATTCTATAGTTGACATATTAGTAATAATTACCATAGCTACAACATGGGTAGACTATGCTAGACCTTTGATAGATAAATGGGACTATAAGCCGTTTAACTGTAGCTTTTGTATTACCTTCTGGCTATCCTTAATTTATTTTTTAATAACTTTAAACCCAATAATATTAATAACACCGTTAATTTTACGTATAATTGAAAGACGATTGCTATGACAATAAAAGAAACCATCAAACTATATAACAAAACAAGTGCCTTTCCTGGCTCTGTAGACATATCCTTTTTAAGAAACAACTTAGAACCAATACTAAAAGAATTACACCCAGACATGAAAGTGAGTTGGGCTTGCAATAGTTGTGTAAAATCACAAATGCAAATCTTATTTAATTGGCTTACTGAAAAAGAAGCTAAGGAAGTTAAACAAGTAAAAAAGAAAAAGAATGTTAGACGAAAGAGACCTACTAAAAAGTGATTTTAGCTATGGTTATTATATAGACGATGAAGGACTTTATTTCTACTCAGAAATGAATGGCGAAGTTTACCAGTGTTTTGACATTAATGGAGTGGCTACAACAACTTTTGATTTTGACGCAGATTATAGAATTTTAGAATTAGCATACATACACGAAGAAAATGGATTGGATGACGAAGAAGACTTTTAAAGACAAAATGTTAAAAAGAAGATTAACATATAATAATAAAAGAGTTTATATAAAATCATTAGATAGTAAGTTGGCAATAGTTAGCCATACTGAGGAAGGTAATTATAAACAATTTAAAGTTAATATTGAAGACTTAGTAGAGTTTAAATGAAGTTAACACCTAAAGAAATAAAAGAGCAAAAAGCTAAGTTTGGAAGTAAAGCTGTAAATTACTTTGTTAGGTTTATGGATGCTAAAAGAAAATGGAGGAGACTTCCTGACTACTTTATAAAACAAGTTATAGACAATAGCGAGAAACTATGACAAAGCTAACACCTAAACAAAATAAATTTGCTGAAGAGTATGTCAACACTGGTAATGCGTCAGAGGCTTATAGACGTGCTTATGATGTTGCTAAAACTACGTCTAATGAGGTTATAGCAGTTAAAGCTAGTGAACTTCTTAAAAATGGTAATATATCGGTAAGGGTCAAAGATTTGCAAATAAAAGTAGCTGAAGAGTTTCAAATAACACGT
>Ga0255047_10002899_pt1 | contig 11040 bp, 8 predicted proteins | sample JV7_2_1_MG_FD_183640 | JGI IMG/M metagenome (GOLD analysis project Ga0255047, IMG submission 183640) | Seawater microbial communities from Jervis Inlet, British Columbia, Canada - JV7_2_1 | ecosystem: Environmental > Aquatic > Marine > Inlet | place: Canada: British Columbia | collected 2016-10-06 | reverse complement strand
CAGTAAATACATCTGTTCTCACAGGAATAACTATCTTTGTAGTCATAGAAACAGAATAAACCAGAAACAAGAACAACCATGGCGAAGACAAAAGCATTAAGTTTAGATGATATCAACGAAGGTGGAAGCTCAATAACTGAAGCGGAAGCTGGAGCGTTGGTTGAACAAGAAGTTGAAACTGTTGTTGAAACTCCACCCGAGCCAGTTCCTGAACCGGAACCCGTGGTAGAGCCAAAGGCAGAAGAAGAAATTAAGGCTGAACCCTTAAAAAAGGAACCGGAAATTCAGGCTACACCCTTAAAGGAAGAGCCTACACCGGAACCAGAGTTCGACCTAGCGTTCTTTAATAAGACTTTAGAAAAAGAATACGAGTCCGTAGATCAGATACAGGCCGCTCTTAACAAGCCGACGATGGAGTCGGAATACGAAGAGCTAAAGACCAAGTACGATGATCTGAATCAGACTTATGAAGTATTGACCGAGCAGCTTGAAACTAATCCTACCTTTAGCGATGAAGCTATAAAGGTGGAGATGTTCAAGAAGAACAATCCTAAGAAGGATCCGGCCATAGTTCATAAGTTATTTTCAACAGCGGACCTAGCCGAGATAGACGACCTTGAAGTTGTCAAGATGGCGCGTAAGTTCAGAAGTAAGAAGCTCCCTGGCAATGAAGCCGATTTGGAAGCAGCAATACTTGAGGAACTAGGCATTGATCCCGAGACCCCCAGAAATGAGTGGCCTAATACAGCGCAGATTAGGCTCGCAAGCATGGCTGACGGAGACAGGGATACATTTGACAGGCTAAAAGAAGGTATTGTCTTACCGGACAAAGTGAACATCGAGGAATTGAAGGCACAGCGAAAGCAAGCCTCCGACGAACGTGATGCTCTAATCACCAGTACGTGGGGTACAGCAGCCGAGGAGGCTCTAAAGTCCACAGAGAAGTTGAAGCTGCCAATAGGTGCTCCAGCGGAGGGTGGGGAGCAGAAGTACTTTGAGTGGGATCTAGGATCACCTCCACAGGAAGAGGTAGACTCTATAAAGCAGGAATTCATCAACTTGAAGATGGACCCGAGTGAAGACTCTCGTGGTGCATTCAACGAGTCGTTGAGACTAAGCCTGCTGGATAAGAATCTACCACAGATACTAAAGAAGCTTACGGACGACATTGAAGCCCGTAAAGAGGAGGAGTTTTTAGAGAGAACCCACAATCCAAAGCCTCTCACAGATTTTCAACGGACTGAGGACAGTGGGGCTGAGAAGGATAAAAAAGTACAGACAGCGGAAATCACGGAAGGTTTACGTCATGGATTCCAAGGTCACCCACTATTTAAAATGAATAATAATACTTAAAATTTAAATTATTATGGCATCTGCTATTATAAATCCCGTAACAAGTAACTCCCGCGCTGGTGCATATGGCGCCAATTGGGGCTCCGTGTACAGTCTTGAATTAGAACCTCAGGTCTGGCAGGAGTGGTATAACCTTTATGGTAAAGGCTTTGGAGTCTTTGATTTCCTACAGATACCAGGACAAACAGTAAACTTGAAGTCTAGGACTCTGACTAACCGTTCCGATCAGGCTATTGAAAAAGCCGTTCAGACAACCGCAGCCGGTATGGCCGTTGGTGGTCACGCTGCTGGTACAGCTCAGACTTTTATTCTTCATGCAAATGAATATCTCGATGGTGACGGCGGAACAGCCGTATCTCCCTATTTAAGGGTAAACGACACCGTTTGGATCGACCCCCTCTATACTAACAAGGACGTGCCGACACAATGGCATTGTACTGCTGTTGGTACATCTGGAAACCCCACAACCATCGCTCCTCTGGATATTACCGTTCAACAAACGGTTGCCGTCCCCGCCAGTTCTTACTTCATGGTAGGTCCTAACCTCCAAGGTATTGGAACAGGACAGCCTGGACCAAGGAAGAACGGTGCTACTAGCGACACATTCTACACAGGTATCCACGCTGAGACCGCTGAGATCAAGGGTGGGGTGAACGCTGAGAAGCTGTATCGTAATGACCTTGATAAGTCAGGCAAGGCCACCTTATGGTCAAAAGCTCAGGTTGAGGCTGAATTCATCCACAACTCAGGTATTGACAAGTCTATCTTTATGGGACAGGTCAACACCAACCCCACTGTGGCTATTACCTCCGATGGTTCCGCTAACCAAGCCGTTCGTGAAACGCAAGGTTTATGGCACTGGGTTGAGGCTGATGGTATGGAGCAGTCTTATGCCGGTTCTTATGACTTGGCTTACTTTGATCAAATCAAAGAATATTTACGTTCACAGGGAGTGACTGACACTACTGTTGCTACTCTTTGCGGAAGTAACCTGTATAAGCAAATCGAAAACACAGTGCTTGATTTTATCAAGGCTTACTCTGGCGGATCCGATTTGATGACTGGTTATGCTTCTGTAGGAGCTAATGTACAGGAGTTCAAGAAAAATGGTATCACCCACCAACTGTGTGAGGTTATCTCTTTTGATAACGCTAACACTTATGGTGTTCTTGATAACTACTTCCGTGATGCAGGACTTGTTCTTCCAAGGTCACTTGCAACTGTTTCTTCTGCTGGTTTGGACATGGGCGATGCTTATGGCTATTCTGCTGGTGATAAGGTTAAGATTCCTAACGTTGCTCTAGGGTATTTGAACAACAACGGTGAGAACCGTCAAAGGATGATTGGCCCAGTAGCTGGTGTGAACGGATTTGGTATTCCATTCTCCAATCAGTACGATAAGGTTGAGATGTATCTGAAGTCTGAATTTGCATTGATCGTTTCATTGCAGAATCAGATGTTGAAGATTGTTAAGGAAGGTACTTTTTAGTATCATCTAATCATACAGGTGGTGGGGTAAAACTCACCACCTTTTTTACAAACCAGAACCAAAAACAAGAGACAATGTTATACATTAATGGTGAGTTGTTAGAGACTCGAAACAAGAAAACTGATTACGCCTACAAAGAAATTGTAGCCGATTACTTTCACACACTAAAGGAGGCCAAGGAGAGATATGGCCAATACCTCGTTCTGCTTACAAGGGTTCGCCCACGTAAAGATGAAGAGGGAGGTATGCGTTTCCCCGGACCAAGGGGTTTGCTGCTTCAGAGTGTTGTTAGTAGAAAACTGGAAGACGGATCCTCTGTCACTGAAGAGCTACGATACAGCCCAGTTATATTAAAGGTTATTGATGGTGAGTTGCGGCAGGAAAATCCTGGCTTATTGATTCACAAAGGAACATTTAGTATAGACATAGATCGTCAAGCTGATCTTGCTTATTATGTTCTCAAGTGCGGTAAGGTTGGGCTGGAAGAAGATTCAGGGAAGAAGTTTAATATACACGACCCAAAGGCTATAAACAAAACACAAGCAAATAGTCGCAGGATAGAGGGTATTATACTTAACCTTATCTATACCGAGATACCCGAAGCAAACCTAAGGGTTCTGGCTAAGAGCTGGGGTATACCCGATGTAAATATAAAGGACCTTGATACAGTAAGAGAAGAGCTCTTTGAAAAGGTAGAGGCCGGTGAGCAGACTAAGAAGAAGATCCCCGCCTCTAAGGCTAGGGGTTATAATGATTTCATTGACAGCGCACAGGTCAGGCAACGCGATAAGGTGGCTGCTCTAGTAAGAGATGCGGAGGAGAGAAAGTCTCTTATTTATGATGATATGGAGAGAAGGTGGCTATTGGACTACCAAGACGGTGGTGAACCTTTTATCTTAAAGGAGTTATCTGGACAAGAGTATAGCAACCCAATTGAATCGCTTGTATCCTTCTTGGCCGCTGAACCTAATCACCTACGTAAATTAGAGAATGTAATGGGTATAGGCGCTCCTCCAAGCAAACCAGAGCCGCCCCCTCTGCCCCCTAAGTTAACGGTACAGATGGTGCATGACACAAAGAGAGTGCCATCGCTAAAGAAATTAATAAGGGATAACTTCCCTGATGTTGAAACGCCAAATACAATGACTGGTGATGAGGCAAGGGGCATATTGCTATCCCGCATTGCTGAGTTAGAAGAAGTTTAAGACAAGTCTGGTTTGTTTCTTGTTTGCTGGGGAGGGATGTATTTCTCTCCCCTTTTTACGTTACCGCCCTTCTCGCTGATAATGCTTATCTTTGTACAAAGAGATTAGTCAATGACAAATTACACAAACGATGACCTTTATCAGATGCTCCTCCACCGCCTCAGGAAGGATAAGAAGGGGAGCGTTAACGCAGAAGAATTTGAGACGTTTTTAAGATGGCGTAACATAGACCACTTTAATAAGCAGTTCCAATTTGAGGGAGCGTCAAAACTCAACCATGAATCTTTACGCCCTTTTATTCAATACCATGATGTTACTGCCGTGGTACAGGAGGCCGCAACAGAAACATATTACGTGGATTTAACCACCCCCAGTCTCTCCTTCGCCTTTGCCCATGAAATTAATGCGTGGTGGTCCACCTCATCCATTGTATGGAGTACGCTTATAGAGGTGGATTTGGTTAGTCATGCCGAACATAATGCCCGCCTTAATAACGCTATAACATCACCCACTGCCACTAACCCAATCGGATATATTGATTCAACAAAGCTTCGCCTTAGTGGGGTTACTACTGGGTACATCTTATTAGATTATTATAAATATCCCAACGATCCTTATTTTGATTACTACACAGATGCTAGTGGAAACATAACTTATATCTCCGCTGCTATATCCCCATATACCTTACAGACTGGGGAAATAGCCAGAGACGGCTCAGTAGCCCCTACTGCTGTGACCACTTCATCTGTCGAATTAGAGTGGGGCGATCAAGATGCTATAAACATACTGGATATGATAGTGTCAGATGTTTCTATTGCCTTATCCGACCCTGAATCTTTCCAAGCATCTTTACTTGAACGCAAAGAAAACGTATCCTCATGACTAAAGCCGAGTATATAGATTTCATACGTAACAGTCTCCAAGCTGTTGATAAGACCGCCAAATATCATCCAGAACAGGTGGCTGCCGCAATAAACGTGGCGGTCAACACGGTGTTTTACGAGGTGTATAAGGATCAGCCAAGGATTTTTGCTAAGTCCATGGAAAGGTATACTACTCAAACTCAATTAATTCCAGTTAACACCAGCGCTGTAGCTCCCAGATATACAGCTCCGGTTACAGTTGATATTGTTGATTTACCGAGGAAGACTGGCGGGATATTGGAAATATTACAAAAGACGCTTATTCCCACTGGGCTTAGTTCCGTGACAACTTATATTCCCGTTACGACAATGGAGGGGGAACAATTTTATGGTTCAGAGGCATCTCTTCCTGATAATGTGGTTGGGTTCTCATGGTCGGGGGCTAGGGTGGTGGAATTCTGGGGCATGTCTGTTACCCAAGCTAGTAATACCGTTTTGGCTAGGTATATTAAACAATTCAAAAGTTATTCTTCAACGGATAATGTTGTATTACCTTATGGACAAGACCAAAGAATAATAGAATTAGTAAGAGAATATCTAGGTGCTATACCACCTAAAGACTTAGTTAATAATAACGCAGACCCACAAAGAAATGGCTAATATATCAGGTCTCATATCACTCGATGCTTTTGTCCGAAGGCTTCTGGGAAAGGAAGGGAAGGACAACGATGATTATCTTCGCTACATGCAGATAGCCTGTGATGGGTTAAGGGATATGTATATACATGACTTCGAGGTGGAGGTGACGAAGATTGTAACCGTCAATGCGAGCACGAACAGATTTAGCTTCCCAGATGACTATGTAAGATACACAGCTATTGCTACACCTATAGATGGCAAGTGGTGGTCATATACCAAGGAGGATGGTATGGTTCCTCTCACAGACGATGATGGTGCTGCTATCCTGACCACTCTACCTAATATAGCAGATACAAATATTGCTCCTAGCCGGTCAGATGGTGGTGGAACTAATAGATTTCTCTTCACGGAAGACAGAAAAAACAGAGAGTTTCAAGTGAGTGGGGATACACCTGATATAGTAGTATTGAAATATGTGTCCAATGGTATAGATTCTGCTGGATCCATAAACATACCAGATTATGCGACGCTGGCCCTTGAATCCTATATCAGATTCAATATTGCAGATTTTGACCTCATAGCAGAGAGCCACGTACATAGGCTGAAGGACCAATATAAAGAGCGAAGAAGAATGATGAGATCAGTCCACAGACCGGCATTGCAGGATCTGATTGATGTGATTTACAAGACCAGCGGCGCACTTCGCAGATAGATAACTTACTATGGCTGATATAATTCAAGAGATAACCCCAGGATTAGGGGGCTTAAATTGGGATGATGACTACAGGTTTATGGACAAAAATGACAGTCCGTATCGGCTTAATGTAATCAACAACCAGTTTTCAAGCGAGTTTATTGCCTCAAACATGAAGGGGACAACTGAGTATTCTCACTCTTTTGACCATGGCTCTTCTTATGGTGGGTCTATATACACCTGTATAGGAGACGTTTATGATGATAATCGTGATGCTATATATTTCTTTATCTACTCAGACAGAGGCAATCACTCTATTTTAAGATTCTTATTCTCAGACAAGTCATTCGAAAAGATAGTATGGGATCATACTGAAATAGGTTTAGACATTGACTACCCTATCACTGATGCTTATATGATTGGTGATTGGCTTCACTTCAATCCACGTACATCTTCTCCAAGAGCTGTTAATGTACAGTGGGCAAATTGGGATTTCTTGTGTCATGATTATTTATCAGGGACATCTTATACGGCAGGGCAGTATGTGCGTTACAATAATAAGATATATCTCGTTCTTAGTAATATTCAGATTTTCTCTCCACCGCCTTTCTTCCCGACGTTTTTTCGGTTTGAGTCTTTCTGCTATCAGGATACATATCCATTAAACGCAGCCACTATTGATCCCGCTAACGTTCCTACTCCAGGGGAGTATATCCGATTCAGACCTTTCTATAATATTCCAACACCTCTGCCATATACCCCATCAGCCGCGGTAGCCACAGATACGGCTTATGAATATAATAACATCAGAGGGAGGCGCTTCCAGTTTTGTTTTAGGCACTATGTCCCAGACCAAGGATATACTATTACATCTTCCTTCACGGATATCATTGCTCCCCCATCCTCAGAGACGAACAAAGGAGAGGTTGTGGGAGATATACAAGCCTATAACAAAATTACGATAGGAGTCCCTGTCTATGTTGAGGGTGGAATACTTAATTTAGCCACATCCACAACAACATCCACCACTACAGTCATTGACGATTATGATTGGCCTGAATGGGATATGCTGCATGAATTTGTAGAAGTATTATTCAGAGAGGGTCCATTAGACGATTGGAAAATAGCAGAGAAAGTGGACCATGATACAATGGCTCTAGGTGCTTCAGGAAGTCAATATTCTCTTGATTTTTTTAATGATAAGTCGTATCCGGTTGTGGATAATGTAGAGATAGAAAAACAATATAATCCATTACCGGTACTAGCTAAATCTCAATGGTCTTTAGATGGAGAACGTACTGCTTATGGTGGTGTTACAGAGGGATTGAATACCGAAGTCTTTGTTTCTGCCTCCCTCACTGTTCATGAGAGGGAACTTACCCTTGAAACACCTCCAGCCGCGTCTGTGGAGGAATATGCGTGGAATATAGAATGGAACGCGGATATTAAAAGGTGGCGTTATTACACGGGTACTATTACTCTTGATAGCGTAGACATCGACGATACGTTAGGGGTTACTATTAATGGAATTGAATACACCCACGTTCTCGTCTCTGGGGAACAAACGCCAATTGCTAATTACACCGCCGCTATTGTTGATTTGTTAGCTCAAGGAAATGTGGTAGCGTATACATCGGGTAGTGATTCTGTTGTTGAAACATATGACAGGGCGGCATCGGGGTTCATCTCTTCTATATTTTTATACAACAGTTCTGTTGCTTATGATGGCGCATCGAAGAAGTTTGGCTCTTTTAAGAATGGGACTTGGCATCCTTTCTGTCTATTTTATTATGACGATCCGCTAAGGATGGCCGAACCTGTGTTTAATGAGAGCATGAGGGTTTATGTCGATACACTAACAGAGGCGCTAAGCCCATCAGAGAGCACCAACTATCAAAGATATATTGATTGGCAGATCACACATAAACCACCAGCATGGGCTAAGTTCTGGAGGTGGGGATATGCAGGCAACCAGACTATTGATAAGTTCTGGCAGTATAACATTAACGAATGGAGCTATCAAACAAAGGGGACAAGTGCGGACACATGGACGAGGCTTGATATTTCCACCTTACAATTGATAAACGATGATGCGTCTGGGTTCGATCATTTCTTTCCAGACACAAACATTGATGCTTATTCTTATGTACCCGGTGATAGGGTAAGATTTATCACAGACAATGTTGACACTGGGGCGGACTATACTGATTTATCCTTAATGGAGTATGTTAAGGATTATGAGATTAAGCAGTTTGATGATTTAAACCATTACATTTATATAGACGAGTTTATTGGTCCACCCTCTGGCACCACAACGACGACCACCACCTCTCCCCCTGGCGTTGCTGATGAGACGATGATCATCGAAATATACAGGCCAAAGAAGCAGACAGGCACTACTGTCTATCATGAGTTCGGTCCGCTATATAGTACACATACAGATTCGGGCGTCCTTTACCACAGGGGGGAGACGGCTGATCAGGATTCAGGTACCACCGCTAAGGGGCAGTTCAACAGTGGTGATGTATTTGTTATTACAAGATTGTTTTCTAAGTCTCCATTTACGGCAGTAGACAACCCAGTCTTTGTAGAGTCTGATTCATGGTCTGACTTCCACGAGACAGATGGTTGGGGTAAGGGCAAATCAGGTATCTTCACAGGCATAGGACAGAAATACTTGAATAATATAAGGCACGGAAATAGATACTCACCTAACACCCGAACGAGTGGACTCTCTACATTTGACTTCTTAGACTATAAGGAGATGAGTACTGACCATGGAAATATAACAGCCATGCGTCAAGCTGGTAATACCCTGAAGGTGTACTTTGAGCGGAATACAGCTAGTGTACTGGTTAACAAACAACAGTTCTATAATGCAGATGGTACGAGTCAGATAGTCAAGTCAGATAATGTGCTTGGCGATGCTGTGTATTCCAACTATCATTATGGTACTATCTTCCCAGAGAGTGTGTTCTTGAAGGATAGAACGGTATACTTCTTTGATGTATACAGGAAGGTGTTTGTGAGGGATTCCCCTAACGGCATTGAACCTATCTCTGATAATAAGATGCGCAGGTACTTCGACGAGAAGGCTAAGGCTCTACTCACGTCAGGCGTTAGTAATGTACAGGTACATACAACCTACGACTACGACTATGACATGGTGTATGTTCACTTTGTTGATTCGGTCACAGAGGCTAATGATGATGTGATATTATATCACGAACCACAGAACAGGTGGGTTACGTTCCTTCAGTTGACTGGGAATAATATCCTTGAAGTATCAACTACAACTTCCTCGACTACCACATCAACCTCTTCCACAACTTCTACTACGTATGAATCACAGAATAGTGGGTTGATATTTGGTAAGGGTAGCATGGGGCTTGTTAGCTATACCGGTGAAGATATCCATCTACACAATACCAATGAGACAAGGAATAACTTCTGGGGCGTACAGAGAGATTCAATAGTAGATATAGTCTCTAATGAGGCGGCTAATGTGATAAAGACTTTTGAAAACATAGCTATCCACTCCAATAAGCCTTGGGATATAAACTTTATCTCCTTACCGGCAGGAGCTACCTATACCAATGGTATGCAGAGTAAGCTACCTGAGTCTCGGTTTAGAATAATGGAGGAAGTTTACTATGCCAACTACCTACGTAATATGAAAACCAACTCTTCTTCAGCCAGTAACCTTGATTTAGTTAGAGGTGAGACGCTGAGAGGATATTACATTATCCATAGGTTAATCAACGACGATACAACCGAGATGATCCTCTTCAAGGTAGATGTATCGGGCAGTGTAAGTAAAATATAGTAACTTTGTAAAAAATAAGATAATGAGAATAGTAACGCTCTTTTTAAAAGTTTTCCTGATAGTGTTTGGAATCCTGTTCTTAATGGTATTTACAGGCCTTATCACTCCATATGAACAAGTTGAGATGGTAGAGCCGACACTAGCTATTGCTCCATTGGTAGTAGCAGCCATAATAGCTGCCGCCGCCCAGACAGGCTCCTTTATCTACAAGGGTGTCAAGGGACGGAAAGCAAAGAAGGAGGCCGAGGCCCTTAAAGCGGGTGGGGTGGATCAGTGGAAGGAGTCGATGGGCTTCACCGACTACGCAAAGCCAGAGGCTTACGGTGAATACAAAGACTACCAAAAAACATTACTTGGCTTAAGCGGCAGACAGGAGATGCCCGGATACTCACAGCAAAAACAAGACATCAATGCCGCTACGGCCAATACCCTCAGTTCGGCACAAAACCTACAAGGATCAGATTCAGCCGCCGTGCTTCTTGGTGCCGGTCAGGATAGATTAAGGGCATTAAGGGGGCTGGGAATACAGGCATCACAGTATGGCCAGAACCAACAGAATATGGCTAGAGGTGCTTATGGGCAGGCTATAGCGCAGGGTGCCCAATACGAAGATAAGGCTTTCGACTACAATAAGTGGATACCTCAACAACAGTTCGCTAATACTTTCATGGCAGAGCGGAACATGGGAAACCAGATGCAAATGGGTGCGGTTGATCAGATGGCGGGAGCCGCCACACAAGGAGCTAATATGTATGCCCAGCAGGCATGGTATAATAATATGCAGCCACAACAGGATGGGGGTAATCAGGGCGGAGGCATGAACCCAGCATGGCAAGGGCCTCAATATAATTACGGACAGAACCAATGGGGGCCTAGTAATAATAACCAATATCCACTTAATTTTGGCACTGGACAGTATACTCCACAAAACTATCAATACTAAGCTATGCCACAAGTCATACATACAGGTA
>Ga0255047_10002898_pt1 | contig 11042 bp, 10 predicted proteins | sample JV7_2_1_MG_FD_183640 | JGI IMG/M metagenome (GOLD analysis project Ga0255047, IMG submission 183640) | Seawater microbial communities from Jervis Inlet, British Columbia, Canada - JV7_2_1 | ecosystem: Environmental > Aquatic > Marine > Inlet | place: Canada: British Columbia | collected 2016-10-06 | reverse complement strand
CTCTCTACTCGACGCCCCATGCCTGAGACTTCGTACGGCGCGCCGGCCGGCTTCGCCAGCGGCGGCGGCAACGGTCCGGAGCCACCACCGTCCGCCTCCGGGGCGATGGGTCTGCCGACGCCGGTTCTGAAGCCATAGCGGCCGGTCATGATGGTGGAACGGGTCGGCGAACACACCGGCTGCGACCAGAAATTGTTGAAGACCACGCCTTCTTCGGCGATTGCCTCCAAGGCCGCCGTCTTCGGCGCCGTCTTGCCCAGGCCGTAGACGGACAGCGCCTCCACACCCATATCGTCGGCCAGGATCAGCAGCACATTCGGCGCCGATAGGGCCCTCTGGCCCGAGATCGCAAAGACAACCGCAACTGCCGGGATGACCAGGTGTCGCATCTTATTCCCCTGTTTGACTCTCGATTTTCTATAGCCGCGTTAGATATGTGCGGATTTTCAGGATTATAGTCTGGAATCTCAGCCGCTACCGACGGCACGGATCGGTATACCGGATACTTATGGTCGTCACCCTGTATGTAATGACGAGCACCCGTACGAGACAGTTAAAATCTAACCGAGGCAACATGGCAATCAAAAAAACAACAACAACCGCGAAAATACTGTCCGTCCTGGCGATCGGCTCCGCGTCTCTTGCGGCGTTCTCCGCACGTGCGCATCACAGCCCGCGACTGTTCGACATGAGCTCGGTACTGGCATTCGAGGCCACGGTCAGTCGCGTTCACTGGGCCAATCCACACACTTATTACTATGTTGAGGCGCCCGGCGAGGACGGCGAACCGGTCGAATGGCAGCTCGAGACCGACGCAATAACCCTGCTGGAGCGCAGCGGCTGGACCAAAGAAACGCTCAGACCGGGAGATCGGGTGGCGGTCCGAGCGCATCCCGACAGGAACAGAGCAAGAAACCATGGCTTGATAGACTCGATCCGAACCGACGACGGCACGGTGCTGACGTCGGTGCCCGGACAAGAGAAAGCGGAAGCGGCCTCCAGTCTGTCCGGGCAGTGGGCGCAATTCACGATACCCCTTGGGCAGATCTTCGGCCAGCTCGCGGAGATACCTCTGACCGAGTCAGGCATAGCTGCGAAAGCGCAATTCGATCCGAGATCCGACGATCCGGTCTCAGACTGTATCGGCTACCCTCCCCCAACGGCCCAGATCCTTCTGTACTACGTCAACGAGATAGACGTTCGGGACGATCGAGTCGTCATCCGCAACGAATTTTTCGACTCCGAGAGAGTCGTGTACCTGGACGGCCGCGGCCACCCGGTCGATGGTCCGCGCACCAACGAGGGTCATTCCATCGGCAGATGGGAGGATGGCGTGCTGGTCGTGGATACAACGAACTTCGCCGACTATCGCTCGACGTTCCCCGGTACGGGCATACCGTCGGGCGAACGGAAACACCTCGTCGAGCGGTATGCTCTGAGCGAGGACGGCACACGCATCAACCTTGATTTCGTTCTTGAAGACCCCGAGTATCTCGCAGAACCGTTCGCGGCGACGATCGAATGGGAACATTCGCCGCACCTCGAGATGTCAAGCTTCGGCTGCGAGCTGGAAGAAGCTCGCATTTACTTAGGACCCAGTCCATAAGGAGCAGCTCCAATGAGCAAGAAGATTTGTTGGTTTATAGGCGTGTTGACGTTTGCGACTGTGGCCGCATTCGGTCAACAGCAAGAGTACCGCGACCCACGCAGCTTCCCGTTCAACGAAGCCGTGCAGGAGCCCGCGGCGGTTATCGTTACCGAGCGATCGACTAACGGCTATGGCAATCATCCCCGGGGCACGAATGACCCGCTGTTCGTAGCGCAGGAGTTGCTGGGGCGCCCGACCGCCACGGCGGTGACAATTAACGTTGCGGCCGTCGAAGATGTCGAAGCGTACTTCGAGTACGGAAGTGAGCCCGGAGAATACAGCGGCAGGACGGCCTCCATCCAGTTTCCTGCGGGCGAATCCAAGCATGTTCTGATCGGCGGCCTCGAGCCGAACACGCGTTATTTTTATCGTATGCGCTACATGGAGCCCGAGACGTCGTACTTCAAAGCGCGCGCCGAGCACTCTTTCCACACGCAACGGCCACCGGGCAGCACGTTTACCTATGTCGTTCAGTTCGACCCGCACATGCTCGAGACCAACGATCCGGAAGCCTATAAATTGAGCCTCAACAAGATGCTCGCCGACAATCCCGATTTCATGCTCGATCTGGGCGACACTTTCTTTATCGATCGGTACGCCAGAGAAGGACCCGTGACGGAAGCTCAGATTACCGGCCGCGTTCAGCTGATGCGTTCCTATTTCGATATCGTCAACCACTCGGTACCCTTGTTCCTGGTCAACGGCAACCATGAAGGAGAATGGGGCCGGCACCTCGACGGAACGGCGACCAACCTCGCGGTCCTCGGGACGCTGGGGCGAAAGGAGTACTTCCCGAACCCGGAGCCGAACGATTTTTATTCGGGCGATACCAACAAAGAGGAATTCGTCGGGCTTCGCCAGGCCTACTATGCCTTTGAGTGGGGAGACGCGCTTTTTATCGCGCTCGATCCGTACTGGTATCAACCCGAACCGCCGGAGCAGGCGGGCGATTGGTCCGTGACACTCGGGCGCGCGCAGTACGAATGGCTTAAAACGACGTTGGAAAACAGCAATGCCGAATTCAAGTTCGTCTTCTCGCACAACCTGATCGGCGGGCTGAACATGCGCGGGCAGATGCGCGGCGGGATCGAGACCGTCAAGTATAAAGAGATGGGTGGATACAACCTGGACGGTACCTGGGGTTTCGACGAGGCCCGTCCCGGCTGGGCCATGCCGATTCATCAGCTGCTGGTCGCCCACAACGCGACAATCTACTTCCACGGCCACGATCATCTCTACGTGAAACAGGACCTGGACGGCATCGTCTACCAGGAAGGACCTGTGCCGGCCAGAGGCGGGCTCTATGACGCGACTAACTCGGCCAAAAATTACAACTACAGCCATGGCACCGTAGTGGGCGGCAGCGGCTACCTGCGAGTGCAGGTATCGCCCGACGATGTCAAAGTGGACTTCGTCCAGACTTACCTGCCGGGCGAGGAAGACGCGACGCACAAGGACGGCATGGTCGCCGATAGCTACACGATCAAGGCGGACTGACTCATGACGAACTTGCGGATACTTGCGTCATGCGTCGTGCTGTGGGTTACGGCGTCGCCGATGACGCTCGCACAACACGGCCTCGAGGGCGGCACGCCGATGACGTTCTTCGTCACCAGCGAGTCGATCAGCGACGGCGGCAATCTCGGCGGACTGGCCGGTGCCGACGCGCACTGCCAAGCGCTTGCCGAAAATGTCGGCGTGGGCAACCGAACCTGGCAGGCGTATCTCAGCACGCAGGACCGTCCCGGCCAACCCGCGATCAACGCGCGCGACCGGATCGGAACTGGACCCTGGTACAACTTCGAGGGTGTCATGATCGCCCGCGACGTCGCTCATTTGCATGGAGACACGATCGAACTCGCACGAATGGGCAATAACCTGACGAAGCGAACCGGGCTTACCGACAAAGGCCAGATAGTGCCTGGACTAAATGACTACAAGCATCCGGAAGACGACGTCTGGGAGTATGTGAGAACGACACCTTACTCCAATCGCCATGAGATTCTGACAGGCTCTCAATTGGACGGACGCGCGTACCCGCCAGACGCCGACTACACCTGCGACAACTGGACGAATAATAGCGATCCCGAACCAGGACAGGGTCAAGGAGGCATGGGGATGGGGGCACCGCTCGGCCCAGATCGGCCGAACGCTCAGATCGGATTTCCCGACCGTAACGGCGGCGGCGACGGCTCCTGGAATTCATCGCATGGTACCCGTGGCTGTAGTAACACCGCGTTGTCCATGACGCATGGTGTCGGCAAGCTCTACTGTTTCGCGATAGATTGAGAATACGAATGAGAAAAATGCGACTAGGGATAGTGATCGGCACGCTACTTTCCGTGCCAGCCGTCAACACAGCATTCGCGCAAGGCGGGGGCGCAATGCCCGACTCAGAAGATATTCCCTCGAGCCTGATGACATTCTTCGTGACCAGTGAACCGATTGGAGACGGAGGAAATCTTGGCGGCTTGGCAGGTGCGGATGCTCATTGCCAGTCGCTGGCAGCGGCCGTTGGGGCAGGCGATAAGACCTGGCGCGCTTACCTCAGCACGCAGGCACGGCCTGGTCAGCCCGCAGTGAACGCGCGAGATCGAATTGGCGATGGCCCCTGGTTCCATTCCACAGCCCGGCTCCTCGACTACCTGCAGCGCCGGCTAAACCGCCCGCTCATCATGTCTGAGATACACGGCGACACGCTGGATGAGGCGCGGCGCGGCAGTAACATGAGCAAAGAATTCGCACTGACCGAACACGGCGAACTCGTCAACGGCATCGACGACCCGATGCCGACCCGCCATGACATGTTGACCGGCTCACAACCAGATGGACGCGCGTTTACCGGTAGCGATGATCGTACCTGTAACAACTGGACCAGCAACGATGAAGGTTCTGCCCAGGTCGGACATTCCGATCGTATTGGCAACGGCAACATGTCATGGAATTCCTCGCACGCGACGACCGGTTGCAGCCAAACTGAGCTGGTTAGCTGGGGTGGCGTCGGGTTGTTCTACTGTTTCGCGATTGACTGATTTCGTTCGGGGGGCATCATGCGGAAGTGCATTTATCTGGCCGCGGTGGTGATGATTATCGCGGTGGTGTCGCAGCGGCAAGCGGAGGCCGCCCCAAATATCCTTCTCATCATCGGCGACGACATGAGTGTCGAAACGCTTTCGTCGTATGGTATCGGTGCGAACCCGCCGAAGACGGCCGCGTTAGATCAACTTGCGATCGACGGCGTGCAGTTTAGTAATTTCTGGTCACAACCGATTTGCTCACCAACGCGTGCGACGATCATGACTGGACGCTATGGTTTCAGAACCGGCATTGGCTGGCCGGTGGGCGGAGTGGCCACCGAGCCGGCGATTCCGGCGCGGCCCGCATGGGCGGCATTCGAGGGCCCCGGCATGGGCGGCGGGATGGCGGCGACCAACCCGACGGTGCCGACTCCGGGACTGGCCCCGGAAGAGTTCACGCTGCCGATGGCTTTAAAGGCGAACCCTGAACTCGGCTACTCCACCGCCGCTATCGGCAAGTGGCACCTCGCTGATGTCGATAACGGCTGGCAGAATCATCCGAACCAGGTCGGTTTCGATCACTACTCCGGACTCATCCCCGGCATTACGGAGTCGTATTTCGCCTGGCAGAAAGTCGTCAACGGTGAGTTCGAGCCCGGTGTCGGCTACACCCCGGCAGACAAAGCCGACGATGCCATCGCGTGGATAGACCAACAAGGGGATGAACCTTGGTTCATGTGGTTTGCATTCAATCTGCCTCACACGCCGCTGCATCTGCCACCCGGCGAGAACTGGCAGACCGACCACGACGAGCTGGATCGCAACGCCATCTCAGCAGAGGATTCGATTGCTTACTTCAACTCCATGATCGAAGCGATGGACACGCAGATCGGTCGCGTCCTGGCATCCATCGAACCGGAAGTCCGTGAGAACACCTATGTCATTTTCCTCGGGGACAATGGCACCATCGGCCGCTGGATCAGTCCTCCGTTCGATAGCGCCCGGGCCAAGAGCACGATCTTCCAGGGTGGCGTGAACGTGCCGCTGTTAATCACCGGGCCGGGCGTCGCTCGCGGCGCCGAATCCCAAGCGCTGGTGAACTCGAGCGACCTGTTCTTCACAATCATGGAGATGGCCGGTATCGATCCTGCCAATACGGTCCCCGATGAGATCACGACCGATTCGGTCAGTTTTTTCAGTACGCTGTCGGACGCCGACACGCCGTCTCCCCGAGAGTGGATCTACGCGGACGTATTCGGGGGCGGTCATCCCGGTGTCGCGGATGCGAACTACGCCATTCGCGATGCGCGCTACAAACTACTGAGGCACGAGGGACTCGAACAATTTTACGATTTGATTGACGATCCCTACGAAAACCGGGATCTGCTGACCAGGAATTTATCCGGCCGGGAGCACGCGGCCTATCAGGATTTGAGTGAGCGGGTTCATCAACTGCGGAATAGTGAGTGACCGCCATGCGAGAACGACTCGTGATAAATGGGAGACGCACGCGAATGCGCATGATTATCAAGGGCATCGAGGTGCTATCGGTCTTTTTCCTGTCTACTCAGACGCTGCTGGCACAGGCGCCCGCTAGCGTACCTGACTTCGGCGGCATGTGGAGCGACCCGCCCGCAAGAGCCGAGGATGCCTTCTGCCACACGGGCTGCCTCGTCGACGCGCGAAATTACCTGACCGAGCTACTCGACGATCCAGCCAACCTGGACCGCTCCTATACCGAACTCCGCAGGGAGGCCCAACGGTTCAACTCCGGCGAGTTGATACCTGGTCATCTGACGCCGGAAGCACTCGAGCATTACCCGTTCGACCGGGCCACCGATCCGTCATTGACCCAGTGTGCACCATGGGGTTTCACTCGTCAGATACTGGCGCCGCACGCGATGGAGATAAAACAATTCGACGACCGCATCACGCTGTATTACTCCGAGTGGACGGCGCTGCGAACAGTCTACCTGGACGGGCGGACACTCCCGGAGAGTTTGTCTCCAGGACTACTGGGACACTCGGTCGGGCGTTTCGAGGGCGAGACGCTCGTCGTAGAAACGATTGGAGTTACTGCCAATCATTCCAACGCCGCCTTCGCGCACAGTGACCAACTGACGGCGACTGAACGTTACACCAGATCGGCTGACGGCAACCGCCTAAATCTAGAGGTCACGCTACAGGATCCGCCGACCCTCAGAAAACCAATGGTGATGGCCCGGGCCTGGACATGGGCGCCGACCGAAGCGATCTACCCGTATGATGCCTGCGTGAAACCGGGCGAGTGATTATTTAGCAGGACACCGCTCATGAAAACCGTTATCTATTCGTTCTTGTTTACCGCGCTGGCGCCACTGACGGCGCAGACTCATCATGCGTTCCGGGTCGCGTATGACTTCAATAGGACGGAAACGCTTGAAGGGCAAGTCGTGAAACTCGAGCTGGTCAATCCGCACGCAAGAATCTTCATCAATGTGACAAGCGAAGATGGCAAGGTCGAGGAGTGGATGATCGAAGGACCGGGTAGACTAGCGCTGGAGCGGCGCGGCTGGACCGAAGACATGTTCGTCGGACGCGAGGCGATTACCGCGATCGGGAATCCCTCGTCCGAAGGACGCAGCGCCATCTGGCTCGAGAAGATCATCATGCCGGATGGCACTGAGATCATTGATCCGCTGATAGCAGATCAGCTCGCGATAGAGAATGAGCGTCGGGAACGGGCCCGGCGGGCGAGCCAGTAGCGGTAGCTCGCGAGTCGGATCGCGAAGAAGCCTTGTACTTTCACCACGACATGCATCTGGATGTATTGATATGAAAAACGGACCAGCCCTGCTATTTGCTATTTTCGCGTCCCTGACGGCCATGCCGACGCTCGCTCATCACGGGCAAGCAGCGTACGACCGAAGTGCGAGGCTTACGCTGACCGGGACAGTCACGGAGTTTCGGTTCATCAATCCTCACGCCCAGATCGCGTTCGACGTCGTGACCGATTCGGGCGAGATACAACACTGGAAGGGCGCCGTGACGTCACCGAACAAGCTGGCCCGGGCAGGCTGGAGCAAGTCGACGTTGAAGCCGGGAGACGAAATCGAGGTGACCGGTCTGGGTGGCTGGAATGATGCGCGGTCAATGCACGTCAATCGGATCGTCACGGCGGACGGTCACGCGTTGCAGATGAGAGAACAGATCGAGGGTAGAACGATACCGTAGAAACTACGGCGGTAACTATAGATACGCGTTATCTGCGCAATCCATGTCGAACGGCTGGATCTCGATTCCCGGTACGGCCATCCACTCGCCGCGACTCCTTGCGGGCGCAGTCAGCGTCGCCGGATCCGTCGCCGTCATCTCATAGCTGAGCCGAAGCTCGTTCTCGCTTAGAGTAAAGCGCTCGACGACTTTCGCCTCGTCGCTCTGCGGCACGCCTGATGTATTGAACCACGGGAAGTTAATGCGGCTCGTCTCGACGACGAGGGTACGTTCGTCCTCCCAGCGACCGATGGAGAAGCCCAAGCGGCTCAGCGGTTGCGTTGCCGGATCGATATCGTCCGCCATGTGTATGACACGCAGGTTGTCGTGCTCCTCTATTCGCAGGACGATCGTGTCGCCCTCCTCAACGAACTCGCGAGGATAGGGGTTACCCATCGTCGACGGCATCCCGCGCCGCTCGCAGCGTACTACCCAGTTGTCGGCCTCGTTCCATGTCGCAAGTACGGATTCGGCTTCCGGCGTCAAAGAGAGCGGCTCCCGGCCGCCGACACCACGGACTGCCTTCCACACGGTAAATAACCCTCGCGGCTCAGCGCTCGCCGCTTCCGCGTCACCCCATTCCCCCGTGCCGATCAACGCTCGAGCATCCGGCCAGTGGGGATTGACGGCAGGACCAAGGCCTCGCAGCAGTACTTCGGCCCCGTCCGGCATCAGCGCACTATTGACGATGAAATTCAACGGCCGGCGCGTCGACGGCGAGCCTACGACGCGGATGATGTCGCCGACTTCCAGCATATCGGCGGTCACGCCGCGACGCGTCAAGTGATTCGGCGAAGTCCCCGCCATGGTCCAGAGTTCATCTTCACCTTCTTCGTTTCTGATCTTCATCGTCCAACGAATGTGCGGATTTCTCCACACGACGTTGACGACCTCCCCTTCCATCTCATCGATGATGCTTGTATCCCACTCCGCCATCGAATGGTGCGCCGATACCTGCAGTGGAAGAGCCACGCTCACTAACGTCAGTACCAAACTGGCAACCCGTCTCATCATTCAGCTTCGTCCCAAACGGCACATTCGAACGGCTCGATCTCCCGTCCCGGCCGCCAGGTGAAAGTCCCGGGACGGACCGGCGCGCCGATCAGATAGACCGGATCGACAGAGGTTAACTCGTAAGCCATGGTGCTGCCGTCGGCCGCGGGTGTAAACCGTTCGATCTGAATAGCATCCGCGCTCTGCGGCACGCCGCTGCGATCGGAAATCGGCCAGTCGATTCGCGTCGTCGTAACTACCAACGTTTCGTCTTCCCATTTGCCGTCGGAGTATCCGAGCGGCGTCGCCGGCTGCGTTTTCGGATCGACATCCGAATTCATGTGGATGGTGCGCACCAGGTCGTATTCCGCCACGCGTAGGAGAATAGTGTCGCCCTCGTCCACGAACTGAAACGCGCTGGGTATCATCATACCGGTCGGCATACCGGGCGGGATGCAGTCCGGATTATCCAGATAGATCACCGGATCGTATTCCGCTTTCGCTGCTCGGGCAGCCGCCGTTAGGACGCTGTCGTCCGGGAAGCGTCCGAGGGAAGTCCGCTCTCGCCCCCAGACTCTGAAGACGCCGGCCGCATCGCGAGTAGCGGCCTCGACCTGGGCGCTCGACGCTTGCGTCTGCTCCAGATTCAGTCGCTGCTCCGAGAACCGCAGAGGATTGGGTCGAGCCGCATCGGCAAACTCGAGACCGTTAGGGAGCAATACATTAAAGAGGCCCATCTGGCGAGGCTTACGTCTCGCTACCAGACCCGCTACCTTGACCTTGGAACCGATCGGTATGAGTTCAGGCGTGAATCCCGTGCGCAATAATATCCCGACCGGATTCGTCTCCATTTCCCAGATCTCGCCAGTCTCCGGACCCGAAGTGACGCGGATTCGAAAACGCGCATGGGGATTCCGCCAGAATACGTCGGTTATCTCGCCCTCGAGTTCGACGAGTCCGCTGGTGTCGTACAACGGCTCGGCGTGCGGCCCGTGATGCGCGGCCACGCTGCCGGCGAAACCGGTTACGGCACAGAATGCGATCGTTCGGGCTGCCATCTTCAGATTATTCATAAGAGAAACTCCGCTACTGACTTACTCATCCCACAGCGCACAGTTGTAGGGTTCGATCTCCCGCGACGGGTCCCAGGTAAATTCCGCCCCCCGGACGGCAGGTCCGATCAGATAGGGAGGATCGATGGTAGTCAGCTCATAGACCAACTTGGTGTCATCGTCGGATAGCGTAAACCGCTCTAGATGCATCGCCACGTCGCTCTGGGGTGTTCCGTTAGCGTCGGAGTACGGCCAGTCGACGCGAGAGGTCGTGACAACGAGCGTGTTGACGTCTTCCCAGCGCCCGACCGAGTAGCCCAGCGGTGTCGCCGGCTGGTCCCGCGGATCGGCATCAGCCGTCATGTGAATGGTACGCACCAGATCATGCTCCGCGGCGCGCAGGATGATACGGTCACCCTCATCGCTGAAACTGATAGGCGGCGGGTGCAGCATGCCGCGCGGCATACCATCGGCTACGCAGTCGAGGATCGGATCGTCCGCTCGATTGAACGCGGCCCTCGCAGCCTGCGCCGCCGGCGTCAGATTGTCGAGATCGAGACGCGACTGCCGGTTCAAAGAACGCGACCAGACACGGAAGATCCCTCTCGCATCCCGGGTCGCGGCCTGCACCTTGGCTACATCCACCGCCAGCAACTCCGAACTCAGCCTTTGTTCGGAGAAACGCAGGGGCCTGGGTCGCGCAGCATCCGCAAACTCGTAACCGTTCGGCAGCAGCAGGTTGTACAGCGCCATGGACTGAGGTCTGCCCCTGGAGACCACACCGGCGACCTTGACCGACGAGCCGATGGGAAGCAGATCCGTCGTAAAACCGGTTCGCAACAGGATACCGACGGGATTGGTTTCTATCTCCCAGATCTCACCCTCATTGGGACCATCCGTTACTCTGATCCGGAATCGAGCGTGCGGGTTTCGCCAGAATACCTCAGTGATCTCCCCGTCGAACACGACCGGCTCGGTCGTGTCGTAGAGCGGTTCGTTCGGCGGGCCGTGATGGGCCAGACTGCTCGTCATGTGTCCGGTCAAGGCAGCGAATATCGCCGCCGCAACGACCGCGTTTCG
>Ga0255047_10002897_pt1 | contig 11043 bp, 18 predicted proteins | sample JV7_2_1_MG_FD_183640 | JGI IMG/M metagenome (GOLD analysis project Ga0255047, IMG submission 183640) | Seawater microbial communities from Jervis Inlet, British Columbia, Canada - JV7_2_1 | ecosystem: Environmental > Aquatic > Marine > Inlet | place: Canada: British Columbia | collected 2016-10-06 | reverse complement strand
CCGACCGATCCGTTCTCTCCCGAGGGGCAGCGCAGAACAGCCGAGTCGCGTGAGATCATGTGGATCTCGTCGTGCTCGTCGGTGATCCACCGGAGGTGGTCGAACTCCTCGTGGTATTCGTCGTCGTCGGGCGGCAGGGTGACCTCGGGGGCGGGTGCGGCAATGGCGCTGCCGGGCATTGCGCCCACCCCTTCCAGTTGCTCGAACTTCGCCTGGAGCGCCTTGATCTGCGCTGCGAGTTGTTCGTTGAACGCCTCTGCCTGTGCCGCCCTTGTCTCGGCCTGCTCCGCCCGATCCTTGACCGCTTGGGTCCAGTGCGGGGGCTTTGCAGACGAGGAGGCCGGCGATTTGCTTGTAGCCATCGTCCCGTTGCTCCTTCGTTTCTTGTTGGGTCGACGCCGCAATCTAGGCGGCCTCGAGGTTGTGGATGAGCGAGTTCACCTTGACGTGGTTCGCTCCGAGGCCGACGTGGGACTCCCACTGCGACCGGATGACCTGGCTCGACTTCGTGTCCTGGAAGTTCTTCTTCCACTCGAACTTGAGCCCTTCGGCGTGACGTACCTGCCAGTTCTTGCCGGCGATAATCACGATGTAGTTGTTGTACGCGCCGCCGAACTCCTTGAGCATCCGCTCGAACACGAGATGCACCTTGAAGTTCGCGACCTTCACGGTGTCGCCGCTGAACCCGTAGACGTTGTCGCCGGGGCGGGACTGGTAGGTGACGCCGCTGGTGCCGAGTTCGGCGAAGCCCTTGATCGCGGACGTGCCGCACAGGCCGATCAGATCCTCCTGCGGGAGGTACTGCATGGACCCGGCGATGGCCGCCGCGAAGTCCTCGTAGGTGAGCGCGTCACCGCCCGCGTTGACCTTGGTCGCCGCGGATGCACCGAGGATGAGGGGGATGATGCCGTTGCTCGTCTGGAAGCGGTTCGTCGTGTCCACGGCGATCGTGGACGAGAGCATGACGCCGTCGAGATCCTTCTCGTACTCGGCGCGGCCGTGACGGTGCTTCTGCGCGATGGCGGACTCGGCGCGGAGCTTGGTGGCCAGTTCCGTCTTCGTCCACTCGACCGCACGCTGAATGATCTGCGTGCGGTTGGTGATCGCCTCGGGGTAGACGTACGAATCGTCGATGCCCCCGGTGGCGTTCTGGGTCTGGGATGTGCCCACGACCCGGAGTTCCTGGTTGTCCGCGATGGTGGCCGCTCCGGCCACGTTGACCACGACGATCGTGGTCGAGTTCGTAACCGATGCGACTCGCATGTAGCGGCCCGCAGCGCTGGTCGTCGGCTGGCTCTGGATGATCATGCCCCCGACCATGCCGGCGCTGGAGTCGACCGTGAGCGTGAGTTCGCCCGTAGTCGCCGCGCCGTTGATCGTGTAGATCCGGTCGCCCAACTCGCTGTCCCAGAGGTAGAAGATCGGCGAGTCTGTGACGCGGGACTGGGACTCCTGTGACATGAGCCACCTTGAGGTCCGCCAGAGCGCGTCGATGTCGTCGATCACCACTGAGTTGGCGTAGTCGTAGTCGACCATCGCGTCGAGGTTGGAAAGGTAATCAAACCAACCCTTATCGGTAGTCGCCGTTACCGCCATTACTTTGTCTCCTTATCAGGTGAGCGAGGCGTGGCTGGCCGGGACCGAGTTCGGGTCACAGGCCTTCACGTAGGCGGTAAACGCCTTGCGATGGTCACTGTTCACCGACCCGTCACCGTTGAGCCACCGTGACGCCTCGAACATGTTGTAGTTCGGCTTCGGGCCCGCCTCCGCGGCCGGCAACCTGCCCGGCCCATCGGCTCGCCCTTCTGCACCGCTGGAAATCAGTTCGGCCATGCGTGCCTCTCTGTCGCGCCCTTCCTGCTGAGCTTGAAGCGATCGGTCGTAGGTCCCCTTCTCGATGGCGGCGAGTTTCGCAATCGCCTCCATGTTCACGTTCCCGCTGTTGAACTGGGCCAACGTCTTCGCCACATCCTGTTCGGTCACACCGAACTCGTTGGCATGCTGTCGGCCTTCGATCGTCTTGAGGATGTTGTTGGAGAACTGCTGGAACGCCGGCTCCAGGCCCTTGTTGAACTTGGCCTGAAGGGCATTCTCGTAGTCGATTCTCGCGGCGCGCTGCTCATCGGCGTCGATCGCCTGATTCATCCGCTGGAAGGCGGCGTCGGCGGGGTCGGCCTGATGACGTTCCGCGGCCTGTTGCTGTACGAACGACCGGTACTGCTGTTCGTACTGCTGGCGCGTCGATCTCTCAACGGCCAGATCCTCACGGGCCTTGATGAACTCGGGGTAGAGGGCGCTCGGATCAACGTTCTGATCGTCGCACTTCTGCTTGAACGCTTCGTACTCAGCAATCTGCTCGGCAGTCGGCTGAGACTCCACGACGGCGGGCGTCTGCTCCCCTGCCGGGCTGGCGTCAGGGACGCTCCCGGTGTCGGGGCTGGCATTGACCTGCTGGTCGGGGCTGGCCTCTTCAGACATGACGTTTCCTATTTCCGTGGGGCCTTCTCGAGGTTGCCCAGTGCAACCGCGATCTCGTCCCCGCTTGTAAGTTCTCCCAGTGCGATCTGGAGTCCGGCCCGGACACCCTGTAGCCGCGGTGCCCGATACGGCACCCCGAAGATGTCGGGGTTCTCCAGCAGTTGTCCGGTCGGGTATGCCGCGCGGCGCATCAGGACGGTCCTGATCGCCGCGGTGAGGTCCCGGTCTCCGGAGATGCGCTCCTTAATCATGTTGTAGGCCGCCTTGAGTTCGGCGGCGTGCTCGGTGCGGACCGGTTCACGGTCCATCGCCTCGCGCATCTGGAGATCGAGCGGCTTGTCATCGCTCATCGACCCGGACCTCTCGCAAGGCCGCCGAGCGGCCTACCCGGTGCGCCCACCGGTCCGGGCGCATTGCCCAGCGCGGCATCGTTGGACGACTGCCGGTCCCGGTTCGCGCCGGCTGTTCGGTCGGTGAGGACCTGCGGCTGGCCGGGACCTGTCTGAACGGGCGAAATGCCGTTGCTGCCGTTGCCGCCCTGCGGGCCGAGAGCCTGCTGCTGTTGCTGGATCTGTATCGCGATCATCGTCTCGTTCAGGTGGTTCTGCGCGGCAGCGAGCGTGGCGAGTGCTATCTCGCTCGGCTCGACCTGCGCAAACTGCTGGATCTGTTGGACGAACGGTGCGTGCTTGACGGCGTGCTGGAAGTGATCGTCCTCCGGGGACACCACGACCTGCTGACCGTTGAGGATCATCTCGTGCTCCGTCTCGGGGTCCACCGATTCCGGCGGGCCCGGGAACACGGCCTCCGGGTTGGGGATGCCACTCTCGCGAAGCATCCGCATCCCGAGTTCCCGGCGGTCCGCAATGTCCGCGAAGTTCTGGGCGACCGCGGAGTACGTCTGAACCCGCGTTGACGAGTTCTGGCCCCACGGGGCCCCGGACGCACGGACCAGAAACTTGATCTTGTCGTCTAGGTGCTCGGGCATGAGCCGCAGCAGCTTCGGCGTGCCCTTGCCAACGATCGGGATCAGCATCTCGGCGCGAGCGTGCTTGCGATAGATGGCGATCTTGAGGTTGGCGAGCCGCTGAAGGGCCATGAAGAACGTAGACGCCACGATCACGTCATCGGAGTGGGCGCCCTGTTCCGCTGCGGCCACCTCGGTCGCCGTGTCGGCGCCCCCGGTCCCGCCGCGGCGGGTCTCGTTTTCGCCTAGCGCCTCGTCGCCCTGCTGCTTGAGGAAGTTCGTCATCAGCAGGCCGGCGTCGGCGCGGCTGGGTCCTTCGACGTAACCGAAGTGCTCGGGGAACTCAAGCGGGATGTTTTTGCCGCTGGGGTTCCTCAGCGTCTCCACGTCAAGGCGTTCGTTCTTGTTGTGCCTGAGCGGCGGGTCGGCCAGCCGCGCCAGCAACTTGAGGCCGGCGCGCGTGGCCCAGTCGGCTACGTCGGCGCTCTTGCCCCAGATTTCCGCGAGGCCGTAGCCCCACGCCTCGTCGTCCTCGAAGTTCGGGCTCCACCAGACGACCTGGCACTGATCGTAGGGGCTTGGCTGAGGCTTCTGGAGCCACAGATCCTCACCTCCGGCACCGGCAGCGCCCGAGACGCCGTTCTTGGCGAAGTCCGGAAGCACCTTGGCGACGAGGTAATCGCCGCCAGTTTCGTGGTACTCAAGCAGCGTCAAGACCGCGTTCGCCGGGTCGTCGATCGGGGCTGCGGTCGCGGGGTCCTCGTTCGACCCGGAGCGGCCGTAACGCTCGGCACGGTCGGTGGACTTGGTCGCATGGAGGAAGTGCCATCCGTATCGGTCGGGGAACTTCCCATCCTTTATGACCTGCTTGACCTTCTCGAACGCCCTGAGCGCGACCCCGCCGTCCGCAAACGTCGGCTTGCCCTTGGCGTCGAGGACCGGGTTGCCGTCTTTGTCGACGACCGGCGCGGACAACTCCTGCGCCATGCTTCCGAGCGTGTTGACGGTGATGTGCCGGCGGATGAGATACCAGCGCCCGCTGAAGAAGTCGGGGAACACGTCGTCGAGATTGAGGTTGACCGTCTTGGAGTCGACGAACTTGCTCTTGTTGAAGAACGCCTTTTCCAGCCAGAACTGGTCCCCGTACTTGATTCCCTTGCGGGCGCCCCTGAACAGGGCGTCCTCATTCCCGATGTCGTTGTTGTCGAATGAGGCGTTGACAACGTGGTCGACCTCGTCGCCGACCTCGAACTCCTCGGAGACACCGTCGATCTGCATCCACTTGCCGTTGCTCTTGGCCAGTCGGACCAGCCATGACAGTTTGGTGCGGATGTCTCTGTAGATTTTGCCGAGCGTGATGCGCGGCTGGGGGATGCGGGGGTCTACATACGAGGGGTGGCTGCGCCGATAGGTCGTGTCCCACTCTTTTTCCCGGTCCGCGCGAGCTACTTGCGCGTCGAGGAAGTGGTTATGGATCGTTGTCTGGAACGGCGCGGGTTCATGGGCCACATTCCGTACTATGCAGCCTCTTTATGGGTGACGTTAGCCCATATGGCGGCCTGTCTTACCCCGGTAGGCCGCGAACGCGCCGGTCCACGGCGAACACCCTGAGGCACTTTCGGCAGATCCGGTACTGCGTGCTCTTGCGCGGGCCTTTATCCGGCTTGGTGTCTCTGGCGTAGTGGTCGCGGCCATCACAGTACGGGCACTTCATCCTTTCGGCCTGCCCTCGCGCTCTATCTTGCCCCACCAGTACCTCAGTTGGTAGTCGCGCAGATAGCGCAGCTTCTCTTGGAATCCGTAGTCTGCATCCTTATCGACGCGAGGGTCGCACTCGGCCTCCGTGAAACTGAACCACGCCGCCGAATCGCGATCGACGTAGTCGCTGAACACCGACTTCACTTCCGCCCCCGCAGCACGGCGAACTTCCTGCCGTCCCCGCATTCGACCACTTCGAGTACCTCGCATGACCCGCCGCTGGCTAGCGCGAACTCACTCCACTTCTGGGCGCAGTGCATCTCGCCGAGGCGGTTGTAGTCATCCAGCAGGACCGTGAACGTCTCGTGAAGATGCGGCCACAGTTCAATGATTGCGCCGACGCGACCGCCGCGCGTGGAGCCGATGGGGCCGTCGCAGACGACCAGAGAGACGGGCCAGTCGATTTGGCCGCTCGGTATGTCGTACCAGTCGTACAGTTCTGTCGACTTCATCGAGCAGGCCAGTGCCACGGGGGGCCGAGCGCCTTCGTACGCTTCATCCTCAAGCGTAGTGAAGTTGGCTGTTGCGGCGTCGATCACCAGCGTCGTGAGGCCGCTGCCGCACTCGACGCACTGCGTCCCGACAGGCAGGATCGACGCCTCTTCAAAGGCACGTTTCGCAAACGTGTAATGGGCGGCCCATTTCTGGTTGCCCCACAGTTCTGCCAAGGCGATAAAGAGTCTCTCGGTCGCTACAGCCCCGCCCATGCGTCCCCCCGATTGATGATGACCGGCTTCCTGTTCGCCTCAACACTGAAGTTGCCGCCCAAATCCGACACCGCGTGCGCCACGTCCGGGAGAGCCCGGAAGATGTAGATCAGCATGTCCATCGGGTGCTTCACGTACCGCGTCGGCTTGGACGCCGAGATGTCGTACTTCACGTCCGTCTGCCCCTCGCTCGACCGCATCTGGGCCGTCTGGACGCATTCCACGATGTTGGGATAGTAGCCCCCGGGGCGGACGGGCGTGTACTTGGCGCACTCGTCCTCGATCTCAAGACGGGGCATCCAGACGTTTTGCGCCTTGCGGACCTGATCGGCGCGGTCCTGTTGGCGGTCGAACCGCATCCGGACCTCGTAATGCGCCATGATCTTGTAGGCGCTGGTGCGGCCGGACTCCTTGTTGTCGCCGTAGGAGTCGCCGTACCAGTCCTTCGTCTCGTGCGCGAACTCGGAGATGCGCTCCAGGATCTCCAACTCCTCACGCGAGTATTCAAAGGCGCTGAACGGCATCCCCACCTCGGACGGCGAGCCGTACAGAACCTTCATGCGCGGCAGCATGGACGGGTGCCAGCACTTCATAAACGGAATCCACTTCTGCGTGGACCAGTTCGCGGCCATGTGCCAGCGGATCAGCCGCGGAGTCTGGGTCTGGTCGTCGAACCGCACGAGGCCCCACGCATGGGGGTTCTCCTCGGAATGGCCCGGATCGTAGCCCATGACGGTGCGCCACTGGTACGTGGGCGACCGCTCGGCCACCTGGTTTTCGGCCTTGAAGCCGGGGAACGCTTGGCCGGTCATGGCGCCCGACCACTGCCTGAGGTACTCGCGGGCAAGGCCGACCGGGTCGTTGCCCATCTTCTTCTTGACGCGCTCAAACCAGTGCGAAGAGAAGTGCATGATGTCGACGTCGGTGATCTTCTTGCACTCGCCGCAGCGGGCCAGATAGCCCTTGACCTTGGGCGGCTTGTTGGTCGGGTTGCGGTGCCGGCAGGAGGGGCAGTTCCACCACGCCCCGGCGAAGTACGGCGGGATGTCGGTCCATTCGATGTCGATCCGCGTGAGCGTCTCGTCGTCGGACTCCAGCCGCTCGCACAGTTCGTACAGCTTGGTGTCGACGCCGCCGCCGTCCGGGACGGTGCCGCCCCAGATGCGGAACCGGCAGGTCTCGTTGCAGGCGTTCCACGCTCTGCGGTCCGCTTGGGGGCCGATGGCCTTGTTGATCTGGCCCGCCTCGTCGCCAAACACGGCCAGCGCGGAGATGCCACGCCCGAAGTCGTCCCCGGGGAGTTGCCCGACAAACCAGTTCGCCGCGGCGTCGGGGAACATGTCGATGCCGAGGATGTCCCAGCGTCGGGGGCGGACGAGCTTGAAGGACGAGTCCTCCGACTCCGATAGCCCGGTCGGATTGGCGAGCCACTGCTTGAGCATCCTGCCCTTGCCGGCGTTGGGGTGCGGCCTGTCCTGCTGGCCGAACTTCAGGACCGAGTCGATGCCTGACGGGGACGGCTTCCGGAAGTTCCAGAGGAAGGCGTCGAGGTAGAGGCGCAGGCGCCCGAACATGGTGTCCGGCTCGCGGTTGCCCTTGCCGCCCCGGTCGATCAGATCGGTCCGGTAGGTGCCCAGAAGGAACGACCGCTGTGGCTTGAACAGCCAGCCGTGGAGCATGGCGTAGAGCGCGAACCCGGTGAAGAACACCTGTCTCGGCTTGAGGAAGGCGAAGTCGGGCGGCTCCCGCATCTCCATCGCGGCGGCGAGTTTTCGGATGAACTCGGCCTGGATCGCGAACGGGATCACGGGGACCATCCCCCTCGGGGCGATGCCCTCCGGCGCGATCCCGAAGCGCTGCTTGGGGTCGGGCGACCACGCGCAGTCCCGAATCCACCGCAGCGGATCAGACGCCCATAGCGGCAGCAGGTCGTGGATCAGGAAGCCGTTCTTGAACTCCTTGTCCTCGGGACTGTCGGTCGGTAGGTGGCGGACCGTGTTGTAGAGATCCCTCCGCCGGATGCACTCGAGCATGACGAGTTCGTCGAGTTCTGCGCGGGACTGCTCGTAGCTCAGGACTTCGGAGGCCGTGGCCAATGCACTCTCCTGCTGTGGTAGCGCCGGTAGCGGTCGTAACACGCCCTGTGGAATGCCCTTGCGCCGACGTAGGCGGCGGGGTGCCACGGCTTGACCGGGGTCCGGCATCGTTCGCAGAGCATGATTCCGGCGACGGCCATCATGACCTTATATATAGGGGGGGCTTCCGACAGGGGGTGCTGGGTGGTACGGTTGGGGTTGAGATGAGATCCCCGAAGTCTTCAGCCGTCGTCCGGTGGCGTGTTGCTCGCCTTGCTTTCCGCCCCGGAAAACTCATCTCAATCCCTCTTCACGAGGAGAGCGGCGGCTGGGGATTTCGCGGAGAATGAGCGATGACATACGCGCCGCCGGCCAGCCATCCTTTTCCCGGCCCGATCGTCAAGCGAACCAAGGAGTTCCGGGTTTCGGAGATGGACGACCGAGACGAGATCCATGGCGTGATGGATCTGTGGCGCACGCGCACCAGAGACGCCTTCTGGTCTGACCTGTTCAGCGAGTGGAAGGGGCGCGACGTGTGGATTCACGTTACGGGCGGCCTTCGGGCCTGCATAGACAACCCCGACCTTCATCGCGCTGAATGGCGGGCCCAGATATGGCTCGCGAAAAAGGAGCCGACCGATGCCGACCCGCGCTGAACTCGTCAAGTTCATCAACGACCAACTCGATCCGGAATACCGGGCTCCCGAGACGGTGCCCGGACACGACCACTCCCTGCACCACTACGGACGGTGCGAGTTGAAGGCTCTGCTCGACCAAATCTACGGCGGTCCGCCGCAGAGCGACGAGGAGGACCTGTGATGCTGACCACGGCTGAACTCGAGGAGATCCGGAGTAACGTGAGCGAGGCCGGAGACGAGATGGTCGTCTCCATGCCCTCCGAACTCCGCGGCCCGATGGCCGAACTCATGGCGGGCGTCATGGGAGCACTGACGCTCCTCGTCGAAACGCGCAAGCTCACCGACTCGCAGGCCGCCGAGATCGCCCGCCTTCGCAAGCGTCTCGGCGTCGAGGTCTTCCGTAAGCCGTCCATGACGCGCGAGGAGTTTGAGTGCGAGTACGAAATCACGAAGATGGCCGACGTGGTCGCCGACGAGGGATTCGCAGAGAGTCCTGCCCGCCCCGACAACGTCGCGGGCATGTTCAAGCCGGGTGAGCACGAGCACCCCGCGGGGCCGACCGAACACGAACGCCTCAAGGCCAGCATGGACCCCGACGTGTACGAGAAGAAGATGGAGGACGCGCGCCAGTTGATGCGCGACTTCAGGAGGCCGGGACGATGATGCTTGCATATGCAACCCCGCCGCTTTGCAGGTGCAAGGATGGCTGAGGCGAGGGAGTTTGTCGTCGCGTGCTGGCGCTGCCGCGGGACGGCCGTTGCCCAAGTGCTCGACGCGAAGGCGAAGGAGATCCTGTCCATGACCACGATTCCCGTAGCACTCCTTTGCGTAGACGCTACGTGCGGCACCTGCAACGGCACCGGCCTCATCCGCATCCGCGCCTTGCCCGCCGACATCCCCACGATTGAGCGCGTGCCGGAGGACGTATGACCTCGCCGGAAGGATTGCGCGCAGCGTTCACGCCGCTATCAGCGCGAGAGCGTGTACGCCGAGACACGAACGGGCTGGTTCTGACGCTCCTCCGGGAAATTGCCGGGGCCACGACGATGCACCACGCATCGGTGGCGCGGGACGCCATCTTCCACGTCCGGCTCATGTCGAAGGGCCTTGAGGACGAGGCAGCATCCTGCGCTGGCGAATCAGACGGGAACACGGAGGCGGAGGACGAATGATGGAACTCCCCGTGAACATGACGTGCATCGCAGACGCGGTCGCCGCGAAGATCGAGAAGTACTCGGACGCCGGGGTGTCCATCGCTGACAGTTACCCGGTGACGGCCTGCTGCTTCCTGTGCGACATGAAGTTGCCGAGGGGCACCACGTACTACGTCGGCGTCCTTCGCGTCTGCGCCGACTGCGCGCAGGTCTGCCTCGCGGAGAGCATCGTCGAGGAGGCGTCGTGAAGACAATTTTTGAACTGGGCGAGCAGGTGGTGTCGGTGTCGCTCGACGGCGAAGACTGCGAATACGTCAACCTATGGATGAACGGAGATACGACAGCGACAACCGCCACGACATGGGTCATCTTGTCGGCGCGTGAAGCGCGAGCCATCGCTGCGGCGCTGAACGACGCGGCGGAGTTCGTCAAGGACGATGGGTGCGGGCCATGACCCGCCGCTGCCCCCGCTGCGGACGAGGAAGCCCCGCATGACGAACGACTGGGGAATGAGGCGACGGAAGGCGGAGATCGACTTTCCCCTGTTCAGCATCTACCGGATGCAGGACGAGCCCGAACTGTGGTGCGCGGTCTGTTCCGACGACCCCGGCATCGTCTTCTATGACGCCGACCCCAACCTCGCGGCAGCGATGCTTCAGGCGCACCGTGCAGCGCACACGGAGACTGACGGATGACCCTGCGCTGTCCCCGTTGTGGCCGCGGAAGCCCCGCGTACCAGAACCGAAAACGCGCCAAGAAGCAGGTCCGCTCGAGCGACCTCTGCACCGACTGCCAGAACGCAGACCTCATCGACCAACTCAAGCCGGCGAAGCGCTCGGTGCGCACCATCAACAGCCTGTCGGAACTGCCGAGGGCCTGGAGGGAGAGATGACCAAGTGGACGACGACGCCGCCCACCGAGCCGGGCTACTATTGGCACCGTTCGCCCGAACTGGACGAACTCGTGGATCAACTTGAGCGAGACGAGAAGGTCGCCCGGATCAAGAACGGCATCGACCACCGGGGGATTCCGATCTGCATCCAGCGCAACGTGGAGGGCGTGCTCATCTCCAACGGCCTGACCAAGCACGACGGCGCATGGTGCTCACTCAAGGAGTGCCACGAATACTGGAACCTCGGTGGCCACGAGTGGCAGGGGCCCGTCAGGCCGGAGGAGTGAGCATGGAAGAGAAGTTCGACCACACCACCAACGAACGGGTCAAGGACTGGGACCTCGAGAGGGTCGCCAAGCGGGTCTACCAAGGCG
>Ga0255047_10002896_pt1 | contig 11047 bp, 10 predicted proteins | sample JV7_2_1_MG_FD_183640 | JGI IMG/M metagenome (GOLD analysis project Ga0255047, IMG submission 183640) | Seawater microbial communities from Jervis Inlet, British Columbia, Canada - JV7_2_1 | ecosystem: Environmental > Aquatic > Marine > Inlet | place: Canada: British Columbia | collected 2016-10-06 | reverse complement strand
AATGGGTCGAAGGGTCTGATTAACCAAGGACCCATGAATCTTCTCCTCATAGACCCCGGAACCATAGTCATCCTCAAGCTCTCTGACGACCTTGACGGCGTTACCTATGGTTTTCTGGGTGCTAGTATTCATGGGCGGCTTCTGGCCCATAAGGACGTAGTAGAGAGTCTTGTGGAGCTTGCTGCCAGCCTTGGCATCCTTGCCAGATACGGGGTCAGACTCAAACTGGGGGCATAGGCCCCACGCCGGGAAGTTACTGGGTGCCCACTCTGCGTGGTGTTCAGATAATTCCGGCATTGGAACAGAAGCCTTCCCAGTTGTCCTCAATTTGTTTCCTTTGGTCAGGGGTAAGGCTTTCAATACCCCCTTCTTCCTCTATCCATTTGATGCTCCTGAGATAAGTGATAGCCTTGGCCTGGCCATCGGGATAAAACACAAGGTCACCTAATTTATTCTCACCCTGGCTGACTTTCGCGGGTGGCGTGTAATCGATCATATCCCTCTCAGGATCATCCCCTGTCTCGAGGAGGAAAGCTTGGAGGAGGGCATACTTCTTGGCATAGCTCGTGGCTTTCCCTGGTCCCTTGTCCTGGTTGTCGATCCCGAAGCCAAAGGAGCTGCCCTCAAGGGTCTCTTCAGGGTTGTCCACATTGATGAATCTGTAGCCAAGGGTGAGTTCCACTCGGTTCTCGTTCACCTTGACCTCCTTGATCCAACTGGTAAATAGGACCCTGTGCTTAATCAAAGCAGGCCGAATCTTTGCGACCACTGCGTCATGTGAGACGAAGCTATACTGGTTGTTTACTTTCTTATTCTCCTTCTGAACGTAGGAGACATCCTCCATCACCGACAGGAGGCGCGATGCTAGGGCTGGTGATTTAATTGTTTGAGCCATGACTACACTTGATACCCAAGCCGCTCCGGCGTCAACTAAATCTTTTGAGAAATATGGGATTGATTGGCCTCAAGGCACCCACGACGCTCTGATTGAGATGATCTGTTATCGGGATGAACACTCGGTAGCTGACGGTGGACTTGGCAAGGTCACCCACCTCAGGAATATCGTTGATATCCTCTGGCCCAAAGTCGAACAGGACTACTGGTTCCAGACCCTGGCCGAGTCATGGTGCCACTTCGGTTACCTCTGGCTCACGGGCTGTGCCTCGGGGGGAAAGACCTACGGGGCTGGTCTCTTTAGCTTCATTGACTGGCTGGTGGACCCCACGAACGCTGCTACTATTCTTACCTCCACGACCGTACCCGCCTTGCGCGTTAGGGTCTACGGGGAAGCCAAGAGGTTCTGGAGAACAGCCACTCTCCCTCTTCCCGGCAACCTGGTTGATTCCTCCTGTCGCATTGAGTCCACCAAGGGGGACGATAAACACGCAGTAAGGGGTATAGCAGTCAAGGATGGACCCTTGGAGAAGGCCATCGGGAATATCCAGGGGGTTCACGCCAGCCGGGTCATGGTGGTCATTGATGAGATGCCCCAGACTCCCCGTGCCATCAGTGTCGCCGCATCCAACCTCAGTAAGGGTGCCACTTACTTCAGGATGTGTGGCATTGGGAATGCCGTGGGTAAGTTTGACACCCATGGAAAGTCCTGTGAGCCCCTCTTGGGGTGGAACTCCGTGTCTGAAGACTGGGCCGGATGGCTGACCAAAGATGGTATCTGTCTGCATTATGATGGGCTCCAGAGTCCTAATGTCTACGTGAACATAGGGTCACCATTGTTACCCATAGACTCTATGTACTCAGTGTTTCAACAGGTATTAGGGGATACCCTTAGGTCTTTATCCAGTAAACTAATAGACCAGGAGACCATAGGTACCATAGGTAAAGACCAAGGTAAAAATAGTACAAGGACAACTGGTTCCTTAGGTACTAATGGTGGTGATGCGGTAGGTCAAGAGGAAACTTTCGGAGACGTGTACGTGAAGGCCAATAACCTGGGGCTCACCAATGATACCAGGGTCAAGTTACTCACTCTCCAGGACTCCTTGGCTGATGCGGTAAATAGCCAAATGATACGCACCGAGTACCTCAAGCGATTGGGCGAAGATGTGCCATACGCCCATTTGATTGATGCGGAACAGATCCTCAAGGAGCGCAACAGGAACACCGAGGACTCTTTGGAGTGGTGGTCCTATGTTCGTGGGTTCTGGGCACCTGAGGGCATTACCAAGACTGTTTTCTCCACGAACCTATTGGTTACCTGTATGCGCAAAGTGACCTGGGAGTCTTCTTTTCGCAATGTGGCTTTCTGTGACCCCGCCTTTGAGGGCGGGGACAGGTGTGTCTTGGGCTTCGGGCGCATTGGAATTCATGCCACGGACAACCGAATGGTGCTCGAGCTCACTGATCGCAAGGAGATCAAGCCGAACATGAGGGACCCCAAGCCCATTCACTTCCAATTGGCCGACCAGATCATTGATCACCTTAGGCGAGCAGGTATCCAAGCAACCAATTATGCCATGGATACCACTGGTGAGGGTGGCGGCTTGGCCGACATCCTGGCACAGACGTGGCACATGGGGTTCAGGCGAATAGAGTTTGGTGGTTCCCCCTCAGACTCAGGGGTCTCAGCTTCCGATGGTCGAAGGGGAACTGAAGCGTACTCCAACCGGGTTACTGAACTCTGGTTTGACGCCAAACGCTACGCTCAGTCCGGTCAGATCTTTGGGATGGATGAGGAGCTGATGAACGAGCTGTGCTCCCGTGAGTACACCATGGAGGGTAAGCGTTACCGGGTCGAGAAGAAGGAGTTCACCAAGAACCGACTGGGTTGCAGCCCTGACTTGGCGGACGCCTTTGTCGTTGGGGCACAGCTCTTGCGGCAATTTGGTCCCCCTGGTGACCTAAAGGGTGCCGGTGGGTTGGGTTTGAAAGAGGCCGCAAAGAGAGTAGCCATGAAAAATGATGTTTACTCCGAGGCGAATTTCACCGAAGGGTGGTAGTGATGAGCGCCTCTATTATCATTCGGACTTATCACAAGGATGTGGCGTGGCTCCAAGTGTGCCTTGAGTCGATTGACAAATACTGCTCTGGATTCAGGGAGGTCATCGCGCTCCTTCCCAAGGGTGACCTGGCCCTGGCTGATTGGTCCTGTATCGAGCGCAATGAGATTGGTGGCATGCCATTTTATGCCCATGCCATTGATGAACAGGTATCCGATGGCTACATTGCCCAACAGGTTACTAAGATCTATGCGGACACTTGGACCTCGGCGGAGAATATCCTCTTCGTTGACTCAGATATCGTGTTCTTCAGGCACGCAACACCGGAGAACTTTATGCGCCATGGAAAACCTTTTATCATGTTCACCCATTACGATAAGTTTCCGGTGGATAAGGATATGCCCTGGAAAGCCATCACCGAGAAATTCATGTCCCATACGGTTGACTATGAGTTTATGCGGCGGCTTCCATCCATGTATCCAACGGCCCTCCTCCGGGAGATACGGGAGTTTTGCCAGTTGACCCACAACATAGGCCTATTGGCTTACCTCAAGCTCGTGAAGGACCGGGAGTTCTCTGAGTTCAATGCCATCGGAGCCTATGTTTACTACCATGCCCCTCAGCACGTTCATTTTATACCCACGGATAGTGTATCTATCACAGATGCTGGACGGGTATGGAAACCAAATGAAATACCGGAGCCCTGTGCCATGCAGTTTTGGAGCTGGGGCAACCAAGATGAACAAATGGCACAGGCCAAGAGGTTAATCCATGGAGACGCTGTTGAAGCTTAGAGTCCGGTGGGTGGTGCCACCAGGCGGATGGATCTTCACTGTTGAGGAGACCCAAACCAAGATACGCGCCGGGAACGAGGGGGAACTGGTGCTCAAGGTAAAGGAACATCTCGAGGCCAATGATCTCCCAGTCCCGTGGGACCTGGCGGGGATAGTGGAGGACCAGATATGCCAGCGGGTTGGGCCGGATCACTGTGAGTATGGAGGGGCTAACTTCGATGGGGTCGATGCCAACCTCACGATGGGCGATGCGGTAAGAGGAACCAAGACTCTTATGCGGTGGGTGGCTGCGGGGACTCCTCGGGTTGAAGTTAACCAGGCCAACACCAGGGCCAAGACTTGTGCCAGTTGTTACTTTAATACTTTGGCAGCCGGATGTGCCGGTTGCGGTGGACTGCGCTCCATGGTGGCGTCAGTGGTAGGAGGAGAAACAGAATACGAAACGAAATTGGGAGCTTGTGCCGTGTGCCAATGTTCCAACCGTGCGGCTGTTTGGCTGCCGTTGGATATTGTAAACAAGGATATCACCAGTACCCAGAATGAATTATTGCCAGACTACTGCTGGAAGAAGCGATTCTAATGTCATCTGAACTTGAAAACGTAGATCCTATCACTCTTGAGGTCCCGTCGCGGCGGGTGAAATCTGGCGACCAGGCCCAAGGAATTGCCAAACGTCTCGATGAGCTGGACGATGAAGCGTCAGACCGACGAGCTGCGGTCGATGGGATGTTTGATGGCAATCCGCCATATCAGTCCTCCAAGCTACGCATCAACCAACAGTCTTATCGGGCTAACTTTAACCCAAGGGAGGCTGAGGCCATGTTGGACCAGAAGCACATCCCTTACTATGACCTGTTGAGTGAGACTCCTGAGCTCGTGGACGTGGACCTCAAGGCCGGTGATCCTTACCAAAAGGACCGGTGGTCACGTACTGTCGCCGAACACTTTTCCGATATGGTAAGGGAGTGGCCTGAGTGGGAACAACACATGCAGCTCTCACAGCTCCAGATGTTGCGGCATGGCATTGGACCAATTATCTTTGAGGACAAGAAGTCCTGGAAGTTCAAGGCACTCAAACGAAGTCAGGTGCTCTTTCCTCCTATGACTCCGGTGGCTGATGGCAAGTGGTCTGTCATAGCCATACGGGCAGAGTATCCACTCCATGAATTAATGGAGAAGGTATCCAACGAGAGTGTGGCTGCGACCCTGGGGTGGAATGTAGCCAATGTGAAGCGTGCCATTGCCACGGCTACACCAAGAACCTCAGAGGATGATGCTATCTCAGGACCAACCGAGAGATCACAGACAGAGATCCGTGAGAACTATTTCCTATCGGACAGTACCGTTACCAAAACCGTAAGTGTTTTCATCGTTTACTGGAGGGAGTTCGATGGGAAAATTTCATGGACTATTGTATTAAAGTCTTTCAATGCCGATGAGAACAAGGAGAACAATGAAGACAAGATCGATAGAACCTCTTTGTTTTTCTCGCCGAGTGAGTTTGAGAATTGGGAGGAGGTCCTCCAGGTCTTTTCTCTTGGGGTCGGCGATGGCACAATCAACGGGATCTTCGGTCTTGGCAAAAAGATCTTCCCCCATATCACAGTCAATACGCGCCTGTTGTGCCAACTTGTGGACAATGCTTTCATCTCGTCCACTATCCTGGTGCAACGTAATGCGGATGCGGATCTTGAAGGTGCTAACCTGATACAGGCAGGCCCCATGAGTATCCTTCCCTCTGGTTACAGTATCCAGACGGGCCAGATATTCTCTGACCCAACACGTGGCCTTGAGGTGAAGACCCACTTGAGCAATATCCTCGTGAGTAACACGGGTTCCAATCAGAACACTCGGCCCTCGACGCCATCCAATAAGCGAGACGTGAGGACGGCTACGGAGATTGAGGCTGAGGATGCCAAGCTGACCCGCATTGGGAAGAACGAGATCAACCGTTACTATTCCCAGTTGGACCGTATATATCGCCAGATGTTTAATCGGGCACTGACCTCCACTGAGGATGATGCCAAGGAATTCAGGCAACTCTGTATCCTGGATGGCGTACCCAAGGAGATCTTCAGTAAGGCGGGGATCAAGGTCTTTAAGGTCCGTGCCATGAGGGCAGTGGGTAGTGGATCTTTCCTTCAGCGCAGGCACATCTATCGGGAACTCTTAGGCAACCAAGGACTGTTCGGAGAGCGTGGACGCTACAATATAAAAGAAGATTACGTCGCCAGTCTCGTCGGACAGTCCAAGGTTGCCCGTTACCTTGAGGCTCGTGATGTCAGTGATGAGATCACGGCAGACCATAGCTTCGCAGTCCTGGAGAATTCAGCCATGAAGCAAGGAGCCCCGGCCCTGGTAGTATCCACTCAATGGCATGTGCCACATATGCAGGTACACCTCAAGGCCGCCACTGATGGGATCAATTCAATCCAGGGTAACTGGGATAACGTTGAGCTCTTGGCTGAGGTCTCTAATTTCCTGATGATTGTGGGTCCTCACATGGCCAAGCATCTTGAGTTCATCGCGTCCGACCCGACCCGAGAACAGGAGTACCGGGTCTTGGTCCAGCAATTCAACCAGGTGGCCCAGCTCTCGGACGAGGTACTCAATCAATACTCCCAGAAGCTCAAGGCCGAGCCAGCCCCTGATGGGTCAGGCCAAGAGGGTGAGCAAGGTGAGGGTAAGCAGGTTGATCAGGCCCGTCAGGCCCTGAGCCAAGAGGCCGAGCGGCACGCCCAACAGATACGGCACCGGGAGGAGGATCACCAGCAGAAACTAAGGATAGCTGAAGAGGAAAAAGCACAGGAGATAGCAAATGAAAATTGACCAGTGGAAAGAGGGGAGTGGTAACATAGTCCTTGGGCATGAGCTCTTGACTGCCATGAAAAACCATGGGCTTTGGGCTGCATTGAAGGAAGAGGTGCCAAAGGGGCATATGCCACCAGGGGCTTCTGATAGCGATATCAGTAGGGCTCTTGGGGAGATTGCTGGGTACAACCAGTGCCTCATGGATATTGAACGAGCGGGGCATACCCCTCCTCCGGCACAGGACATGCCTGAGGTAACCTTTGGGGCCGACTTACTACCCAAGGAAAGGACATAATTATGGCTGAGGAAAAACCAGAACTGTCGTTTGGAGATTCAATCCTCGAGGAGGTTGAGAAGACGATTAACGAGAAGGCGGTGGTTACCCCTGAGGTACCACCAGAGAAACCAGAGGTAACACCCGAGGTGCCGCCTGTTGTGCCTTCGGCGCAGCCACCAGAGGAGCTCTTTGGGGACGGTAAGCCACCGGGCGAGGAGCTTGAGGAGGAACTCAAGACCATTGAAGGCAACGAGGGGTTGGCTAACCTGAGGACTGCCTACAAAAACCTGAAGAACGAGCTCAAGCAGGCTCAAGAGAAGGCTCAAGGGCTTGAAGGCACTCTCAATGAGGCTAAGTCATCCGGGGATGAGACGGAGAAACTCCGCACCAAGATGGAGGCGATGTCCAGTGAACTCGAGAGGGTGGCCCTTGAGAGACACCCGGAGTTTCAGCAGCGTTTCAGGACCCGTGAAGAGGCCCTTGATACCATGACGGAGACCTTGGTTAGTGAAGCGGCTACTGAAGAGTTGCCCAAGGACACCCTGACTCGGTTACTGAAGGAACCTCAATCGCCCTACAAGTCACAGAGACTCAATGCTTTGGCTGACCAGGTAACCCCTTATCTTTACTCCAGGTTGATTAGTCTTTCTGATCGCTTTGATGAGCTTGGGGCTGAGAAGCAAAGCTTACTGGCTAACCACAAGGAGACCCTTGAGGGCATTCAGGCCAGGGAAAAGCAGTCTGTTGAGCAGGGCATGAACCAGCAGCGCAGTGCCTTCAATGATACCATGGCCGTGGCCTCACAGAACCTTGAATTTTTAAGGGAGGTTGATGGCAACGATGAATGGAACGGCAAGGTCAGGGAGATTAAGGAGCAGGCCCGTAACCTTTACTTTGAGGAGACAAGCCAGCAGAACCTGATGGAAGCTGCGGTCTTGGCAGCCACGGCAGGACCCTATAGGTCTGCGTATATGTCTGTTAGACAACAGTTAAAGGAGGCACTAGCGGAGCTTGGGGAATTCAAGAAGGCCAAGCCTTCCATCGGCAGCGATCAGGGGGTAAAGACTCCCAATGCCCCACAGGAAAATGAAGACTTCGGGAGCTTCGTGGGCCGGGCCGTGGCTACAGCTCACGAATAAGGGGTTGACGGGACAGTTGGCACGTGCCATCCATGTGCCAACACGTATAAGGATTCGTGCCCTGAGGCGTAAGCGTTGTCCGCCACAACGAGCCGAACCGATGCCGGTTTTAGTGCATCTAGTTCTATTCGTTAAATTCTATTTGCCATGGGTAATGAAAGCTACGCGCCTTATGATTGCGCAGTGATCAATGATATCCTGACACGTGAGAGTGGCCGCATTGGCGGTGAGATTCTCAAGCGTGCTCGGGAAACCTCGGCTTGGATTAGGATGACGCCAACCGGTGCCTTCCCTGATGGCATGGGCGTGGAGATCTCGAACATGATGTTTGAGCGCACGTTCAATGACACAGTGGAAGACGACTGGGTAAACGTTACGGTCTCAGATGGTAGTGATGCGAGTGCCTGCTTGCCAGCGGTGGAGGATGTCAGCTTCGGCCAGACCCTTCGCACCTACAGGCTCCAGCACAAGGCCATCGAAGGACCAGATCTATGCCTCAATGACCTGCGGACCAATTGGTCCCTGACTAAACAAGTCAATGCTGCCGTTGAGCAGTTGTCCCAACTCACCCAGTGGGTGTGGGAAAACCGCTATCGCAATGAATACATCCGCACCGTGCGGAAGGTCATTGCCAGCCAGAATCTTGCCACCTCAAGTGGTGATGCCTGGCTCTCTGGACAGCACCCAACGTCTCATTTAACCCAGCCAATGCTGGATCGACAGTACATGAAGTTGATCCGCGATGGTGCAGGGCAGTATGCCATTGCTCGTGCCAAGGGACGCCCAATCTTCGGGTTGATTACCTCGGCGGAGACCTCTGACAGCCTGACCTTTGGGAATTCAGACACCCGTGAAGATCTCCATTGGGCCAGCCCCGAGCAGAATCTTGAACCTCTTGGCGTGCAGAAAGCATACCGTGGTTTCACTCACATCATCGATCCCTATCCCGCACGTTACAATGATAACGGTGGGACCCTGGATCGGGTTGAAGTGTGGACCTCATCCGCTGCCACCAAGGGCAACAAGTTTGAGGTGAACCCGGACTATGAGAGTGCCGAGTATGAGGCTTCCATCATATTCACTCCATCAGTCCTTCGTTGCCTGAAGGCACGACCCCTCGGGAGCGCAGGCTCCAACGTGAGGTACGATGCCCGAACCAACATGGGTGACTTCCGGTGGCTGAACATCCCGGATCGTAAGTGCAACCCCGATGGCGACATTGGATTCCACCGTGGAGTCTTCATGTCGGCCACCGAGCCCATGCACACTGAACATGGTTATGCCATCATCCACAAACGTTGCAGCGCCGACCTTGAGTTGGCCGCATGCACCTATAGCTAATCCATCCTTAGCCATAGGCTTAACCTGAGAGGGTGTCCCGTCTTGGGGCACCCTCTTTCCTTATATGACTACAACGCCCAACGCCCTTTCAAATGATGGAGCCAGTGTTTTACTGACTGACCAGCATGGCCGAGGGTTGATGTTGTCTATTGGTCAGTTCGAGAGGGACTCTCTTGCTACCGTGGTGGAGGCAGCCGTCGATGAAGACCTGTCTATTGCGGAGCCTCATCTCCTTGAGGCCATCAGTAACCCGGCACCTTCCTTGATCCACCCAGACAGGTGCCTGCCTTACCAGAAGATCCCACCTGTTCAGACCGTGGCCGATGTAGGGAATCTTTGGACAATTTACACAGAACATTACGTCTTTATAATCTCGTTCGCCGGGTTCTTCCTTGGAGGTGACTGGACGATTTCCGAAAACATAGATATTATCTGATGTCCTATACTCTAGATGCAACAGGTCTCCTCCTTGAGGGCGAAGGATTAGGCAGGCAATATGCCGTAAGGGAACTGGATACCCTGGCCCCATTGAATACACGGATGATGCGGTTCGCTTACCGTGGTTACATTGACCCGTACTATACTGATTGGCAACCTCCGGGAATTAATCGATATGGAACTTTAGGACTTGGTGTCTACAAGAACATGAGTGCCTTTGGCCTTAGGTTTAATGCCACTCGTTTGGATATGAAATATCCAGAGACGGTTACCCCTAGCACTGACGAAATACTCAATTGGGATGTGGCAACGGTAAACAATTTTTTTGGCTGGGTCTCGGAGTGGTCCATTGGAAGTAGCGACGGATTCCCGTTTAATCTTAACAACGATCACAACGCAAATTTCATGCGCTTCTTTACCAATAATGGAATCGAATGGCGCACGTTCGGTGGGGGCCTCACTGTAAGTGGTTTTGAAAGGTCCTATCAGGCCCAACATTTCCTTTCAGGAAGATCTGTTATCGCACGTATTCAAAACCTTGGCTCCACTGGGCAGTATCATAACAGGAAAAACAATGAGCTTACAGCAGGAGCAAATGATACTACTCTTTTTGGGTTCCCAAGTTTAGCTGACTATGCTGATGTAACCATGGGATGGGAGATCCGTGCCAATGAACTGGATAAGGGAGTCCTATGTCGTCTCGTGTGGGACAATGAGGGACACTCAAACCTTCTCGATGTGTTTGATAACGCATCCCCCTTTGGGGAGTGGACGAACGTGGTGGCCGAAGACGATGACACAGGGAATACCTGGCGTCCTGCTCTCACCACCTATGCTTGGCCCACTCACATACACATGTCATTGGGATTTCCCTACAGTGGCATAGCCTTAAAGAAGTATGCCGTGGAGTATTACGATATAGACGATGAGGTCATTGTGGCATGAGTATTCAATCCAAGAAGGACGCGAAGTTTGATGGATACATTGCCGTAGCTGGTGGTGTTCACTCAGGCATCTCACCCCTCTTGCTTCAGGAGGGGCAGGCTGTCTACGCTGAGAACGTTGCGTTCCGTGGTGCCTTCCCGACTACACGTCCAGGTATCCGTAAGCTCACAAGGGTGCCACCGACCTTGATCCGCCCAAGCATTACTCCGGGAAGCAGGGCTTCTGTTGTGGATGGCACGCCGGACACTCTCTTTGATACTGGCACCATTCAGGGCATGGGTTTCTACAGGCCAAACCTTGGTCTTCCCATACTGGTGGCCGTTGTCGGTGGACGCTTCTACCGGA
>Ga0255047_10002895_pt1 | contig 11048 bp, 10 predicted proteins | sample JV7_2_1_MG_FD_183640 | JGI IMG/M metagenome (GOLD analysis project Ga0255047, IMG submission 183640) | Seawater microbial communities from Jervis Inlet, British Columbia, Canada - JV7_2_1 | ecosystem: Environmental > Aquatic > Marine > Inlet | place: Canada: British Columbia | collected 2016-10-06 | reverse complement strand
CTGTGCGGCCGCTTCGCCACCGGCACCCATCAGGGATTGAGCCAGCCCCTGTAGGAGGATGTTGCCTGTCTTGGACTTGGACAGCATAGTACCCGCGACACCACCCGACAGCCCGTCCAGTATGCCGATAACGATGCCGCGGGCGTTCGCGTGGGTGCGTACCTCTTGTACAAACTCGGGGTCTTTGAACTTGGCCAGCACGCTCTCGGGATCGTTGAAGTCGACCCCGTGCCTCTGCATGAATTCTGAAGTGCTCCGGGTCGCCTCGAAAGTCAGCGAGCCACCGCCAGCCACAAGGCCGAACGGCTTACGGGTGACTGCTGAAATGGCACCGGAGGCGATCATGATGGGGACGAACTCCGCCAGCGTCTCGGCGCCGAAGCGCATGAAGACGATTGGCTGGTCGACGATAGTCTTGAAGAGACCGAGCGTGCCTCCAAGCTCCTCGATATTCGCCTGCATAGTTACGTTCATATCTTGAACTTCGGGGCTGTTCGCGGCGCGAGCATCCATGATCTTCTGTAGCTTGACCACATTGGTCGCACGTCGCTTGGCCTGCTCGTCAGGCTCTGTGTCCTGAGCGTTCACCGCGGTCTTGCTTACATAACGTGCGTACGCCGATATGAGGTCATCGCCAGCGGCGATCATGCTCCTCATTGGCGCACGTACGATGTCGGGTGCCGTCTTGTCGGGGCCATCGCCGAAAGGATTGGCTATGTCGTCGAACCCGTCGGCGAAACCCTTGACTTTATTCTCGGATTTCTTCCTCTCGTCCGCGAAGATCTCCGCGAACGAAAGATGCTCGTCCGCACGAGCTTGATCGTCGATACCTTGGAAGTGGACTTCGGCGCCTTGCCGGACGCTCAGCGCCGATCGGTCGAACGCGCGCAGCAGGTCGTTGACGAACACCATGCCCGGCCAGTCGTCATGGGAGACGGCGGCGTTCTCTGGGACCGACAGATATTTGGATATGGCGGGGTTGCGGTCGAGCACCCTGTCAGCAACATCTTTGCTGAAGCGGGTCTCGAAGGCGGGGAGGTTGCGGCCGACCATGTCCGGCGGTGCGCCGTACATCTTGCCGAGCGCAGACGCGCGAGCAGCGTCGTCTGCCGGGAGCTGTTGGGCTGCCTGTGTCTGAGCTGTGGCTACCTGCTTGTCCGCGTCTTTGCGCTCCTTAAGCAGGTCTGCCATCTCGTCTTGGTACGGCATTCGATCTCCTATTTGATGTCGAGGCGCTTCTGCAGCAGATCCTCGTAGAATTGCACCACTTCATCCGTGGTCGGCGTGCGGCCGAGATGGTCGGACAATTGCGCTGCTGCCTCCACTCGCATGTGTGACGGGATGTCTTCGTAGTCGACAACGATGTCGATCTGATCCCCATCATTAGCGGCATGAGGCGTCTGGAACAACCTGCTTTCGCGGGTGGTGCCCGGTATGGGTATTCCGATGAACCTCTTATTGTGGCCCAGCGTGACTGGCAGGAGCAGTGCATCGGCAATACCGAGCAGCTCCATTGTGTCTGGCGATCGGTTGTTTGCCGTTTCGAACCGGTCCACTATGTCAGCGAAGGCCGCTTGGAATTGGCCCAGCGTCGCATAATCGTCAGCGGTCATGTCACCCGCGGGTTGAATTATCTTCGCGCTCCTGAGTGTGTCTTCGACCGTCGACATCATGACGCTGATCTTCATCTTCTCGGTCACCGCCATCGGCGTATTCAGCTTCGCTTGCTGGTCGACCACCTTCTTGTAGTCGGCCTTGGACAGATGCTTGCGCACATAGCGTAGGTCTGCACTCTTGAACTGGTCGGGGTTGTTGATGATCTGGCGCTGGATACCGTAGTATGCGGCCTCATTGGTCTCGTCGTCATCCTTGGCGAGGAAATCCTCAATGCCGGACACAGCACTACGGCCGGCAACGGTCTTCATCTCCGTTGTCGCCTGCTCGTAGTTGCCATCCATGGCGAGCTTCCACAGCGTGTCTTCTGCTGCCTTGGCTGCTGCCGTACGAGCCTTCTGTCGTTGTGTGATCAGATCGTTGGCCGCTGCTTGGCGTTTGGAGCGGAGTATAGGGTCCGGCTCTTCCAAGACCCATGCCTCCAGTCCTGTCATGGCAGCCTGTACCCGTTCACCGGTGGCGTCGTCGGGGCCGACGTGCTCGACCAGATACCTTATGTCGGGATTGAATTCGCCCATGTCGCCTTTGCCGTCGACGTTCGAGAGCTGGTCGGGGTCATCGTCGTGGGTGGCTGTCGTCTCGGTGACGCCGTACTTGCGCAGCATCGCGAGAGGGACGTTAGGCCGCGCTTGTGGCTTGGGCGCGATCCTCTTCGCCCCGCTGCCGGGTTCGATGTGCCACGGCTCGTAACTCATTCGGAAGCGCATGCCCAGATCTTCGGCCATCGCGTGTATTGCATCCTTGATACGAGGAGACACTTTGTCCAGTCGTACGCCATTGAACATCAGATCGGCGGCGATGCCCCGGGTGTGGTTCGATACCTTCGCCACGGTGCGCTGCGCCGCGGCCTCGCTGCCGTGCGTCTTGACCGCGTTAGCGAACAGTCTGTTCTGGTGCGGCTGACTGCGATAGCCCGAATATATAGTCAGCCCCGGACCCAGCGTCCGGTCAGAGGCGTGGATGAGCGCCGCGAGATTACGCGCGAAGCCCTCGCGCATTCCGGTGATGGCTGTGCCGGACTTGTTGGATCTTGATGCAAGAAACGCATAGGCCGACTGCCCATCCCGGGTAACCTGACGGAGGCTCGCCTGCGGCGCTACCTTCTCGCCTTCCGCATCGTTATTGAAGCGGCTGTCATCCTTGTCGGGAGCGACCCCAGTCTCCCCCCAGCTCGAAGCGGTCGGGTTCTTCGCTCGCTCGATAGTATTGGGGCTGTCGTCCGGGGTTGCTATCTGGCCGGCCTTGACGGCGCCGACCTTCAGCCCGTTATCCGCGACCGCGTCCGCCAGCGGTGAGGTCTCCATGGTGTGGCGGTCTTCCGCGGTCATCTCCGATTTGATACCTTGGTAATATCGCCACGCCGCCATGGGGGCTTCAACGGCCATCGCTTCGATGATCTTCAGCCGGGCGCCGCTCTCCCAGCCAGAGGTCATGGCTTGGATTTGCTCGTCGCTCATGCCTCTCGAATTGCCGTACGCCTCCAGCTCTGCACGACCAGCTGCGAGCTGCTCGCCACGAGCGCCGGCGTCGTCCTTCGCAAGGACGGCGTCATTGACGTACCCCTGCATGCGGGCTTTCTGGGTGTTGTTCGCCCAGACGTTGAACTGTGTACCGCTGTGTTTGATCGTCGTGTTGAGCGCGGTTGCACGCCGGCCTTGAGAGGCGCGATTGTACTTCACGGCGGCATCGCCTGTGAGCCCCTTACCATAGCGCACCCGTGCCGCTTCGATATCAGCGTCGGCGGCGTCGCGTGACTTGTACGCGTCCTCGCCTTCCTTCTGAGTGAAGCCGGTCTTCTCATTGTAGAGGTAGTCGCGCAGCCAGTCAGCGTAACCGTTGTCAGCGTCGCGAGCGCTGGCCGCAGCCGCTTCGTCTTCCCGTGCCTTGAGCGCACCCGCGAGCTTGCCCAGCGAGCTGCCGACCCCCGCGCCGAACTGGCTGGGGTTGGATTGCACAGTGATGTACTGCTGGTGCTTCGGCCGCTTCTTGACCTGTCGCTCGTTATAGAGAGGTATGCCGATCATCAGTATGTCCCCACGCTGGACCCGCCGTTGCCGACGACAGTGTTCTTCTTCTGGGCATCGGAGAAGTCGACCGCGTGACCCAGCCCATCAATAATGCCGGAGAACATGATGCTCCTCGCTTGGCTCTTCTGCAGCTCAGCCTGAGCATTGAAGTTGAAGCCCTGCACCCGGTAGTCGTATGCCTCCCACGCTGCATTGCGGCGGACTTCGATCGCGTCCAGCTCGCCCATGATGGCGGTGGTCTCCAGCGTGTCGTAGGCAGAACCGAAGGATACGTCGACACCTCCGGCGGACATGCCTGCCATCTGGCGGCCCATGATCTGGGCTACCTTCATGCGGTGCCGCTGCTCCTCGTCGGTGCCTCGGTCAATTGCGTCGCGGGCTCTCTTCTCCGAGATCTGTGCGTTCATTGACGCTATCTCGGCTTGGTAGTTGGCTTGAGCCATCCCGGCCATCGTGCTCATGACGGTGCCCAGAATGCCGACTATGCTGGAGAGGCCGCTGATCCCTCCCGCTGCTGCCCCCACCGCGGCGCCTGCTGCCATCAAACACATGTTGTTTCTCCAGAAAGAATGGAACGAACCACTCGAAGTGAGGCCCCCACACAATCGGCGGGGCCAGTTGAAATCCCATCCACTGGAGCCAGTTCAGAGAATTGGTGTTCTCCATGTGGATTATGTTGCGGAGGTTGCCGTAGCCTTCCATGAGCACGTCGCGGACGATCATGCTCTCCCGCAGGAAACGTATCTTGTTCTCGTCCACCTTGTCGGTGCCCATCAGCCACGGTACCCCCGTAGACGACAGCACACTCAGGCGGCCCACCCCGAAGATAACACACGGCTCGCTGTCAGCGTAACCAGTGAACGTCCTGTCGGACGTTGCGATGGATTTGGTCAAACCCTCCATCGGATCGTCCAACCCATACGCCCAGCACTCTCTTCGGTCGGCTTCTCTTAGATGGTCGGCGACATGTTTCACGACATTCTCGCCCGAGCCCTTCTCCCATCCAATGTCCATCTCAATCTCCCATTATGACATCCGGCATGATTGACAGTATGTGCATCGGCTCCGGGTTCGGCTGTTGAACCGTGACCCGACCGGAGTTGTACCACTCGCCCTCCACGTCGATGCCATAGGGGCCATTGCCCAGATTGGTGCTCTCGCCCCAGTCCTCCTGATCGCGCAGTATCAGCTTCTCCATGTGGCCCGCATTGGGGCCTACCAAGATGCCCTTCGTATCCACGATGTGGACGTAGACCTGACCAAGGTTGATCTGACGGCCGGCGGTTACGCCGAGCTCCTTGGCCGCAGCCTTGAGATCCAGAGGCAGTGTTTCGATCGTAGCGGTGTACGGCAGGCCGACATGTGCGATGTCAGTGACTGATACGTCGCCCAGATCCACATCGCCGTTGGCGTCCACAACGAGGCCTGTGATGGTGGTGCCGTCGACATAGGCGGTTACCGTCTCGCCGACGAGGTGACGGAAGCCGGAGAGGATTGAACCGGTGCCCTTGTATGTGAGGCCGCAGTCCAGCAGCATTATATCGGTGCCCTCGACCTTGTCGGTGAACAGCCGGCTGGCCAGCTTCTCTACGTACCGCTTGGTGTTGTTGTTGATGGTCCGCTTGGTGATGAAGTAGACGTCATCTTCTGTGGCGCCGCCGATTGCGGTGACACTTTCGAAATACGTGCCAGCGCTCCGGGGGTGGGTACACCATGCCCACACTTCGTGCTCTCGCACGTAGGTGATAGAGATGAGAGACCCATCGTTCATGACTAGCCACACGATGCTGTCGGGTACCTGCTGGTACGCCCATGCCCGGATCTCCTTGCCTTCAAACAGATGGCGCGAGAGGATCGTCAGGTCATTGCCTTGGTACTTGTCCGTCGTGAACTCGTAGCCCAGATCTCGGATGACCCCGCCGCGTGCGTACGTATAAAGGATGATGTTGCCGACAACGAGCGGCTGCAGGACAGAGCTGCCGCGGTAGCCGTGCGGCCGGACGACAGGGTTCGACGGTGTGAGGTACCCTTCCTCACCCGGCTTGATGACAAATTCCGTGGAGGACGTCATCAGCAGAAGCTCTTCCAGCGGGATCATCGCGCGGATGGAGTTCGCCTGCCGTGCCTTGACCCGCAGCTCAATGCTGTCGCTCGCCTTGGCCGGCTGGGATCGCCCCATGTTCTCGTAGTTGGACGACTGCGACATCCACACCCCCTGAGGGCTGTTGACCGTGCCCGCAAAGGCGAGGCGCTGCTCGAAGAAGGTGACACAGGCGGGGTAGTCGCTAACCGCGTTGAAGGGGTTGTTGCCCTCTTGCGGCCCGTCCGCGAGATCCGCGACGATGTTCTCGTCAATGAACTGCAGGTCGGTGGTGCCGCCGATGTAGCCGAAGACGCCATTGTCTTCCTTGTAGATGATGTACCGGCTGGCGCCTGCGACGGCGTCCCATGTGACGATGTTCGCGTTGCCGGCGCCCGTCAGATCATTGGTGATCATGCTCTCGGTGCCGGGGAGGCTCTCCTCGCCGGTATCTGAAGAGATGGATGCAACGGTGTAGGTGTATTCGTCACTGCCTGACCCGCTGTCGCGCGCCGCGAGGATGTTCGCTGGCGCCGCAATGTCGGGTAAGAAGTCGGGTATGGTGAAGGTCCACACGTCGTGGGCGGTGCGTGAGAGCTTGCGCGGCGCATAGGTCTGGTGCGCGGCGTACATGATGTCCGCCTCTTGGACGTGTACCATCTCGTGCGCTTCGGCGGCCGTGTAGGGCGACGCCGTCTTGTACGCCAGATCCGCTGTGCCGCCCGTGGTGTAGGCAGACCAGCCTGTGCCGTCGGCGTTTACGGACCACATATCCATGAGCTCGAAGGTGGTGGAGGTAGCATTGGACACCATCCAGAAGCCGGTAGCTTCAGGCATGCCAGCGCCGCCGTCGACGTACACCCGGTCAGCGCTGACGAAGCCATGCGCGCCTGAGGTGGTGACAACAGGTGGGTTCGCCGCAGTGATGCCTGTGATGTTGATCGTGGTGCTGGTGTCTAGGATGACGCCGTCGTTGCGGATGACCCGCATGAAATTGTCGGAGAACTCCAGCACGTACTCTTGTGTCGTCGAGAAGGAGAAGGGCACCAGCGTCGTCTCTTCGCCGCTGTCCAGCACCTCGGCTATGAAGTATGTGCCCGGGGCCTTCACGGCGCCGCCGTGTGGGAGGACCAGCGTGTTCTCGGCAGTTGCCAGAAGAGAGGTGTACTTGGACAGATCGGTACGGCCCTGCACGTCCTTAGACGCGACGCCTCCGACGAAACTCTTCTGGGCATGGCGGTAGGTCATTTACTCCCTCGCCAGAATGAATTCAGGAACGAAGTCCGGGGGGTTGTTGCTCTCGTTCGCGTCGACGCCGACCGCCATGCCGATGATCTGCTTGGACTGTTTGGCCTGCTCCAGTGCGAGCGCCGGGCGCTTGGTGATCGATGCGATGCAGCGCATGGCGACATCAGCCGCCACGGCTTCAATGAAATAGTTGGGCCAGACGCCGACCTCGCCTTGCTCCTTCACATACCAGCAATAGGCCTCGTACAGGTCGCAGTAGATCGCGTTGCCTGTGGCTTCATGTCTGATGCTGTCGTGGCCGGAGTTGCGCTTCGGGCCCCCGTAGTCGGAGATCTCGCGCACCTTCATGCAGCCTGCCGGGCGTGAGTATTTGTACCCCCAGCGGCTTGCCATGTCGTTGGTAAGCGCTCCGAGCGCTACGAATTCGCTTGCCCACTCCCAGCTGTACACTTGAAGAAGCATATCCCGGGATTGAGGCAATACAAAGGAGCAGGCGCGCACCGCCATATGAGTGTCAGACACGGTCTCGCCCTTGGTCTGGCTCATATAGTGGAGAGCTAGATTGATAACTCCGATCTCCGTCTTGGGAAATGTGAGCGCCATGCGCCTGCTCCTGTGTTTGGTTTACGCCGCTTTGGCGCGGCGTGGTCTGCGGGTGGTCTTTGCTTTCGGCTCGGCCTCGACCTCATCCGGCTCGTCAGCGGTGTCGTACGCGTCAGCAGGGTCCGGCTCGTACTCTTCATCAGGGCTGACCGTCACGTCAGGCGTCGATTGGCCGTCGATGTCGAGGTCCTTGATGTTCTTGACCGGCGGCGGGGTCTGGGGGCGCGGGGCTACGAGGAGCTTACCGTCGTCGCCCAGCTCCGGCCGGCTGACGGCTTTGTCTTGATTGACTGCGCGCATCCACCGCGGAGAGAACGCGATCGGCCACTTGTCGCCCTTCTCGGCTTTCTTGTCGTTGATGTCGAAGACCTCACCGGGCTGCCTCAGCGTCCCGTAGTGGCCTTTGTGTAGTGCTTTCACTCTCATCGATCATTCCTCGGGTTGGAGTTGGAATATACGCGATAGCGCATAAAGTCACTTTATGCGCTACCGCGTATAATTTGCTACTGCTGATTACCGGTTGGTCTGGAGACCAGCAGCGATGCCGGCGGTGATCTTGCCCGCGGTGGCGCTGGAGCCAGTCACGGTGTAGTTCAGCCGCACGTACCGTTCGTCAACGCCCTCGGGGACGTAGCCGATGGGGATCCGCTTACCAACAACCAGAGCGGCCGCGGCAACGGCGCCGGAGGTCCACTTGGTGAGTGCAGACGAGAACCCAGAGTTGTCGTCAGTTTCGAGCGTGATGGTAAGCGAGGTGAGCGTGGCAAAGGCTTCGGTCACGATCACTTCGAACGGGACCATGGACTTACCAAGGTCAGACGACAGAGCCGCCGCGCCGCCGACCGGGGTGCCAACGGCGCCTCGGTCGAGGACATTTGTGGATACTGCAGTTGCGGTGATCGCCTGATCGTCGCTGAACAGTGTCCGGATATCGAGAATGGTCATAGTGTTTGCTCCTTGACCGGTTCGAATTAGGGGCGCCCGGGATTGGGCGCCCCTCAGGCAATCACCGGGTTAGGTGATCTGCGCTTCCGTCTCAAGGATGGCGTCGGCCATCTCAATCGGGATGCCACGGAAGGCCGGAACCTTGCGCCCGTGGGCTTCAGCGTACGTCAGCTGAACATTGGTGCCGTTCATGGTCTGCTTGTCCAAGAACTTCGCAATGGTCTTGCTGCAATAACCGATGGTCTTGCCACCCGGCTGGTTCGGATTGTCCAGCTGGTAGTAAGCGTCGATCATCAGATCGATAAGATCCGCGCCAGTCGCTGCATCGGCGGTCAGATCAGACACGTCGATATTGGCGACACGAGCCACGCCACGCCAGTCGCGGACAGAGAGCCCGACATCCTGCGTGAACTTCTCGCGGTAGACATCATAAAGAGTGCCGTCGGAATTCTCCTTGGTCTCCTTACCTTTGTCGTCCCGCGTGAGACCCGCCTTGGACCCTTCAGGGTACAAGAGGTGGCAGCTGTCTTCACCCCAAGTGATGAACCAGATCGAGGTGTTGTCCGAGCCGGTGCCTGCGCCGTCGATGATCTGGTTGCCGTTGGCGGCGCTCAGATCGTTGAAACGAGGATGCAGTCCCATGAACTTCTCGGGGTCGCTGTCGGTGTCTCCGTAGAAGATCGTGCTCTCCAGATCATGGGCCATGCCCTGAATGTGAGAGCGCGCGCCGTTCATGCGGAACTTGCCGGGGGACTTCGCCATCTCAACGAGCTTGGCGTCGATCTCCGACCAATCTTCCATCATGCCGGTGACGTCTTCGACCTGAGCCTGCGCTCCGACCGTCGGTGTGACACCCTGATAAAGGCGCCGCCACGTTGGTGCGGGCAGTCCAGTACGGACGGTAGTCAGGTGACGAGCGCCATTGTTGCACTCCATCACGACGCCATCACGCATCACCGGGGTACGCTGCATGAGCATTTCGATGATGTTGGCGATGTCGCCATTGCCTTCCTGCTGTTGGAACAAATCAGCGAGGGAGGCGTATGTGTGGGCAAGAGTTGCCATCTTGCTTCTCCTTGTTGGCCGTAAGGCTTACCGCACTTTAGCCTTGGGCGTTCTGTCGTCGTAGAAGTTGTCCTCGGCACTGGCGGGTGCGGATTTGGCAGGTTCGCCAGAGCTCTTATGCGGGATATCTTCGCCGGTTAATTTGGCCTTCAGTTCGGCATTCTCCTTGACCAAAGCCTCGTTGGCTTTGAGGGTCTTGCCAAATCCGTTGACCATGCGAATGACTTCAGGGTGGTCGCCCACTCCCGTGGCATCGACAAGTTCACCGAAACCTTCGGTATGGAACTCGGATTTGCGAACGGCGTCGACGTTCTGGAGAGTGTTCTCCCAGTTGTCGCCACCTATGGCTTCATCAGCCTTCGCGTCCGCGATCCACTTGGCGCGTTTGTCAGCCCACGTCTTAGCGGTGGCTTCGGCTTCCTTCGACCGGACCTCAATGTAGGCGTCCGTCAATGCCTGAGCATCTTCGTTGGTCGCCTTCAGCTTGGTCAGTGTCGGAGCAGCCGCCGCCAGAAGATTGTTGTCGACCTCCATGCCCTCGGGCATGGCGATCTCGAACGGGATCTCAGGCGGGTCATCAGACTTGTCATCGCTCTTGTCGTCGTCGTCACCCTCGCCGGCTTTGTCGGACTTGTCGTCGACTTCTTCACCCTCGGGTGGTTTGTCGTCTTTGTCATCCGCATCGCTCTTGGTGTCTTCGGACGTCTTATCCTTCGGGGTCTCTTCCCCGTAGGACAATTCCTTGTCCGCCGGTTTGGCGGTATCTTTCTCTGTGGCCTTATCGTCGGCCATCTTGTCGTCTTCAGCCATTGTCGTCACTCTCTTGTTCTGGAGCCGGCTTCCCGCGCCTGACGCTCGCTTCCTCTTTGGCCTGATCCAGCAGCATGAGCGGGTACAATTGAGGGTCAATCGTATCCAGCTGAACCAGAATGATCCTCGCGATGGCTTGTTTGCCTACGAGGTAGCTCGTGCTCTCTTCATCGCCGGAGAACGGATCTCGATAGAGAGCACATCGTCCGATGATGTCTAGCAACATGGTCCGGCACGCGGGGTGCTTCAGGGCATCCTCCCACGCCTGATCGCGTCGCTTGTCTTTCGCCTTCTGCAGGCGCGTCTTCCCCTCTTTCATCAGTCGCTCCTGAAGCTCTCGTTGATGTTGTCGATACGACCGAACAGGTAGTTCGCCTGATCCGGCGTGATATCGCCTCGCGTGTACGCCTGAGCCATTGCTGACATCAGGCCTGCCTTCTCCATTCGCAGTTCTTGTGGCCCACCGACTAGCGGTTCAACCGCTGCTGCTTGGGGCACGAACATCTCGTCACGCGGGTTAGGCGCGACTGCTGCCGGATTGGCATTCGCATCGGGATGAGAGCTGTCGCTAGGTGCGGCGTTGCCGGGCTGGGCCG
>Ga0255047_10002893_pt1 | contig 11050 bp, 12 predicted proteins | sample JV7_2_1_MG_FD_183640 | JGI IMG/M metagenome (GOLD analysis project Ga0255047, IMG submission 183640) | Seawater microbial communities from Jervis Inlet, British Columbia, Canada - JV7_2_1 | ecosystem: Environmental > Aquatic > Marine > Inlet | place: Canada: British Columbia | collected 2016-10-06 | reverse complement strand
GACCTTGAAGAGGTTATTGGTGAAGGTGGTTATCAGCAGAACAATCCCCACCACCACCACTAACCCGCCGGCTAGTCGGCGAAGTGGTGAGGCGGTTCCTTTCGCCTCGAAAGGGGCGCTCATTTAGGTGCCTCCCGGCTCGGTCTGCAGAGCAGACGTGTGCATGTGCATCGATACGCATATGGTGCCTAACGCCTGTTCTGCAGACCAGGGTCGAATGGCCTAGGAATATCGGCAAACAGCCAACAGCTAGAACGCGTTGCCCATTCGGTTGTCGCCCACCTGCGAGAACGGACGAGGAGTTGCCGAGCAACTCCCAAGCCGGGCGCAGCCCGCCGGGGTCGTGGGACGTCTTGATTTGGGACAAAGAAGAACAGGGGCGCGACGGCCCCGGCTCTATCAAGTCAAACGCTCTAACGCCTAGCTACTGAGTCCCAGTTCGGCTTTTAGCTCCTCGAGCTTTTCGTCCGCTTTGGCCAGCGAAACGGCCTCACGGAGCTCGGCTTCGGCACCCTCCGGGGTGGCTTCACGCAACTCGGCGTGTGCCATCGCCTCGGACTTGCGGATTTCGATTTTCTCTTCGACGCGAGCCAGGCTGGGGATCTCATCATCGAGCGTCTCAGACATCGCGCTAACGGCATCGTTAACCGACTCCTGCATCTTGGCCTGCTGCAGCGCGCCCAGCAGCTCAAGGCGCCTGGCCGCCAACTCCTGTAGCCGGAGAGCGTTCTGACTGACGGCAGACTTGGCCTTCTCCGCCTGATCCATAGCCGTCTCGTATTGCTTCTTGAGGCTGTCCAGGTTGGACTCCGACGCCTGCAAGCGCATGGCCAGCGACTGGGCCGACCTGGTCCACTTCTCTGCTTCCTCGACGTTGCCGGCAACCCGGGCTTCCTCAGCCTTGAGCAGGGCTTTCTTTGCCAACTCGCGGGCCGAACCCACGTTGTCGGCTGCGTCCTCGATCTTGGACTCCAGCTGCACCCGGTGGGCAACCACCTTGGCGGCCTGGTTGCGCAATTCCTGATCCCGCTTCCGAGCCTCCGATATCGCCTGTTCGATCTCGATCTCGGGGTCCATCGCCTTTTCGGCGGTGCTCTTGAAGAGCTGCTTGACATAGCCCCAAAGGCGCTTCATAAAACCCATTACCTGAACTCCATCTTTCGGTCAGCCAATGATAGGGGACGATTCCGTGGTCATTCCAACCGGAACCTCAGCGTCGTCGCAACCGGGGCCGCTTCGGGGAGGTGCCCGTCTTCTTTCGGCCTGGTCGCTTCAGAACGAGGCCGCGCTTGCGCGGCTCCAGCGTGGTGGGGATCTCTCGCGCCTGGGTGTACTTGCGGTGTTGCCGTGAGTGAGGCTGGGCCGGACCTACCCCGCCGAAACCTCCGGAGGCCGCCATGCCTCCGAGTATCACCTCAAAGACATCCATCATTCCGAAGCCGCCGCCGCCGTAGCTCTTGGGAGCCATCGGAGCGGGGATGGGCCGACCACCAACATTGATCTGGCGGGGCTGGGGCTGCTGGCCGCGTCGAAGCCGCTCGGCGTCCTGCGGGCACACCTTCACTTCCCTTTCACCGGCGCTGGTGCGCAGGACCGCAGTCTCGGTGGCGGGACGATGGGCCGGATCGAAGAAGCAGGTGGCACGCTCGGCCACCGGCTCGGGTGGGACCTCACGTCCGTCTCTCATCGCCACCGCCGCCTGCAGCTGCCAGCGAGCCTTGTCCAGTGAGTCTGAGATGGTTTCCAGTTGACGAAGTGTGCTGGTCCCCTCATAGAGGTCGAGGGCATCTGCGTAGGCTTGCGAAGCGGCTTGAAGGTGTTGGCCTGCCTCGGCATGGCCGGAGACCCGAATCGCGTCTGTCTCCTCCAGAATCAGGTTGGCTATCTCGTCGAGTTGACGCTTGATCTCCGTCTTGGCCTCCGAGATGTCCTCCTCTTTGCGCTGCTTCTCGGCCCCGCTCTGGCGTCGGACAACCCAGAACACAATCAGGACCAGGCCCCCAACAACCAGGGCCAGACCCCAGGGGAACCCACCGCCGCCCGTGGCGCTGCTGTCCTCAGCCCCGCTCCCGGAACCGACCGCCACTCCCGGCACCAGATTGTCTGCGAACAAGGTGAAACCGTCGTTCACGCTGGTGCTGAAGAGATTGAGCGAGTCCTGCCCGGCAGCATCGAGCGCTTCCCTCGCGAAATCCCGGCTGTCGGAGCCAAGCTCGCCCGGACTCAAGACCACCACCGTGGAGTCATCAGCGAATTGGTCCACGATTGCCTCGGCGAAGAGGTTGTTGCCGCCGGGCGGGTCATCGGCCAGAACTACGGGGACGAAGTGGAAACCCAGATCCCCCATCGAGCTAATCAGTTGCTCCAACTCTGCCTCGTCGACGGGCTCCGCACCGGGCTCAACGTAGTAGCCCTGAACTGCGACGATCTCGGCGATGTCGGACGGGGTCTGGGCGAATGCCGGCGCCGCCGCCGCCAGGGCGAAGCCGGCCGCCAACACCACAACGAGGAGTCTGCGCATAGGGGTCATAGGTTACGGGACCCCTTTGGAAAGCACCAAGAAGCCCGATTCAACCGGCGTGCTCGTTGATCTGGATGGCGAGGCCGTCCGGGTCCCGCACCACAGTTGAACGCCCGAAAGGCTGGGTTTCGATCGAGGAAGCATCGATCCCCCGGGCCGAAAGGCCGGTGATCGTCTCTTCGAGGGTGCCGTCGGCGACCAGCGACACGGCCACGCGCTCCGGTTCGGGGAGTTCCTCAACCAGGTGAAGGGCCAACACGCCGTCGCTTCCGCGGAACGCCGTCCACACCGGCCCACCCCGGTAGGCGATCTCAAGACCAAGGCCTTCATAGAAAGCGATCGAACGCTCCATGTCTGTCACATACACAATGGTTTGCAGCTGCATGAGGCGATTCTACGAGCCGCTTGAGTGCTGCCCGGGACTGCTCGATAGCGTTAGGACCAGGCGCCGCGAAGGAGCAAGAGAGTGCTGCAACGATTACTGGACGCGATCGGCGCCAACCGGGCTGCAACGATAACGACGGCTGTGATTGTGGTTCTGGCACTGGCGGCGGCCGCCCTCATCAGCTTGCCACCTCTCTTCATGGTCCTCCTCCTGGCCGGCTTCGGCGCCGCCACCGTTGCCATCTACCGGCGACGCACCCGCCACCTCGATCCCCGCCCGGCAACAGCCCCGATCGGCACCCTCGGCACCAGCGCACTGGTTGCCGCCCTGGCTGTGTTCCTGCTGGCGCAGGCGGTCCCGTATGGCCGGGATCACAGCAATCCGCCCGTCACCGCCGAGCCGGAGTGGGCTACTCCCCAGACCAGGGAGTTGATGGTGCGGGCCTGCTTCGACTGTCACAGCAACGAAGTCGTTTGGCCGTGGTACTCGAACGTCGCTCCCCTCTCGTGGGCGGTCTGGAAACACGTCGAGGATGGTCGCAACAAGGTGAACTATCAGGAATGGGATCGCCCCCAACGCGACGGCGACGAGTCACTAGATGAGACCAGAAACGGATCGATGCCGCCCGGGTACTACACGTTCGGAGGGCTGCACTCCGATGCCGACCTGACCGACGCCGAGCTGGCCGCCCTGATTGATGGCCTGGCCAACACGCCCGGCCTGTCCGAATAGGGCTACTCGCCTGCCGCCGCCTCGCCCATCTCCCGCGATCGCTGGGCAGCCGCCCGCACCGCGTCCTCGATGGCGGCTCGAAACCCTCTCTCTTCCAGCACGTGGACGGCGGCGGCGGTTGTTCCACCCGGCGAGGTGACCTGGGCCCGCAGCTTGATGGGACTGAGGGCGGTCTCGGCCAGCAAGGCACCGGTTCCCTTGAGAGTCTGATCGACCAGCAGCTGGGCGGCGTGCCGGGGCAACCCCTCCCGGATGGCGGCATCGGTGAGCGCCTCGGCCAACAAGTACAGGTAGGCGGGACCGGACCCGGAGACAGCGGTGACCGCGTCCATCAGCTGCTCTTCCAGCATCACAGTCTTCCCAACCGCTTCCAGCACAGAAGCGACCTCCTTGAGGGCTTCTTCCGATACGAAGGTACCCGGGGCGTAAGCCGTGATCGCTTCGTCGACTAGAGCGGGAGTGTTGGGCATCGCCCGCACCACCGGCACTTCCCCAAGCGAGGCCTCGAAGACGGCGACGGGCACCCCGGCCGCCAGCGACACCACCAGCTGGTCGGATTCGAGGGCATCGCCGATCTGGGTGAGCAAGGTCGGCACATCTTTGGGCTTCACCGCCACCACCACCACCCGTTTGCCGGCAGCCGCGGCTACCGGATCCAGGTGGCAGGCCACCGCAAGGCGCTCTTCTAGTTCCGCACAGCGCTCTTCCCGGCGGGCCGCCAATGACAGTTCCTCCGGCGCCCACCCGGCTCGCAAGAGGCCTCCGGCCAGGATTTCTCCCAGGGCCCCGGCGCCCAGAATGGCAACACTCGGTTTCATGACGCCAGTATCGCAGGATGTACCATGCCCGGATGAAAGCACCCCACCTGGCCTACATCGTTCTGGACGTGAACGATCTCGACACCCAGGCCGAGTTCTGGTCGGAGCTGCTCGGCGTCTCGATCGCCGGCGGGGTCGAGCAGTATGTGATCCTCGAGCCTCAGGAGGGCAGCGGAATCCGCCTCAGCCTTCAGCAGGTCCCCGAGCGCAAGGCGGGCAAGAATCGCATGCACATCGACCTCCACGTCGATGACATCGAAGCGAGCACTGCCCGGGCCGAGGAGCTGGGCGCGAGCCGGCTGGACGAGCACCGGTGGCCCACGTTCATGTGGCGAGTGTTTCAGGACCCGGAAGGCAACGAGTTCTGCATAGCCACCAACCTCGAGGCCGAGTGAGGCCAACCGCGGCGTAACCTTGCCCCATGGGCTACACGATTCCGATGCTTCCACTGTCGAACGTGGTGTTCCCATACATGCTGCTGCCGTTGCACATATTCGAGGACCGCTATCGGGCTTTGATGTCTGACTTGCAGGACGTGGAAGAGCCGGAGTTCGGGGTTGTTCTGATCGAACGCGGCTGGGAGGTAGGCGGCGGCGAGGAACGCGCCGACCTGGGAACCGTCGTGCAGTTGCTGGACGCCGAGGAGATTGAGGGCGGACGGTGGGTGGCGGTCGCTGCCGGCACCAGGCGCATCCGGGTGACCAGATGGCTGCCGGATGCTCCCTACCCGGTTGCCGACGTGGAAGATGTCAAGGATCTGGAGGTGGGGGGCGACGGTGAGGGGCTACGCGACGTGGCCTACCACGCCGTCCGCAAGGTGGCCGCCCTGCAAGCCGAGCTGGGCGAGCCGGGGGCTCCCCTCGACTTCGAGCTGGCGGCGGATCCGGCCATTGCCTCCTATCAGGCCTGCGCCCTGTCGCCGATCGGTCCACTCGATGCCCAGCAGTTGCTGGTCATGGACGACCCCGGCAGCCGGCTGTGGGAGCTGACCGAGATGCTGCGCGAGCAGATCGACTGTCTGGAATTGCAGCTGGCCCAGGGCTGATTGCCTTCGCTTCTCGGTGGCTGGAAGTTGAATGAGCGTGTCACCCGAATCGCCTTCCGGTGGCGTCTTAAAGGTGAGATGACGGATAACGAGGACACGTACCGCAAACACAGCGGAGAGCTCGTCCAGTTCGCAACCGGCCTGGTCGGCCCCTCCGACGCCCAGGATGTGGTGACTGATGCCTGCTTGCGAGCGTTTCAGTCACGGCACTGGGCCGGGGTCGCCAACCGCCGGGCCTACCTGTACCGCTCGGTCCTCAACCAGGCCAGAACTCATCACCGGAGCACCGTGCGCCGCCGTATCCGCGAGCAAGCGGGAGCGGTCCCGTTGTCGCAGGACCCATCGCCCATCGACCTGGATGTGCTGCGAGCGGTCGACAAGCTCAGCATGCAGCAGCGGGCCTCGGTCTTTCTTTCCTATTGGGAGGATCTCACCCCTGCCCAGGTGGCCGCCCGGCTCGACATTTCCGAGGGGTCCGTCAAGAAACACCTCGCTCGCGCCCGGGCCCGACTCAAGGAGCTGCTCGATGACTGACCAGATGGACCGCCGACTGCAAGAAATGGTCAATCAACTGGCGGCCGCCGCCCCCGACGCCCCGCCCTTCCCTGCTGAACGCACCGAGCCCCGGGCGGCCCGGCGCCGGGCCCCGGCCTGGGCGCTGGCCGCCGCCGGTGCCACTGCCGTGCTGGTGATCATCGGCCTCCCCTTCCTGCTGTTTGCGGGCGGCCGCATCGATGATCCGGTAGGGACTGCTCCCACCACAGTGGCCCCGCCTACCACTCTCCCAACCCCCACCACGATTCTCCCGCCCCCGGCCACTCCTGCCTGCGTACCAGCCGGCCTGCTGGTTCGCTCGCTCGGGGAGGACGGGGCGGCCGGGCGCCTGGTCACTCCGCTCCGCTTCACCAACGTCTCCGGTGATCCCTGCACGCTGGAGGATCCCCTTTCGGTGACCGGGATTGGCGTCGGAGGCGAAGCGGTAGCAGCCCTCTTCGGCACCAGCGCTGCCATCCAATCCGACTCCGGACCATTGCTGGCGGCCGGCGAGTCACGGGTCATGCTGCTGGAGGTAGGGACGGCCTGCGAGGGAGGCCGGGTAATCGGGCCGGAGGCCGCCTCGGTTCGTGTGGAGTTGTCCTCGGGCACCGTCACGGTCGACTTCACCGGTGATCTGGGCTGCCTGTTCGGTTACTCGCAGTTCGGGAATTGGCAGGAGGCCGAGCCGGTCACACCGATGGAGGAAGCAATGGCCGCCGCGGTCATCGCCTTCGCCCAGGATCCGGCTCCCGAGCACTTCGATGCCATCTCCTTCACCGACCGCGTCACGCTCACGCTCGGCCCCGAAGCGAGCCGGGAGCAGCCGGCCGACAGCCTGGTCCTCACCAGCGATTGGGTGTTTGGAACCGAGTACGACGGTTTCCGGGCCCGGGTCGCCCCTTATTCGGCACTCGACCTGCTGGCCGAGCCGCGCTCCATTGAGGTGACCGCCGGGCCGCGGGATCATTGCGCTTCCCCACCGATGCCGGTCCACGACGATCTGATTGGCTTGCGTCAGATCAGCATCCAGCCAACTGACACCACCAGCTGCCTGGAGTGGTGGGCGGTCGACCTCTTCCTCTCCCCCGACGGGGCGGTGGCCGGAGTCACCCTCGACCTGTGGGAGCCCTAAGCCGGCCAACTTTTGAGTAGCCGACACCCTCCGTAGCCTTAGGCCATGCAGTCGGGTTTGACGGCGCGGACCGCCTTTCTGTCGGGTTTGATCGACTACGCAGGGCTCTTCCCTCCCGAGAGCCGCGACATGCCTGGAGCCGTCCAGGGATTCCGGGACGCCAGAGCACTCCAATCCTGGATGGTCGACCGCTTCATCTGCCCCGACCGGAGGCTGGAGGAGCTGGCCGGCTATCTGAGCGGCGAACCGGACCCCTGGCCTTTGTCGGTGGTGATGACTCCCCCGTTTGGCGAGTGGAGCAAGCGGATCGCAGACGGTGCCAGATCCCTGGCCGTCGTCAAACTGGCCATGGAGGATGTTGCCCGTTTCGAGATTGCCGAACTGCGGATCCCTCGACATCTGGTGGAGGATCCGGCGCTGGGAGCCATGCTGGCCAGCGTCCGCACTTCGTTAGGAGCCCTTTTCGACACAGTGCTCTTCGAAGTGGCCCTCGGCCCCGACTGGGGAAACAGCCTGCCGATTCAGATGCGGGCCATCTCCGAGGCCGGCGGAGGGGCGAAGATCCGATGCGGCGGGCTGGAGGAAAACGACTTTCCGTCGCCCGAGCAGGTGGCCTCTTTCATCCGTCTGGCGGCCGAGGCCGGCGTCCCTTTCAAGGCGACCGCCGGACTTCATCATCCGCTCCGCCACTGGGACTGTGCACCGGGAGTGATGCGCCACGGCTTCCTCAACATCACCGGTGCCTCGGTGCTGGGCCGGGCACTGGGACTCGATCAGGATGAGCTGACAGAGATCATCTCGGAAGAGGATCCGGCCGCCTTTGAGTTGTCGGATATCTCTTTCCGGTGGCGGCATCGAGCGGTAACTGTGCCGGAGATCGAAAAGGCCAGGACCGGCCTCATGCTCGGGTACGGCTCATGCAGCTTCACCGAACCGGTCTCCGACCTGGTCGAGCTGGGGATGCTGTAAAAACTGGACATCGGTAGCTTCAGGCCCGGTCCGGGCAAAACATGCCCGAAGAACGCGAAACCTCGATAACATTTCGAATCTACTTATGAGTGACCGTTGTCCCATCTGTGCCGGCGCGCTTCGCGCCGATGCCCCCACTTGCCCATCGTGTGGGCATGAACTGGGCGAGCGTGCCCCTACCGGCGCGTTCGTCTCGCGCTACGAGGAAGTAGACCTCAGCACTGAAAGCCTGCGGGCGGCGCCGGCGGTCTACCGCAGCCTGCTCGAGAGCGAGCCGCCCAGCCCGCTCTGGTCTGACAACGAATCCGACGACCCCATGGCCATGCCGCTGCCGGCTCGTGAACGCAAACACGAGGTGTGGCCAACTGCGCTGGCGGCCGGGGTCATCGCGGTGATCGCCATCTTCGGACTCACGCGCCTTTTCGGATCCTCCGACGACGTCCCGGTGGAGGTGCTGGGAGTCGCCGCCGAAACCACCACCGCCACCACCCCCACCACGTTGCCGGCCACCAGCACCACCGAAGCCCCCACCACGACCGTCCCGGAAACCACAACAACGACCTCAACCCTGCCGCCGCTAACCGTCATCCCGGCCGGCCAGCCGATCCCGCAAAGCCAGATCCGCCTGGGAGCGTACGCTCTCGAGCCGTTCGGGTTCGGAGACCACTTCAACACCGTGCTCGGCCGGCTGGGAGCCAGTCTTGACGAGGCCTCAGACATCGCCCGTCCCGGGATCTCCAACGGCGAATTCGGGACCTGTGCCGGCGACGTGATCCAGACTGTGCGGTGGGGCCGATTGCTCGTGATCGGAGTTGAGGACGAGGCCGGGGTCTTGTCATTTGCCGGCTATCGCATCGACGCCTCGTACGACGACTTCCGGTATCCGGTGTTGCGCACGATCAGCGGCATTGGAGTCGGTGACAGCATCCCCGACCTGGAAGGCGCTTACAGCCGGGTGTCCTATCTAAACGACGAATCGGTCGGGCTGGTCTTTCAGGTCAAGAACAGCGCCGGCGCCGTCCTGATCTGGGGTCCGGTCACCTCCAACGAGGCCTCGGGCGAGATCACCGGCATCTACTCACCGAACAGCTGCACAAGCGGCTAGCCGACTGCTCCACAGCCAACAGCAGAGCTCGCTCCCGATCCGCTCGGCTCCTCAGGAGGCGCGTTCTAGATCCAGGTGAGCATTTCTTTGATGGCGGCGGGAAGCGAGCGCTCCCAGCCTGGCAGCGTGATCCCGGTGTTTCGTTCGGAGGCCAGCACGCCGTAAGCGGGACGGAGCGCCCCGGCTGCGTACTCCTTGCTCGACACCGGCTGGACCAGCTCCGGATCCATGTCGGCCAACTCGAGTGCCGTGCGGGCGAGCTCGAACCAGTTGGTGGCAGGCGAGCTGGCCAGATGAAGGATCCCGGAGATCCCGGCATCGAGAGCCTCGAGCGTCGCGACCGCCAGGTCGTCGGCGATGTTGGGGACGCCAACCTGGTCGTTGACCACCCGGATCGGCTCCTGGCGAGCTCGCCGCAGCACGGTCGCCACGAAGTTGGGGCTGGTCCCGGACATCAGCCATGAGCTGCGAATGAGCAACATGTCGGGATACGCGTCCAGGCCCTCGGTCTCTCCGGCCAGTTTGGTATTGCCGTAGGTGTTAATCGGGTTGGGCCGGTCGGATTCCACATAGGGAGTGCGCTTGGTCCCATCAAAGACATAGTCACTGGAGAAATTGACTAACGGCACGCCGCGGGAGGCCGCCCAGCGGGCCATCTCCCCCACTGCCGAGGCGTTAAGCAAGTAAGCGAGCTCAGCTTGCTGCTCGGCCAGGTCCACCGCAGTGTGACCCGCGCAGTTGATCACCGCCTCCGGTGCGAAGCGATCCAGTGTCGGCCGGATGCTGGCGAAATCCTGCAGATCCAGCTCGTCCATTCCGAGCGAGCGGCCGCCCGGGCCGAGCAGGTTGGAGAACGAGGTGCCGAGTTGACCTCCCCGGCCGAGAATCAGGATCATCAGCCGATGATCTCCGACCGTTCACCGACGGTCAGCTCGACGAAGGCCGGCGGGGCGGATCCGCCGATGGAAGCCCGGCGCCCGACCAGCGAGTCGCGCAAACGCCAGTGTGTCAGTTCCACCTCTTCCATGAGGATGGATTTTCGCACAACCGCGTCCGTGATCCTGCAACCATCGCCGATGGTTGTGTTGGGACCGATGGTGGACCGCTCGATCTCCACCCCGCGTCCGATCACCACCGGTCCGATGATGTCGCAATCAACCAGCTTGGAGCCCAGCCCCACCTGGACCTCCCCCCGCAAACGGCAGTCGATGACCTCACCCTTGAGGGAGGTGCGCAGGCTCTCCAGCACCAGCTCGCTGGCGTGGAGCAGGTCCTCCTTCTTACCGGTGTCCTTCCACCATCCGCCGATCATCGAGGCCCTTACCTTCCGGCCCGAATCGATCATGTACTGAATGGCGTCGGTGATCTCCAATTCACCCCGGTCGGAAGGCTCGATGGCGTCGAGTGCCTCCTGCACCGTTGAGTCGAACAGGTAGACACCGACCAGTGCCAGGTTGGTGGGCGGGTCCGCCGGCTTCTCGATCAGCTGGTAGACATGCCCCTCGTCGTCGAGCTGGGCCACACCGAAGGCACTCGGATTGGGCACCGTGGCCAGCAGGATCTGGGCGTTGGGCTGGTGCTTCTCGAAGTCCCGCACCACGTCGGCCACTCCCTGCCTGACCAGGTTGTCGCCCAGATACATCAGCACTGAGTCGCCGTCGGCAAACGGCATCGCCAGCTGCAAAGCGTGGGCCAGCCCATCGGGACTGTCCTGGAGAATGAACTCGGGCTTGATGCCGAACCGGGACCCGTCGCCTACCGCGTCGCGGATTTCCTTACCCGTTTCGGGCGAGATGATGATGGCGA
>Ga0255047_10002892_pt1 | contig 11052 bp, 9 predicted proteins | sample JV7_2_1_MG_FD_183640 | JGI IMG/M metagenome (GOLD analysis project Ga0255047, IMG submission 183640) | Seawater microbial communities from Jervis Inlet, British Columbia, Canada - JV7_2_1 | ecosystem: Environmental > Aquatic > Marine > Inlet | place: Canada: British Columbia | collected 2016-10-06 | reverse complement strand
TAGGGCTATTTTCTCCATTCCTAGCGTTACATCGCCTAAATCGTTGTCATAGACGGTCATAGCGCCCCACCTAGCCTTTGATTTAAGTACATCAAGCTCACATAGGTATAATTGGTCATAAACCCACTTTTCGTCCCATCTACCACCAAACTCTTCACCTATATTCTTAAATGCGTTACGTCTAATAAATCCTATCTCTGTTTCTGTGAATCCAGTAGTAGGTAATTCATCAGAATAAGCACTATAAAAAGGTGAAGCTGCTTGAGAATTGTAAAACCTTACATAAAGGAAACTATCTGCCTGTAAGGCACTACTAAGTACATAATCTGTGTAATTACCACTTGCGTTTATATCTACTGTTACTGCATTAGCCTTTGCACCACCTGATGAGGTAGCACCACTAATTTCTAATTGGTCAAACAATACTTTAGTAATGCCTGTATCAATAGCATGTCCGAATGTAACCGCTGTTACTGTTAAAGCTGTACCAGCAGAGTCAGTTGCTGTTAGTGATTTTAGTTCTGCATTTTCATTACCAAAACCTTCAAATAACAATATGTCTTTGTTTACGAAACCAGAGTTATTTTCAACCGTCAGCGCTGTACCACCTGCTGCGATAGTAGCAGTTACATTCGTTGATGGCTCTACTGGTTCTGGGTGATATATTCGGACAATATTACCGCCCAAGCTTTCTATTTTAGGAGAGTCATAAGCCATGCTTTTGTGTCTTAATTATTTAATTGCGTGTCTAATTGTTACACCAAACAATGCTGTTAAAAGTGCATATACAGCTACATCTTGCTGAGGCGTTGTTACAATTACATTAAATGCTTGTAATAGTGTGTATGCACCTGCAATAACACTAACTGTGTAACTTTTCTTCCCATTAATTTTACTTACTACGTTTGTAATAATGTTCTTCATAAATATTACTTATTAATTAAATCCATATAACCAGATTAAATAGATAACAGTGGCTACTGCGAACCATTTTAAGAATGTATCTATAAAATCATCTGACATATTATATGGGTTGTTTACTTATGTTCATCTTTTGGAAAGAGTCCCATTCATCTTTCTTCAAAGAACGAACTTTGCCGACAGTATTTCCGTTATTACGGATCTGCCATGTCGCTAGAACTTTTGCAAGGTCGTCAACGATAATCTTATCGTCAAGTACCATTCCAATAGCTCCGCTATCTTCTACGTCTTGAACGAGCGTATCATTGTCTACCTTGATTGTAGGCATAGGCGGTTGCGTTAGTTTCTTAATTATTTCAAATTTCAACTGGGAAGTCATCGGATAGTCCCATGCTAATTTCTTAAATTTATTAGCATAATGGTCATAAATCTTCCAATATTCACCCTCTTTGTACCCATATAGCATTACAGCATGGTTACTCTTTGTAGTGCCAGGGTGTTGGTAAATGTCATTACTATCTCGTTTCCCATACGCCCAGATTGTTACCTGTAGTGGTGCGTAAGTTAAACCCTCCTGTAATGTGTAGTTATACGCCCATTCCCATTTAATATCATAATCCTCTATAAAAATCTTGGCTTTATCTTTTAATTCCTGCGGTATTTCAGCATAATAAGTTTCACATACTAATCCATCAGAGAATGGATAATCTACCTCATCACACGAACCTTGTTCTTTTATAGTGTCTGCTACCTTATAAAGCCAATTACCATAACCACATCTAGTATCAGACATCTTAGCTACAAATCTATCAGACTTATTTATATCTTTATCATATCTAACCTTAACTAGAGTCTCAATGCAATTTAATGCGCTAAAGGTAACACACGCATAAGTATCAAATCCATCTTTCCATTGTGATTCAAATTCAGGTAAGAAATCATCCCATTGTCCGTCAGGTCTTAAAACATTTTCAGAAACACCAGAAACGCCTCCTGCAAGACCCCATTCCTTAGCACTATGTTCTTCTTGTTCTAATAATCCATATTCTATTGCCATAGTTTATCTACTATTAAATAAATTGTTGGTATTAAGATTACTGTAAGTAATAGGTAAAGTCCTCTAAAATACACATTACCACGAATACGAAACTGTGAGTTTTTAGCTGTCTGCCCATTAAGTGTTTCAAGGTGCTTATTAGTAACTTTATGCATTTCATCATTATTACTAAACTTTTCCTCAAATAACTCTTTGAGTGCATCTACTTTTTGTATTATTATTTCCGAATCCTGCATCTATACTTTTAGTTAATTATGGTTGTGGTACTAATTCTTCTAGTGCATTTGGATCCATCGGATCAATCTGGCTTGCTGCAACCTCTGCTGCTTTAGCATCTTTTACCACCTTTACTTCTGCTTCTAGTTTCTCTATCTCCTTAATCTCAAGGTTCATCTTTTTGACCTCTGCTTTAAGGAACTTCTTCCTGTCCTTTACCTGTTCTTCTGATACTTCCTCAACATACTTGTCTTCAAGTGTTGATAATCTTTCTGTCTTCATATTAGTTATTATTTATTAGTCGTCTACTAAGGTTAAATCAAATCCTGCCATAATACCTGCGACTGTTACAGCAGCAGTATGAATTTCAGCTCTCATTTCTAAATCTGTTCCTGCATCAAACTTCTGTGGTACTTGATAGAAATGTTGGAATCTACTTGTAGCTTCATCTGATAAATCTTGTGCATTTTTAAGTTGAAATACTCCACCTGACGGTCTTGCATATAAACGAATATCATAAATTGCTGTCTTCTTAGCACCTTCAGTTGATGCGTAAAACCCAGTCATATACCCCGTCTTACCAGTTGGTATTGTATAAATAGCCATAAGTGTCTGATTATTACCATTTCGAGCTTTTAATCTCACCGTATTAGCTGTATCAGGTACGCCACCAGTCTGTGCTGAACCATCTGTTCTTAGGTAAACGTCACCTGCAAAATCAGTAGCTCCTGTATTCTTTAATCTAAATACTCTTTCAAAGTTAGTACCTGTAGCTGATAAATCTACATCAGTAGTTCCATTAAGAGTGAAGGTCTGTGTTGATAAAGTACCGTCATCTAATAAACCCTGTACTTCTACTGTCTGACCGTCACCTGCTGCAGAACTAGACATTAGACCTATATCAGCAGTAGACGAATAAGTGTATACCATAGCGTTAGTGCTTCCGTCATCAGCTCCATCCCATACTGTTATCTCACCATCAGCTGTATCAAAATCAGGTGCTTGACCAAACTTGTGAACATAAGTTGTTCCTGTTATCTCTCCTTTAGCTATTTGTAAGCCATAGTCGTTTGCGAATCCTCTACTCATATATTTATGTTAGTACCACCCATCGGTAGCTGAATAAGTTAGTATTAAAGTTTCTGCGTCATATAAGGCAAAACTTGAATTAGCTCCCATTAAGTGTTCTGCTCCATTTGGTGCTACTGTTAATGTGTTGCTAGTTGAACCTGAATTGATTACCTTAACTGTCTGTCCTTCTGCTCCTGTTGGTAATGTAACCGTATATCCTGCACTATCTGTATTAGCAAATACTACATCATCTGTTACTAGAATTGTGTATGTAGTTGTTACTCTGGTTGTATTCTTTATTCTACCTTCTTGAGTTACAAACGTACTATCTAATACAAGTTGTTTCTCATCTTCCATCCAAGTTATCAAGCCGTCATTTGTCTCTCCATCAAAGGTTAAAGTATAATCAACGCCAGTCTCCCCACTACCAATTTTTAGTTTCTTCTGAATAGTTACGCCTGCTGTAGCTGTGGTTTCAGTTATTTCATCAACCTTCAAGATACCACTTCCACCTACAATAGTTAGTCCACCATCTTTTATTAAAACACTATCTATAGTTACACCACTCGCTGCGGTTGTCTCACTAATAGTGTTGGTTAGAATACTTGAACCTGATAAAGCTGTGAATGTATTAGCAGTAAACTGGAAGTCATCTGCACCAGCTATCTCAATATCAATCTGGTCATCTGTGTCTGCTGTTATACTTGTGTCACCGTCAGCATCTAATATAATTGCACTACCATTAACATCAATTCCTGCAAAATTACCTTCACCATTAATATCAATAAAAGCCTTTTCTACTGTATTATTTCTAAATGAAGCTGATATTCCTGACGAACCTACAGTGCTACCTGTATCAAAAATGTGCATTGTTGAAGCTGGTTGCCCGTTATTATAGTCAGCAAGTATTTCAGCAGGAGTTCTAACATCGTCGTAAACAATCACATTATCTATATCCCCAGTGAAGTCTATATCCCCAGCCTCTCTTGACCCAACCCTAAACGCAACATTATTAAGTGTGGTTGCACTTAAATTATCTTGATTTACTGTTTTAGTTTGAGCTATTCCATCAACATACAATAAAGTTCCTGCGGCAGTTGAAGACCCGTCGTAAGTAACAACCACCATATGCCAAGCTCCATCGTTAATAGTATTGTCAGTACCATCTACGTACAGATAATTAGCTGGTGAATTATCATTTACTAATAAGAACGATAATTGACCACTTCCGTTATTCCATAGTTCATATCCACGAGTTTGCCCTCCACTATTATCCCTTTTGGCTAAAATTGTTTCACCGTTTGAAGTAGTTTTTACCCATGCAACAATACTAAAAGTATCAGTTCTTTCAAAATCTAACGTAGCGTCATCGGGTACGTTTAGATAATCACCAGTACCGTCAAAGGTTAAATATTCATCACCTGTATATCCAAATGTTCCTGGTGTTGCAAACGCTGTGTTACCAGTTAAAGTACCATCGTTTGGACCCACGTAATCAGCAGCTATAGTAGTTCTTGTTTTGTCATAGTCTCTTAAAATCTCTTCAGCCGTACGAACATCATCATAAATAGCCATGTTATCTATATCACCACCCCATCGTAATGAATCTCCAGTTAAAGCACCGATTGCATACTCCGCAGTTTTAGAGCCAGTTCCTAAAGTTCCTCCAACAGAGCTACTTTTATTACCAATAGCAACTCCGTCAACATACCAAATACTTGTAACTGTATCTGTTGTGAATGTAACTTGATGCCAATTTGTATCGGTAATAGCACTATCAACAGAACGACAATCAACAGAGAAGCTCCCACCTCCGTCTGCTCCTACAATCATTCTTAATTCTCTTGTTGCACTCTGACTAGCTCTATCTTCCCAAAACATTAAACATCCGTTAAGAACCGAACCAGTATTACCGAATATTACATTAGCATTATTAGTGTCTAAAGTGTCTATTTTAAGCCAAACACTTATAGTGAATACTTGAGTTGTAAAAAGAAAATCAAAGTTAGAACCTGAACTTAGGTTAATAATATTTCCTGCTGCATTAGGAAAACTTAAACTATTTGTTGAGCCTGTGAAGGCACCACTACCTACCCAATCTGGACTAGAGATTACTCCATCTACATTACCTTGCTCATCTGTAAGCGTTGTCCCTGAACCAGTTTCCATCTTCCACCAAGCAATTAAGTTAGCGTCTGTAGTGTCTTCTGGGAAAATACTATTATCATCAAATGTCCAATATGAAACTATATTAGCACCCACCTGTGAAGGTGCTGTACCCACACCTGTTGCGTTAGATTGAAATTGAAGAGCATAATCACCTGACTTAATAGCGTCAACTGCATCATCAGTTACTAATGAATAACCTGTTTGTAGTGCTATATCACCTGTAAATTGATGCTCTCCTGAGCCTACTACTAATGAATTGTAAAGCATGTTAGTCCCATCATATTGTAAGGTTGCATCTGAACCTGTACCAAATGAAATAGTATCACTGTCTGCTATAACAATGTCTCCGTCTTTTAATAAAATTGTTTCTATTGTAACTCCACTAGCAGCAGTAGTTTCAGTTATTGTATCTGTAGTAATCTTCTGACCTGCGGTTATTATTGCATCTGTTGCTCCCGATGTATTACCAAGTGCTAATATCTCTGCCCATGTATCAACCGTAGCTACCTGTGCATCAACGTAAGCCTTAATACTCTCTGAAGTAGCACCTGCTGTAGCGCTTGCAGTACCCATTGTGTCATCGTCTATAAAACTAGAGATTGTTGTTGAAACTCCTAAGTTAATACTAACAGCAGTTATAAGTCCTGTTTTGTCTATATTCCAGTTAGTTGCAAAAATATCATTACCAGACCCACTATTAGCTATAAGGATAGCACTAGGGTTATTGGTAGTATCTAATTGGTTGATTATTAAAGCAGAATTATTGCTAGTGTTAGGAGTACTTATTTGAACTGCTCCTGCATCTGCTGTAATTGTAGTACCAGCATTATAAGCCGAATCTAAAGAGTGAGCATCTGTATAAGCCTTAATAGACTGTTGAGTAGCTAAACTAACAGCACTATCACTAGCCATGTTATCTTCGTCTAAGATACCTGTAACAAGAGTTGAACTAGCTAATTGAATACCTCCTGCACTTATATTAAAAGTTCCTGAACCTACTACTTGAGGATTAACAACTAGATTAGTTCCATCGTAATAAATAGAAGCGTCTGCTCCAGTACCCATGATAATTTTAGAAGTGTCAGTAAAGGTTATGTCATCAGCAGCACTTACAGCTATGTCAGTACCACCTGTTGTGTTACCTATAGCTAGAACCTCAGCTAATGTATCTACCGTAGCTACTGCATCGTCTACATACTTCTTAGTAGCAGCTCCTAAATCTACTACAGGCGCACCAGAAAGTATTAAAAGACCAGTCATGGTATCACCAGTCTTATTAACAAAACGGTCATCTAAACTACCGATAGACTGTACGAAGTCAAACTTACCTGATAATGGATTGAATTTTACTGCTACTGCCATTAGGTCTTTACTGCATTAGTTAGGTTATTATTCTCATCATACGACAATGTTATAGTTGAAATTACAGTAGTGCTTAGCTTAAATACAGCTATTGTAAGGTTATTACTTACATCATATGTACCAGTAAAACTATCCCATTTAGTAGGAATCAAACTATTTATAGCCTCTAATTGAGCTATAATTTCTTCTCCAGCATCATTTCCATCAGAATCCAAAAGAGTAACATCTAAGCCTTCCTTAGAACCTGCTGTAGTTGTAGTAACCTTTTTAAGGCCACCCTCATTAGTTATTGTTACTCTTTCCGTCATTTATTTTGCTTTGAAGTGTTAAATTAAGTATCTCTAGGTCTTTAACTCTTAACTCTTTGTCCTTTAAGTTTATCTCTAAAGCCTTAGTATTAAGACTACCGCTTCTCTGGTTTAAGGCTTTCTCTTTCTCATCAACTGCATCTTTAAGTGCATTAATATTCTTAGCCTTAATGTTTAATTCGTCTTTAAGCTTGATAAGTTCCTCATTGCGTATATCTAACTCTCTATTCCTTTCATCACTTTGTTTTCTTCTAGCATTAAGCTCTTTATCACGAGAATTAAAAGCCTCATCTAAGACTATATGTTCAGCCTCACTTCGTTTAATAGTAGCTTCTCGTGAATTTAGGTCATTTTCTCGTGAATTAAGCACGTTTTCTCGCTCTTTCATAACCTTTTTAGCGTTAGATAGGTCATTATTACCATTTTCAAGTCTACTCTCATCATCAAGTAACACTACCTCTCTAGCATTTTGCTTTTCATCTCTTTCTTCTAACTCTTTCTCTTGTTTTTCGTTAGACTTCTTTAACTGGATTACATTATCTTCAATATCTTTAACCTGCTCAAGCATCTCTTTTGCTTTATCTTGTTCTTTTTTAGCTTGGCTTTCCTTAGCATGAGCATCCTTTAGAAGACCGTTTAATACTTCTTCCTTTTCATCTAATTGCTTAGATTTGAATATTTTAGCTTTCTCAGCTAACTGCTTATTAGTTTTTATAGACTTTTTAGCCTCCTCACTAGCCTTATCTAACTCTGCTAATTGAGATATAGACTCTGTAACAGCCTTATCCAAGGCTATTTTTTCGTTACGACAATTACCCACATAAGCCATTAACTTCTGATCTTCATTTGAAAGCTCAACTTTTCCTTTTTTTACTTTCATGTATTTGTGGTTAACAGTCTAGCTGTTGGAATAAGAATTTTACTGCTGCATTACTACCAGAGGCATTAGTAAGGTATAGGTTAGTGATCTTAATTGCCTTAATGTCCATAGGACTATCTGTTGATGTAACAGTAATGCTATCGTTAGTAGTTTCGTTTATTTTAACTGTAATAGTTTGGTCAGTACGAATCTTGACCTGTGTAGGATAACCCTCATCGTCTGTATTTGAGTTGAATACAGCAAGGAACTCAGACTGATTTGCATCTAAGTCATAGTCAGTAGTTGCGTCATTTAATGTGAACTCAACACTTTCATAATATCTTCCTATCTTTGTGTTTGTTTGCATATATTTTAGTTGATTAACTGCCCATCCCAACCTCCCAAGTTAATGAGAGGTAAAGGAGGCAGTTAAAATTAATTAACTTATGAACCCATTTCTAATACCTGATAGTACCAACTTGGAGTAGCTCCAGAAGCACCAGGAATAGTAATTACGAATGTTGTCGTTGTAGTTGAACTTATATATGTTCCTGAAGTAGCAGAATCTGCACTTTGAGCCGCAGCTTCGTTTGCAGGAGTTAATGTTACTACTGGAGCAATAGCATAAGCTTCCTCAAATGTTAGTGTCATAATAGTGTCACCAGCAGCTGAAGTACCTGTAGTTGTGATAATTCCACAAGTATCAGTAGAACCATTAGTTACAGCCGCAGCTGTAACACCATTTTGAGTACCTACAGCGATTGTAGGCTTAGTAGTCTGTAATGATCGGATATGACCATTTCTTCGTACTGAGAACACTTCAAGAGCCGCATCATTACAAGAGATGTAAGCACCTGTTGTAACAGTTCCACCAGTAGCGTTGATCTGTAATGCAGTACCAGTAGTTAAACCAGTAGCATTAATTACAGCTATATCACCAGATGTAGCTGAGTTAGCTGTTAAGCTAAGTAGACCGTCTGTACCAGTGTAAACACCAGTAGTTACAGCCTCAAATCCAGCACCAGCGATAGCAGCTCCCATGTTTGCCCTATAAAGCGCACCACCTGAGATTAGACCTGCACCAGCTCGGTCAGCAACGTAAGCATTACCAGTAGTAAGCCCGTCACCTGACACAGTTACAATATCACCAGTAGTAGCAGAATCTGCTGTGAACTGAACGAATCCAGTTGAAGCTGCTGCGTATACACCAGTTGTAACTACGTTAAGTCCGATACCGTTTGTAGCAGCACCAGCTTGAATGTTTAGAACACCACCTGTAGCAGAAGCGTTAGCTCCACCACCTGTAAGTTCTGCACAAAAACCGTTAGTTAGACCTGTACCTGAAATACGAAGTAGTCCAGTTGAAGTTGTTGCTGAATTAGCTACGATTGATAGCATATCTCCAGTAGTAACAATAGTTCCACTAGAAGTAAGCAGTTGAGCTGTACCTGTAGTAAGAGCATTGTTAGTTACTGTGATTGAACCAGTTGAAGTAGCCGCTGAAGATGTTACGTCTACAGATACACCAGTAGTTGCCTGAGCAGTTGTTACTGATACACCAGCACCGTCACCGTCTGCGTCCATTACAACCTCTACACCGATAACTGTGTCAGTTAGAGTTGCACCAGTTTCAGTAGCAACGTTCTCAATCTTTAATACAGAACCTTGAGCAGTTAGAGTACCAGCAGTATCATGAACGCTTGTTCTTTTAATAGAAGTAACGTCATAATCCTGTGTACTTGTACCACTTTCTGTAGTTGAAGACTGAATGTCTACTACCGCACCAGTGTGAGCTGCTACAGTTGTTCCTGAAGCACTATGCTCAAACTTAGCAACGCTTCCTGATGTCATAGCCTCATTTGATAGAGAGCTAACATTGAATGCGATACCAGTTGTTAGAGCGTCTGCCGAAACAGTAGCAACACCTCGCCCAGATCCACCAGCACCAGATGTTGTAGCTGAATCACCAACTACCTCTAATACTGAACCTGTTGTAACGATTGTTCCTGTTGAAGTTAGTCTTACTAGACTTCCTGATGTAGTACCACTTGAAGTAATAACTGTCATATCAGCAGTAGTTGCTGAGTTGTTTGTTACTGATAATGTAGTAGCTTGATCTGTGTCTGTTACTGTTAATGCACCATCACTAATTACAGCATCACCATCTGTGATAGTAAACATATCAGTAGCAGCCTTACCTGTAATTACGATAGCACCGTCTTCTCCTACTGAGAAAACACGACCTGCAGCGGTAGCATCCCATGCTGAGTAGTAAAACCCACCATTTAGAGTACCTTCTGTAAGTGTTGCACTAATTGCAGCACCAGTTGTTAGAGATGTAGATGTAACCTGCACTAACCCACCAGTAGCAGCAGCTCCAATAGTAGTAGCTGTGTTATTAGTAAGTGTTAGTGAGGCTGCATTATCTGCATCTGTGATCTGTACTGCACCGTCAGATAAGACTAGCTCACCTGCAGTTAGAGTAATACCTGCTGACCCAGCACCACCTGCTACTACTAGAGTAGATTGAGTAGTTACCGCATCATCAAAGTCAGTTGCACCTGCTACGTTTAATAATGAACCATTCCATCCGATGGTAGCATCGCTACCAGTACCAAATGTAATAAGCTCGTTATCAAGTAGAGCAATAGCAGTTAAGACAGCCGCACCTGCAGCACTTACTGACCATGTATCACCTGTTCCGACGATATCTGATCCTTTAGAACCAGACGAATTGTTTTGAATGTCAATTACATTTCCTGTACCTGCACCTGTAAGTGTTAGCTCAAGAATGTTGTTTGTTGCATGCGCACCTGCTAGTAGAACTGCAGAGGCATCTACTGTAATAGTAGAACCGTCATCGTATGCATCATTAAGACTGTGAGAAACAATAGACCCACTAGAACCTAGAACTGTTTTTGTAGAACCGTCATCAAACGTAAGTTGATTAGAACCATCACAATAAAGTAATCGTTCACCAGTTGTAGTTGTAGGAGTAGTAGTCGGAGTTTCAAACCGAATTGCACCATTCTTGGCTTTCAAATTAAGCCCAGCGACAGGAGTAAAAGCTCTGTCGTTAAATGTCATTT
>Ga0255047_10002889_pt1 | contig 11057 bp, 16 predicted proteins | sample JV7_2_1_MG_FD_183640 | JGI IMG/M metagenome (GOLD analysis project Ga0255047, IMG submission 183640) | Seawater microbial communities from Jervis Inlet, British Columbia, Canada - JV7_2_1 | ecosystem: Environmental > Aquatic > Marine > Inlet | place: Canada: British Columbia | collected 2016-10-06 | reverse complement strand
CCAGACGTAGTGGACGAGAAAGACCTCGCGCCGCTGGACGTCCATCCACTTACCACTCTGGACCGCATAAGCCCAAGGCCACGCCTGGCTCGCCCGTTGCTCGTCTTTGACCCAGAAGGTCTCGCCGACGCTCAGGAGATCCTTGACCGTCTCCTCTTCCGCCTCGTCAGGAAACATTGCGGCGAACTCCTCAAAGGAGACCCAGTAGCCGCGAGCGTCCCACATGCGGTCCAAGAGATTCTTCTCTCGAGACGCCTCGTCCCACAGCATCTCCCAGATGGAGACTGGCTCGGCGACCATGAGGCCCGTACCTACGGGTCCGCGCATGAGGTCTTGGCGATAGCCGATCCACGCGATGTTCTCGATCAGGGTGTTGCGAAACCATTCGCTCTCGGCCTGTTCGTGGTCTCCGCGGTCACGCAGGGAGAGCATGAAGCGCCTCGAGATTTCGACCTCGAAGGCATCGCTATCATCCCTGGGCATGTAGTTCGGCCGCACCCTACCCTGCACTTCGCGGCCAGCGGTGATGTTGATCGCCTTGGAAATGTCGTTGTGCGTCAGGACGGCGCGCTGCGACGCCCTGCGGTTGCGCGCGTCGTCCCTGTCCCACTGAGAGTCATCGCCGCCCCAAACGAAACGGTGGTTGTCCTTCGCCCTGGTCCAGATCTTCTGGATCTTTGGCAGGGCCTCGCCGATGCGCCTCTTGAAGTGGTCCTCGATCTCCTGATTGGCAAGCAGCTCCAAGTCCTCGTCGGCTGCCTCGCCAGACTGATAAACGATGTCTACCGTCACATCACACCAGCCCCAGCCCAGGTTCCACGAGCATGCTCGGAGTCGTAGTCTTCGTCATCGTCTACCGCCGAAGAGAGAGGATAGCTCAGGACTGCGGAGTGGTCTGACCCGTCGATCGTCTTGAGCCGCTTGGGATTTTCCCACAATAGGGCTCCGGCGTCCAAGAGATCGTCCGTGATGGGCCGCGGAAACTTCGTCAACTCCTCTCGAATGAAGTAGTCGACGACATCAAAACGTTTCCCATCGTCGCCCGCAATGAGCAACTGTCGGGGCAGAAGGATCATGTTCTCCCTGAGCGCCGGCTGCCAGTGGGAGTAGATCCTGTCGTTCTTTGCTTTGGTGGTGTTGGCCACCCTGAAGACCGGCATGTAGAGCCCGCGCTCCCTCAGATAGCGCATCGTGGGCTCCACGTAATCAGCCTGTCCGAACTGCTCGATTCTCAAATGCTTGACGCCTTGAGAGATCGGCTGCCATCGGGCCACAAGGCGCCACGTATCTTCCAAACGCTCGTTGGGTAGGAAGCGCTGAAAAGAGGCGTCCAGAAGGGCGACTCGTCGGTCAGGCAAGAGGCCCCAGACCACCGTCGCTGTCGCGTTGACGAGCCCCATCGACGGATCCTGGCAGATGATGACGGTGCAGCTACGGCCCAGAACGTGCGGCGGCTCATCGTAGTAACGCAAGTCGCTCTCTCTTAGGGTGCGACCCGTTCCTGCCCTGGTGTCAAGGCAGATCTGCTTCGCGTAGTTATCAAGCCCCGCATCCGGGTCGTCCTCGAGCATCAACTCGTAGCGCAGGAAGAGTTCTTCGGTGGTGTAGAACTGCGGCGTGCCCCCCAGGGGGCCTGGGCCGGGTCTTGAGAGATCCTCTCCTGGGTACACTCGGGCGCGGTCGCCGGCCGCCCTGACGCGCGCCTTGACCAGCCCATTCTCATGGTAGGGCGTTCCAGTGAAGGAGTGGATTGGGTTGGTGGAGACGAGGTGGCGGGCCTGGGTCGCCGCCGTCTTCAGGTCCTCAATAGACTCTGGCGTCTTGACCGCCTTGTCGTCCTCAACGTCGTCCATGTCGATGACGTCAAAGTGGCTCCCTGTAGGTAGCGTTGTGATGTTGAGCGCGTGCGCCTCGAAGGTGAGCTCCGCTCGCGTCGTTGCCCTCTTGAGACAGAGCCCTTCCTCGAGACTCCAACAGGGGCACCCGGCCTGCGGGTCTCTGGGGTTGGTGTAGAGAACTTCTGGGAAGAGCGCGATCAGTTCCTTGTTGATTTGCAGTTCGTCTCTGATGGTGCGCAAGTGCTTCTTGGCCGCGAGCTTCTGGTAGGAGAAAATCGCGATCGCGATGTCTGGGTTGCGCAGCGCGCGCATGATGTTGAGTGTCGTAGTCTTGGTCCGAGACTTGACCATCCCACGCCCCCACTCGTCAGGCGCCCCAGGATCCTCTTCGATCTCGCGACAGCGCTCGAAGCAGAATTGGCGCTCAAAGAGAGGGAGGCCCGAGACTTCGTGAACGACGCCCCGAGTCGTCATCGCTCGTGTCAGCGAGAAGAAGATGTCGTGCGCTGTGAGCCAGCGCAGGCCAGCCCATGCCGCCTCGGGACTCTCTTTGCGCAGCCTGTCCAGTAGGAGGTCTAGGTCGTTGTACTCCTCGACGTTGGATGGGCGGCCAGCAGAGAGGAGTGTTGACCCTACGAGCTCGTCCCTACAGAGTCGGCACTGGCAGGCGATCATGCGTCGACAACCTCGGCTTCAACCTCGACGCTCGGGGCCGGCGGAAGCTGCGCGGGCTTTTCGGGGAAGCGGTTGAGCACGGCTTCAAGGAACTTCAGCGTCCCGCCTTCGATCGCCTGTTGGTGCGTGACGGTGCCCGAGTGCTTCATGTTGAGCGTGCGGCCCCAGTTCTCGCGATCGAGGCGCTCGTTGACTTGAATCGCGGTGTTGGCTCGGGTGCGCGGATCCACAGAGGGGTCGTGGATGATCTGCTGCGTCGTATCGAAATTCATTCCTACGGCGTGAGACATCGCTTCAGAATAGAGGTCGACGAACTCCTTCGAGAACGACGGGTGCCCCTCCTTGCGCATGTTGCTGATGTAGCCCCAAGAGATCTCGATTCCATGCAACTCTTTGAGCTGCTCGCACGCCTCGATGGGACGGCCGCGGTTGAGGACGAAGAGCTCGAACCACTTTCCCCACCAGTCCTCCAGCTTGTAAGAGCCGCCGCCCCCTTGGCCGCTGCGCCCACAGATCTTCTCCATGAAGAAGGCGTAGAGCTCATCGAAGCGCGGGAGTTCGTCCTCTGGCGTCTCGCCGATCTTTCGGAGTTCGGCGCGGAGCCGAGCGTCCTGATTGCGCCAGCCGCGCACCTCCTGATAGAGGGTGGACCACTTGACGGGCAGCCCTTCGGCCGCCTCTTCACAGAGCGACTTCATACCCTGGAGGTTCTCCAGGCGCGAGAGCACGTAGTCGCGGCCCCAGCCCTCCGGTCGCGCCGGAGGCATGACTAGCCTCGAATCATCTGGCGCGGGACGATCCCGCCGCCGCCCTGCTGTTGCATCTCCATCATCTTCTGCCGGCGCATGAAATCCGCGATCATGTTCGGATCGGCGCCGTCATCAAACGACGGCTGACCACGAAACTCGTCCGCGAAGATCTCTTGCTCTATGGGGTCCAGGCCGCCCGTGCCAGGCACGTCCCCTGGCGCCAGACCGCCGCCACCCATGTCGGTGTAGCTGTCGATCGAGCTCACCAGCGGCAGCGCGACCGACCCCGTGTCGGCGGGCCGACCCTTGGCGTAGTCCATCTGCATCTGCTTCTGTACGTCGGGGTCAACAAGACCACCGCCGCCCGGCGGGGGGCCGCGGTTAATCACGCCGTCGTCAAGTCCGGCTGGCCGGCCCTTGGGCATGGGGCGCCCGACGGTCGGACCTTTGTTGGCGTACTGCATCTGCATCCGTTTCTGCACGTCGGGATCGACGAGGCCGCCGCCCGGAGGAGGCGCCCCCCTGCGGTAGGTCTCCTCGAGACGCTTGACGGGATTCCCGCGATTGGCCAGGCTCGCGGCAACCCTTGGGGCAGCGATCATGGCCTAGCCGCCGCCCTTTGCCCACGGCGGCGAGTAGTTGCCGCCCGAGGGCTTGTCGCTGACGCTGGGGGACTTCGGGGCGGCCAGGGCCGCCGGCTCGACTTTCCCCTCGATTCCCATCTTGCTCTTGCTCTTGCTCTTGGCCATTCCGCCGCCACTCGAAGGGGAGCCGGGAGGCACGAGAGCCTGTTCGCTGTTGCCTGAGATCATGGGTGTACTCCTTCTCTTTGGGTCGGTCGTCTAGCTCATGGCCCCGAAGGACTTGTAGTCGCCGATCGTTTTCGCAACCTGTTTGTCGAAGGCCGCGTTCGCCGCATCGCGGGCGTCCTTCAGCTCGAAGAGCTTCTGGAAGTTGGCCGACATGATGGGCGCCACGCACTCCGCCTTTTCGAGCTTGATGCGCAGAGCCCTGCACTCCTTCTCTGCGTCTGCCAGATCGGCCAGCGCCTTGTCGAGCTCTTCCTTGTACCTAGGAGCCGCCTCCTCGACGACCGTCTTTTTGGCGGTCTTCTTGGCGGTCTTTTTGGCGGGCTTCTTAGCGGCTGGCATAGGGGGCTCTCCCTTTCGATTCGTCAGGAGTATACACCTGTGGTGTTAGAATGGCCGCATGGCGCTACCAACCGTGACGGTCGAGACCCGAATCAAGGTGAATCTGGACGGCGAGGTTCATGAGGTCACAGACCAGTGGGACACCGCTAACGCGGTGGCCGTCATCAACCACCAGGTCGTCTCGGTCACGAACGCCTATGAAAATCTACCCATGGGCGAGGTCGACCCGGACTACGCGATCCTCTATGTCAAGAACCACGGAACCGCGGGCTCCATCCTTCTGACCTATGACACGCTCAAGCCCGCCGGCTTCGGCTACGTGCGCAACGGAGAGTCTCAGCTCTTTCGCCTACCAGACATCAGCACCCTCGTCATCGAGATGATCGCCGTCAATAACGTCGGCCCTCATCGGGTCGAAGTCTTCGTCATTGATGGGGCCGACGACAGCTAGGTCTAAGAGTTCCGGGTCGTGGTCCAGCGCCCAGTCTCTTGTGGACTCGTCGCTCATGCCGCAAGCGGCTTGTAGAACTTCACCCACCCCTCTTTGCGGTTGATCGACACCCTGAAGGGAAGGGCCGAGCGATACGGGATCCCATGATAGAGGGTGTTGAGTTCCTCTAGCGTTCCCTCGATGAGGATCTCCTGGCCCGGCTTGAGCTTCTCGGCCGCCGCAAGCGCCTCTTGTCGCGGAACGGTTGCGGCGGGTCCGCCGCCTCGCACTAGCGTCTTGGGGTCATGCTTCCGGGGTCGGCTGATCTTCATCGCTCGCCTCCTCTTCCTCGACCTTCCCGTCACCGCCACACGTCGGGCAGGGCTTCGGCATGACCAGGTACACGATCCCGCGACCCCCGCATTCTGGGCAGACTACTTGGGGCACTTGTCCACCTCCGCAATGAGGGCGTCGGCTATCTCCAAAGCTCTGACAGAATAGAGGCGGTACTCGCCCGAGGTCGGGATACCAAGGCAGGCCACCTCCCCCGCCAAGATACGGCTCACCACCTCCAGGCGCTCGGCGCGGCGGGATTCGGCGGCCCGCTTCGCGCAGTCGGCGCACTGAATCATCACGACGGCTTCCCAGACAGCGGCCCGCCCTTCTTCGCAGAGCCGAAGCTCTGCCCGATCTCGACCGCCCCGGCGTCACAGAGGATGCCGGCGCCCGCAACCTGATCGGTGAGGCGCCTGTGGAGGGCGCGGTACTCGTCCATCGTCTTGAAACTCCAGACCGCCTTCAGTTCAACGAGCCCTTCTCGTTCGTCGTTCATGGCCTCAAGCTACCATACTTCCATTATCAAGGTCAATATGTTACGGTGCCGGAAAGGAGGGAGCACCGAATGAACGGAACAGAATCAGGCGTCAAGCTGTCGCAAGCACCAGGCCCAGAGCCCCACTCCAACTTCGCCCGCGAACTCGCGGGCAACCTCGGAGCGCGGCACGAGCTCAAGCGCGAGTCCATTATGCAGATCGAGCGCCGAATCGACATGCTGCGCGAAGAGGCCAACTGGCTCGAGGGCGTGCTGCATGGCTTCGGCGAGGGCACGTGCGCCGTCGAGCAGCCCATCGTGCCAGAGGAGCCGCTCGATGACTTCGACATCGGTGAGCAGCCGATGGTGACACCGGGCCCGCCGGTTCATGGCGGTGGCAGCGGACAGCGACCGCAATACTAGGGCGATGGAAGACTCCTTCATCGTCGCCGGCTGTCCGGTGCGCAATCGGGCGTGGATCTTGCCGCGGCATATCTTCGCGGTGAGCAACGTCGCTTACTCCGACTGCTTCCACTTTCCCAACAGCCTCTTCTATCTGTGGGGCGACTGTGACGACGATACCGCGATGGTGCTCTCTCGTCATCGCTCTGCCGGCGCCGCCGTCTACATTGACCGCTTTGATACCGGCTTCCCCGGCTGGAAGCGCGACGGCGAGGGTGAGGAGCGCTACCACTCCTCCAACATGAGCCGCGTGCGCAACGTCTGGGCTGAGCGCCTGGTCGGCATGTTCCCCGAAGCCACCCACCTATGGAACGTAGACTCCGACGTCCTGCCCGCTCCTGACGTCCTCCAGCGGCTCCTCGCTGTCGACAAGCCTGTGGTCGGGGCGTTCGTGCCCATCGCTGACGGGGTGACGCCGATTCATATGACGCACTTCGTCATTGATGACCCCGGAGGCTTCAAAGCGCGCAGGATGGGCAACGAGAAAGATCAGACCGGGCCCCACCCCGTCACCCTCCTGGGCGGCTGCTACTTGATCCGCCGAGACGCGTGGGAGGCTGGGCTGCGATGGGGCGAGCATCCCCAAGGAGAGGACGGATTCTTTGGCGACAAGTCTCGCGAACTAGGCCTCGAACTCTGGGTTGATCCGATGGCGAAGTGTGAGCATGTGATGGAGGAGGACTCGTGAACTGGCAAGAGGTCGAGGCGATGCTGGGAAGGCAGTCGTGGCCGGCGACCAAGACGCACTGGATCAGGAGCCTTGGTGTCGGGATGCAGGCGCGGCGCTGGGAGGATGAGGAAATGTGTGCCGCCATAGCGGCTGTTCTCAACCGATGGCATGAGGGAGCGTATACTACGGCCCAGCGCCGGCACCTATAGATCGGCACCAATCCAAGTTGGAGGATTCACCCTTATGAGCACGAAGAAGAAGTTTCTCTTCCCCCTGGTGGCTGGCGCCGCGGCGCTCGCCCTCATTCTGGTTCTCTTCGCACCCTCTCCCTCAGAGGCCCTGCGAGACACTCAGAAGATCGCCGCGCTCCCTGATGGAGCTCCTGCGGTCACTACGGACTACGTTTGGGTCGAACGCGTCACGGGCTCTGGCACGCTGACGCCTCGCTACACGAACTACTACCTCAACCTCTCGGACATCACGGGCTCGAGCGTCCTGGGCTCTTTGACCGCCACGGCGGCCGAGCTCAACAAGACGGACGGCATTCCAGCCACGGCCTATATGGCTGTGACGGAGATGGCATCCTTCACCGAATCCGCGGCCACCACCTACACCTACACTTTTGAGATCGCGGCCGGCACGCTCGTTCATGACATCTGTTTCACGTCGACCGTTCTGTGGGGTGGCACCTCGGCCTCGCTAGGAGTTGGCGACGATGACGATGCGGACGGCTGGTTCACCACAGTCAACCTCAAAGCGACGGACCTGCTCGTCGGCGAAGTGGTCTGTGCGGCCGATGATGGCGCATGGGGCGGAGTTGACGGGGCGTATTTGACCACCGCGGGACGACGAGGGCGCGTGACCGCCGCAGTAGATTCCGGCTGGTACTATGGCGCGGCCTCAGAGATCATCATGGTCGTGGCCGCAGGCACGCCTTCGACTACGGGCCGTAGCTTCGGTTGGGTCACATACTCGACTCCGACCGCAACGGCTTCGACCGACACATAAGTTTCACCCCCTGGCCGTCGACCGCCCAACCCTCATCGGGAGGCGGCTGGGGTTTTCCAAAGGAGAGGCCATGCCGAGAAGAAGAACCCTAGGAACCCTGGCAATTCTTGCCACCATATTGGTCTGCGCCGCCTTGCTCGTGACCGCAGACGCACAGGAGACCTGCCCGCCCAACCTCTACAAGGACTCGATTCAGAACATCGTCGTCCCTTCTGAGGAGCGCGCTGACGCCCTGGCCGTCGTCTTCAGTGGCGACCCCTTCTACACCTACATCTCAGGGCCTACGTGGATCCCTGGCACCGGCTGCCATGAAGTGTGGTTCGAGGCGTCCGTGAAGTACGCGGACCAATGAAGCCCCAGGAGCTCGTCCTCATGGGCATGAGCCCCGAGAGGGCGCGACTGGCGCTCAAGCGAAGGAAGTACAGCGGCGGGCCCACCAAGAGGGCCAAGAAGCGGAAGAGAACGGTGACGATCAGCGCGCCGAGGAATTCTCGCCCCCTCATCGAAGAGCCGACGCCCAAAGACACCTCGCTGGTTGCCCAAGTCCGCCGCGCCTTCCCAGACTATGGCTACCTCTATGGCCGTGGTCTTGACTTCGAGGAGCGCCAGATGGTCGAAAAGGTCTCGCTCACCGCTAGATGGTCGGGCGTGGCGCCCCTGGCGCGCATGGCCGGAGTCTCCCCCGGAACCACAAGGAAGCTCCTGAAGTCCGCTCTCGAGAAAAGGCAGAAGCCTTACGCGGTGGAGTGAAGAAAAAAAACTGAGTCTGAAAAAGGAGCCGGCGGCGGGCCCTTCTGGTACGACACCCTAGACCCTGGCCTGCGCAGGATACTCAAACTCCACGGCTGCGGCTGGTGCAGCTACACTCGACCCCTCGCGCTCCTCTCAGACCACGAACCTGACTGCGCCTATCGACTCAAACTCGAATCCCTCGAACGCACCGACTGGTACGACAGTCTGTAGCCCACAAACTCTACTCGCACTAGATTCTGTGGAGCACAAACAGTCTGTGGGGGGTAAACTGGAGGGGAAAGCAGGATGAAAGACCCCGAAGAAGTCCTCAAGAGGCTACTCAGCAACTTCGACGTCGACCCCAACTGGTGTCCTGGGAGAGCCTCTACCGCTGAAGATTTTCCCTACGCGCGCGTGCGGAACTGTGCGTGACCCCTAAATGGGGTACGGGGCATCGGCGGCGATGGGCACAGCCCCCCGGGCCTCGGTGCCCGCCGCTACCGCCACCGCCCGACCGCTGAGCCGAGCGCTACCGCCACCACCCGCTCGCCCGCGCCTCTGAGCCTGCGCGTGGTCGAGGTCGTCCCTCCTGCGCCCTCTGAGAACCACAGCCAGGCAGGTACCGCCCCCGAGCTCGCGGTCCGTGGGGGATCAAGGGGATCAGGTTGACATATTGCATCTTAGCGGACCCTGAAGGCCGCGAAGCCTGCTACTTACTGGGTGGTAATAATATTACCTGGAGCCGGGTCGCGAGTTATGGCTGAGTCCGGTGCTCGCCAGGTCGCAGAAGGAAGCAGGCGGGCGCGCCGCAGTTGGGCATAAGGTGCCCTCATCCTTCTCCTTCGTGAGTTTCCGCTCCCGCTGTGTACAAAATCCACACACTCAATGTCCGTCTCGGTGGTTGGCCTGAGAAATTGGAACGCTTCAGCGGTTGTCTGGGTAGGGAAGTAGTTTGGAGACCTTCGAGGGCTGAAAGCCTGTCGGCGATGCGTCCTTGCGGCCCGCAGTGGTCGCGAGGACTAGGCCTTAGCGGCTATGAGCGAGCGAGGGTTGTGGTGGCTGGTGCGCCTCGCGTCTACGAAATCCGTGCACTAGTAATCTCTTTTCTGCTTCTGCTTCTGCTTCTGCTTCTGCTTCTGGCGTTACTTTGTGACATTCGTGACAGCCGTTACTATTCAGTCAGGAGGAGTTCTTCGGCGCGGACTCGTTCTCGGTGCCTTGCTTGTCGTTCGGCTGGAGTGAGAGCTCGTGTTTTCATGGCTCGATAGCGAGCATATCCGAGGACGAGGAATCCACCTTCGACTTTGGCGACTCTGCGGCCCTCGTGGTCTGAGCATCTGGAGTGCTCGTCTGGCGAGGACAGATCATCAATGATCGTCTCGAACTCATCAATCTCCATCAGGCAGAGATGGGCCATCGCTGGAACCGCGACTCGAGCGAATCCTCCGGCGTCACACTTAGCCAACAGCGCGATCCAGACGCGCAGCGTGGCGTGATCCTTCATCCATAGCGTGCTCTCAACGATGCCCGAATCTAGCTTCGTCCAACCCTTTGACACTACCGCGTCGTTCATGGTCCGTTATTCTACGTGACTGACCGTGAGCCCGTCAACGTGACGGCCAGCGTAACGCGCGACAACGCCCCACTTGACATTTTCCAACCTATCCTTTACAGTGCCCCTACAACTGGGATGGACCCAGCGTAGAACAGGAGGCAATGACAATGCCACGAACAGACGCAGACCGAAAAACGGCGCCACGGGTGGGATCTTCTTCACCCTGGGGCACCATCGACTCGATCGACCAACTAGCGCCCGGGATCATCGGAGTCGGCACGCCCAGGCATGGCGGGATCTGGCTGTCACCACCCCGCCGCCGACAGATCCCCGCTTCGGTGCTCGAGCAGACTTTCGCCGCCGGTCAAGGCGTGCGCGGCTGGCTCGAGGAGGATCAGGACGCCTCAATCGCGATCACCGCATTCCGTGACGAGCTCCAACACCTGCGGCCCTTCTCGGTCGCCTATTGCCGCTGGCTCGCAGCCGAAGAGTTCGACTTCGCGCCCTGCGGCTCCACTGTCGACGCCTTGCGCCTCGAGTACAAACGACTCCGCGAAGCTAGCCTCATGACCCAGCACACGCCAGAGCCTTGGGGCGAACTCTTGCGATCAGCCCGAGCATTATCACACCGCCTGCATGCCGGCCTTGTCGTTGACGAAGAAGCGTCTGACCTCTATCAAGCCGTCAATGCCTGTGCAGGCATGGCGGACCCAGCGGCGGAGTTGGCCAACCTGCGGGCAGTGGCGAAGGCAGCCGACAAGGCAGAACGGGCGTTGCGAGCCGTCCTGGCCGGTCGGCTTTCCGTCGAGCCAGTTCCTACAATTCAATCCGCCCTCCGCGCCGCCCTGGCCAAGCTGGAGGGAGGTGCCTCATGATCGCCCGATTCTCCAGCCGATGCCCCAGTTGCCGTGGTTCCATTCTAGTGGGCAGTACGATCTCCAAGATGGGCCGGCGGTTTGTCTGTGAGGACTGCGCT
>Ga0255047_10002888_pt1 | contig 11057 bp, 18 predicted proteins | sample JV7_2_1_MG_FD_183640 | JGI IMG/M metagenome (GOLD analysis project Ga0255047, IMG submission 183640) | Seawater microbial communities from Jervis Inlet, British Columbia, Canada - JV7_2_1 | ecosystem: Environmental > Aquatic > Marine > Inlet | place: Canada: British Columbia | collected 2016-10-06 | reverse complement strand
GAATCGTCTAGGTGTCTCTAACAGACCTCCACGCTTCGGATTCTCACCAATGTATTGAAGTAGGCGAGTCGGAATATCTGATGCGCCCATCTCCTCGGTTGCTTCCCACGGGAACGATACCCATTCTGTGATGCCTTCTGATTCCTTATCTAGCAAGGCTAGAAACGGCTTCTGTGGAAAGTTCTCCTGATACCTTTGTCTTGTATTACCCGAGTCTACTAAGTCATCTACAATAGCCTCTGCGTTGTCAGGAGTGCTGACGATACGGATTTTTGAGTCGAACGACATCATGGCGTAGACAGCGCACACCCCTCCCCTCGGAATTCCGTAGACAGAGATTTCTCCGTCACCTAGAAGATGCCGTAGTTTCTGAACAACTACTTCAGCCCTTGAGAGAATGTTTCGATTCGGTATGTCCATTATTCGACTCCAATTATTTTGTGTGTTTGTACGCTCAGTTTCCAACCATTCAGACTCAAGACCTTCTCGACTGCTTCAGGGAAGCGCTCGTCCATCGGTTGAATGTATCGTCCTGTTAGACCATGCTGTTCGTATAAGGGATATTTGCTGAACTCGTCAGGGTCAATTTCCTCGTCAAAAGGAGGCCAAAGAACCTTGAGTGAATGCGCCCATTTCAGTTTGATGAATCGGCTCGGCCTTTTCGGGCTCATACAGATATGGTCAATCGACCCGACAACTCCCGGCTTACCTTCAACTGTTCCGTTGGTTTCAACTGCAATCTTGAATCCGGCTCGTTTCAAGGCCATGCACAATTCAATGTCTAACTGCAAAAGGGGTTCGCCGCCGCTAATCGTTACCCATTGAACCTTACCTTTTCCCAATAAATCCACTTGTCGAACAATGTTGTTGATTGTCATTGGCGTGTATGAAAGGAAATCGGTGTCGCAGTAAGGGCAGTAAGAATCTGCCTTATCTTCGTTCTTCCCATTCCACATATTACAACCTGAGAATCTGATGAAGATAGTCGGCGTTCCGCTCATCGCACCTTCGCCTTGAATCGTAGGCCCGAAGACCTCGTTCACTCGATACTTAGTCGATGTCACGGACCACCTCAGCGAAACAGTTTTCAGTCTCCCAAAGAGTAACTTTGACAACATCAACATCGGTCCCTTTCAGGACTTCAGGGCAGACTTCATTCAGAAGGTACATCGCCATATTCTCGGCAGTTGGATTCGTCAGCATCGTGTACCGCTTCTGCCCCGGCACAGAATCAAGGGCCTCTGCGACCTCAAGATCATTCGCCCGATAGATGAATCCGTGATCCCAATTCTCATCAATCCATCCACCAATCTTCTCCTTCAAAACAGAGAAGTCGATCACCCGACCAATGCTGTCAAGGCAAGCGGCGTTTGCTTCAAAGAGAGCGACATAGTTGTGACCATGCATATTTGCACACTTCGATTCGTGAAGGTGTACACGATGTCCGGCACAGAACTGAATCCGGCGAGTGCAAGTTACGAAAGTAGTCATCCGATGTCACCCCGTAATGCAACAGGGGAGACTGAAATGCCGCCACGGACGAAGAATTCGCCTCTGACTTCCATCCATTTTGCACCTGACTGTTTATACAAATCATCACAGATTCGACAAGTCAGAACCTCGTTGAATTGAGCTTCGTGACGATAGCGCATCAGGTAGAGCTTGAGGCTCTTGGTTTCGATGATCTTGTCAGTTGGCTGATAGCGAATCTGCAAACGAGCGAAGTCAGGTTGGCCTGTCACCGGACAATGAGAAGTGAATTCGGAGCAGTCAAATTGAATAACTATGTCTCCTGAATCCCATTCGACAGTCTCGATTTGGTCAATCGCTTCGGAGTGTTGCTTTCCTAGATATTTCGGTTCCATTATTTTCCTCTTGGTTTGAGTCTTAGAATTTCGTCAGTCGGCCCTTTTTGAACCCACCGAACGATGTCGGGAATATGATTGTCTTTTACGCCAAAGTGATGACACCAAGTCTGCAAGCGCATCAACTTGCGGATCGTGTCATTTAGGCTTGCCTCAGAGGGAGGTTCGATAGTGCAAATGCCGCCCCTCACATTGTCGATTCGTTTCATGTTCCAAACTCGCCCATACAAAGTTTCACCTAGTCGGTTGTGATCTTCGTATTGATGGAATCGAAGCAGTTCAAAATCGCACGAAAGAGGTCGGTTCTTATGGACTCCACAATGCCCATTCTTCGGATTCAAGTGACCGCAGTAGTAGCCCATGTTCTGCTCTTGCTTGTCAGAATACATAACTACCGATCTTCCATTTAAGTTGAAAGTACGGCGTTCCATTTGATAAGGTCGCTTCTCCATCGGGAGCCAATCGAGACTGAATGATCTACAGCAAGCACCGCAGTTCTCGTAGCACCTAGCCTCCCTGAAAATGGTAGACGAAATATCAAGAGGCTTCGCCCTGATCCATTTCCCCTCGAAGAAGAAGTCTTTCTTCGTGACGCTGCCCATGTAGATGTTTACGACCTTTTCGGTCGAATCTTTAAAGCCCATCGAGAATCTTCATTTCCTTGCGCCATTGCCATTTGAGTTCTTTCTGAATGTCGTAGTAGAACAAGGCTTCGGCAGTAATGTCGATCTTCCCACCTTTAGGTCGGCAACTGACTCGCTGTCCTCCGAATGCTTTCCAATGCCCCCACTCACAAGGCATCCGGCCCCACGAAGCAGTATCAGCAGTATGGAAGGGAAAGGTCTGAAGCATCTTCTTCATCACCCATCCGAAGGAGTGATACTTCATCGGCCAATGCCGAGCGTAACAGGCCTCAAGCCATTTCAGACTTTTCTTCACCGGCTCACCGAATCGACAGGAGAGGCCCATCTTCGGAAAATGCTTTACATACTCATCCATGATTTCCCAAGGATCGCCGTAATGAAAGACAGGAAAAGCAGGAGAGCCTTGCGCCTTCATCAGCAGAGCGTTCTTCAAACTGCCTTCAGGATCACGGATCACATCGAGAGCAACTGACTCGTCCCATTCAGGTTTTTTCGTTTCTTTGATGAGAGCTTGAATATCAATTTCAGCCCCGGCGTTCCAAGCAGAGAACGCACCTGAATCGAGCATCATCGTAGGAGGGTGGTACGGCTTCGTTCCCTGATGGCCTTTCAGATAATGAAACGATACGAGAACTGAGATCGGATATTTCTCGAAATCGAATTTCTCCATCGTGATCTTCTGAGCTGTTGCGCCTGTGTAGGCGAGATACATTTGAGTCATGATTCATACGCAGTCGGGTCTTCGACCTTCGCCAACTTGAACGCTTCAATTCTCTCAACGCAAGTACCGCATTTTCCACAATGAGCATCTCTGCCGTTGTAGCAAGACCAAGTGTCGCCCCAATCAACTCCGAGCGAATCTCCGATGGCGCAGATTTCGTCTTTGGTCAAGGTGATGAAAGGTCGGTAGATACTCACCGGCTCGTAATCGCAGAGTCCTGCTACCCGGTCCATCGCATCAGCAAACTCAGTTCGGCAGTCAGGATAGATGGCGTGATCTCCGAAGTGCGCCCCGTAGGAAACTCCATCGAATCCCTCGTTGATCGCCCAACCGATTGCTACGGCCATCATAATCATGTTCCGATTCGGCACTACTGTTGCCTTCATCGAATCATCGGCGTAGTGACCTTCAGGCACATCTCCGATCCCCGTCAATGCTGACGAGTCAATCAAATCCGTAATGCCTGACAAATCAGCTACACGATGGTCGATACTGAGTTTCGCACAAGTCTTCTTGGCGAAGTCGATTTCCTTTTTGTGCTTCTGACCATAATCAATCGACAGAGCCTTAACTGTGTCTCCGTTTCTCAGATGATGATACAGGAGGGTAGTAGAATCCATGCCCCCCGAGAGGATTACAACGATATTCATTCTAAGAGCCGATGTAGAGGTCGATAAGGTGCGAGAGAACATCGCCTTCGGAAGCATCTTCGTTTTCCTTCTGAAACTTGTGAACAGCGTCATTCCAACCATCGCAGAGAACATCGTCAGCTACGATTGAGATGACCTTCGCAGTTGGGTCTTTCGTTTCTGAGAGGCTGAAATCTGAATTGTTGTGTTCAGCTTCAGGTGGAGTCCAATCGGCTTGAAGTAGAGGCCCGATCTCAAAATCTTCCCAACCTAGTTCTTGGAGATCGAATCCTTCGGACTCAAGGGACTTGAGGGTTTCAGAGAGAGTCTCGTATCCCCACTCTGCCAATTCTCCGGTTCGGTTATCAGCGATTGCATACGCAGTTGCAGAAACATCGTTCTCATCAACCACCACGGCGGCGATTCTGTCCCACCCTAAATCCTTGGCGGCTTGAAGCCGAGCGTTACCGGCTCTAACAATCATTCCTTGCTTTTGAATGACAATCGGCATTCGCTGTCCAAACTTGCTCAAAGACGCTTTGACTGCATCCATGTTGCGAGGCCCGTGAAGGCGTGCGTTTGCAGGATCAGGGTTAAGTGATGCGATGTCTACTAAAAGCCCTTGTAGGGGTTCGATTACATTCTCAGGCATGGTTGCTACTCTCCTTGGAAGCTAGGGTAAGGTCATTTACGATCAGGGAGCGAATGTACTCCTGTCGGTTGATTCCGAAATTCTTAGAACGAGCCTCGACCAACTGCTTGAATTGGGAGGTGCATTTCAGTTCGATTTTGTCGGTCTTTGTTGCCATTGGCGAGGATTGTATACCAACCGCATGACCGCCGCCATGCTTTTCGTTAAAAAGTATTGAAAGTGTTGCCTTGTCTGAATTGTGCGATTACTTTCGTGATTTTTGAGACGATTTATCTGTTTGGCAAATGGCGGCGAATTGGCGAGAACAAACTACTCAAATTGTGCAATCGAAGTTACTGAAACGAGTGTAGCTACACAAAAAAAAGGAGCCTTTCGACTCCCCTTCAATGTGCCTTCAACGCCGGTTGGCTTTTAGTTGTCCTCCAAGTCAGCAAGAATTTTTCCTAAATCCCAAAGTCGATCATCGCAAGGGTCAACCTCTGCCACCCTAGCCATTTCCTTTTTCACGAATTCGATTTTTTCTTGATTGGTCATCTTATTCTCCTTCTTCTAAAAGCTGACTAAGTTCAATTTTCAAATCCAACCATTTTTCGTTGGCCGCATACTTTTGCTCTCTCATTTCACGAGCTTGGGCGTCTAAATTTTCGTAATGTTTTTGCTTTTCCATCTCAACGGCCTTCGCCATTTTGATCTGCGCTTTAAGCTCGGCAATTTTTTCTTGAATGCTCATTTTTGGCTCCTTCTAAGAGTGAATTATTTGTCCTTACACATACATTCTAAGGCCACCTAGAGGGGATCGTGATTATAATTTCAAGTTCCTTTTATAGAACCAAAAAAAAGGGCCGGCTTTCACCGACCCCTTTCCGGAAAGCCCCCCCCGGGACTACGCTAGAACCAATTCCTGAAATGGTTTAGCGATTGCCAATCCTAGTTCCTTCCGGCGCTCAACGGCCTTTTCTTCTGTCTTGTGAGTAATGACGGAAGTGAAAGAATTATAAAGGCCCCAAGCATTTCGGCCTCCTGTGACCCGACTGCGGCCTGAATTCCATTCGTCACGAACCTCATCGGAGAAGCGCTTCGGTAGCTTCAAGTCCATCTGAGCATCGTCAATGAACTTGTCACCGGCTTCGACTTTCATATCGAATTCAGCAAGGGCAGTCCAAAACGGAACCAAATCCTCTGTGAAGACTTTGACAGATTTCTCTGCGCTTGCCATCACCTCATTAACACGAAGTTCGTTCAGGTGCTTGACCTTGGATTCAGAAAAAGTCTTTCCAATCACCATCCCATTTGAACACCGCATACGATAGGCGCCGAGTTCAAATGAAAGCCCTTTCCATCCGTCCATCCCGTGACCGAAGATGATTGAAGGGTTGATTGATTCGCCTTCGACATCGACTGAAATGCCTCGGAGACGAGTTTCAAGCTCAAAACGGGCTCCATTCTTATAAAGGCTCATCTTGTGTTCGGCGTTATCGACTTCGCCGCCCATCAATGCGAGTGAGTCAAAATAGCGACTCAAAACATCTTTGTGATGAACCAAGTCGTATCGACTTGAGACAAGCCCAAAAATTTGACGCTCACCGCTATCTGCTTCAGCGATAATGGCCTGACGATCAGGCATCGAAATCCCATCTGCTTCGGTGGTTCGCTTGTATGCCTTAAACTCAAGCTCGGGCATCGTGAGAATGTCATTTGCATCCTCTGTTACTAAAAAACTATCTTTCTTAAACATCGGCTATCTCCTTCTAAAAGTGCCTTATTAGTTGTCTACACACGCATACTATGGCCTTCTGAAACTAGGTAAAGGACTTTCTTACAAAAAAATTAAAAACTTCTGAAAGTAATTAGAAATTTTTTTTCGCCCTTGTTTTTATTTATATATATATAGAGAGTGATTAAAGAGTTATGAATAAGCAAAAATATATATATACATTCGTTATTTATGGGGAATTACAAAAACGCCTGTTTTTCAACTGAAGCAAGTCACGATGGTAATTTTAAGAAATTTGCTAGAAACATTAAAGAGAATCGGCTCTAGGCCATATACTGCCTTGCAAGAGAAGGAGTCAAAATGACACAAGAAAACGAAATTCAGACAGTAGAGGGCGAGAGCCCCCAAGAAAGCCATTCTTTACTTTGGGGTGGTCAAGCGAAAAGCGGTTTCCTATCCGAAACGGATGTCGAGCAGCTTTCTAAAGAAATCGCTATTCAGGACAAAATTCGGTCCTTGGTGGTGAAAGTGACGAAGCCCAACCATTGGGAAACAATCGAAGGTCAGCCGTATTTGAACGCTGCCGGAGTAAGGGCGATCTCAACCTTTATCGGGATCAGCACTCACGAACCGCAAATCGTCAAAGAGGCTTTGAATGACGATCAGGGAGATTGGATCATGTACACTTGTACGATCACAGCAACCTTCCGAGGCCGTCAAGTGACAGAGGTTGGAACGGCATCGACAAGGGACCCGTTTTTCGGCAAGGCTCACGGCCAATGGAAGCCGCTTTCCGAGATTGCGCTTGGGAATGTGAAGAAGAAGTCGGTCACGAATGCTAAGAACCGAGCGATCAAGTCAATTATCGGAATTGATTTTGATGGCGAACTTCTGAGTCAGCTTGGAGTTGATACTTCGACTTCTAACAAAGTGAGTTACGACAAAGCACCGCCGAAGACGAGCGAAGACAAAGACAATGCGGCTAAGGCAGCAGAGATGGTCTTCGAGATGTTCGGAGGAGACAAAGCATCTTGCCAAGCCTACTGCACTCGCATTACTTCATTCACAACGAAGGACGGAAAAGAAATCTCAGGCAAGCCGAGTCCCGACAAGTGGTCTGCCAAGCAACTTAATTTCAAAATGAAAGACACGATCCAACCTGATTACGACAAATTCGTATCAACCGGGGAGGTTCCTGCAACATGAGTGACCAAGTTGATATGGTGAAAGCCATCCGAGATAACCTTGAAAAAAACTCAAAGAACTACCCTTGCCATACGAACCGAGCGTCAGAGCTAGGTCACGAATGTGTCCGGTATCTTTACTACCGGCGAACTGAATGGGATAAAGCAGAAATCTATACTGCTGATACTTTGATGATTTTTGAAGAAGGAAATTACGGAGAGCGTCAAGTCCTCGAAATGTTGGCGAAAGCCGGGGTCGAGTGCTTTGAACAGCAGAATGCTTTCGGGAACGAAGCCCTTTTCAAGAAGCTGAAAATTACGGGTCACTTAGATTGGAAGATTCGAGAGAACGGCAGGGCGATTCCTGTCGAGTTTAAGACGATGAACTCATTCATCTACGATTCAATTCATACGATTGATGACATGATTCATTCAAACAAATCTTGGATCAAGAAATATCCGTCCCAACTCACGATCTACTTGCTTGGAGCCGAAGAAGAATACGGCTACTTCCTGCTGAAGTCGAAAGGTGACGGAAGACTCAAACAGATTCGGATGGAGTTGGATTTAGAACTCGGAGAGAGACTTCTCAAAAGAGCCGAGGAGGTGAATCGTGCTGTTGATGCAGGAGAGCTTCCTGACCGAATTCCTTACGATCCTGATGTGTGCGGAATGTGTTCATTCAAGAACCATTGTAATCCGGCAGAGCCAAGGGAGGAGATCGACTTCCAAGAATCTCCCGTCCTCTTGGCCTTGCTTGAGGAGCGAGAAGAATCAAAGTCAGATTTCAAGATTTACGGCAACGCCGATAAGAAAGCAAAAGATATGCTCAAAAAATGTGAGGCATCAAAAGTGATGGTCGGGCCTTTCATTTGTCAGATCAAACGAGCAAAGAACCGAACGACTATCACAATCGAGAAGGTGTAATCATGAAAAGCAGACGCAAGAGAATGTTGTCTCCGGAGATTTGGCAGAATCTACAATTTCAATCGCTCAACCATGCCGAGCAGTCGTTGTATATCTTCCTCATCTCGACAGCAGACGATTACGGGATTCGCCCTGCAAACTCAAACCTTATCAAAGGCGAATGGGCTTGGAGCAAGGACGATATTACTCCGAGGACTATCAATGCCCACCTCCGAGCAATCCACCGCACAGGACTTATCTGCGTGTATGGTGAGGGCGAACTCAAATTCATTCAGCATCCGAAGTGGCACATTTGGCAGAAGATTACGAATCCGAGTCGGAAGCATTATCCCGACTGCTCAGGCTGTTCGTCATGTTCTGAATCTGCCGATGACCGAGAAGCGTTCTACAGCAACGAACCTTCAAAACCGGTGAGGGTCAAAGAGAGTCGAGAGGCGAAAGAGGTCTTTGATTACTACTGCGAAGTGTTCGGAGATGTGCTTTCGGTGAAAAAGATCAAATTTCCCGGCAAGCAACAGAAAATCCTGACACGACTTCAGAGTTTCTCTAAAGATGATTTGAAGAAGTGTATCGACATGATGAAAATGAATCTTGAACATTGGGACAAACAGCGAGGGTATCTCGAAATGAATCAGTATCTATTCCGAAACGATGAGCGAGTTGAATTTTGGCTCAACAAAGAGGCGCAACTCAAACATCTTGGCAAAGACAAGACGAAGCAGATTGCTTCCATCACAGCGAAGTATCTCGACTGATGGCGGTGGCACCTCCAAAATCCCCGAGGATCGAATATTTGAAGCGGAGGCTCGATGACCTCCCCCTCGGAGGGAAGCCTTTTGATCCTGAGATTTGGAATTCCATCTACGATGCTGAAAGATGCTTCGGAGAAGGGGACAAGCAGTCGGCGAATGTCTTCATCGAGAAAGCTCACGGCCTTCTGTCGAGTGCTGAAACTCGTTGCGTTGGTTTGTCGGACACGATTGAAATAGGGCCGGACCTTCCTCGATACGGAATAGTTGGGCGTAAGAAAAGACGGAGAAAATCATGACTTGGGAAACATCGCCAACACTCAAGACGAATGCGATTGAGAACCGGCACAAGGTCTATCGTCAGGTAGACTCAGGAGGGCCTCCTAGTTGTGTTCTTGGTCGGGTCTACGATATTCTGAAGTCAATCAATCCGATGAACTTCGACACAGATTCGGCTCTGATGAATTTGATCCTGTCTCAGTACATTACAGGGTACTTCGCCAAAGATTGGCACGAAGCACAAATCAGTACAATCGCCACAATCAAATTGGTGAGAAGGCATGACGCATCTGTATATCGTGCTTTGCGCCATATCAAAAAAGATGGCGTAGTAGAGTTCAACAAAAATTCACGCTCAACCAACTCTGAGGGCTTTTCTAAGGCTTCCGATTCATTCGGTAACTCAGTAACCATCGGAGAACAATCGGGGACATCGTGGCCCTAGAAAGGAGAGAGATCGTGAAACAATGTGCGAAGTGCGGTCGTGGTGAAGACAATTTGACTCGCCGTGGTCTGACATTAGGTTCTGCCGGTGTTTGTAGCGATTGCGACAAAGGTGTCGTGAAAGCAGTCAAAAAACCCGAGCCGAAACCTGAGCCGGTTGAAGAAGTAACTGCCGAAGATTTTATTGACTCTTTGGAAGAAGAATAACAAATCACGCAACAGGGGTCGGTAGAAATGCCGGCCCCACTTTCTTAGAAGGAGGAAGTAATGACACATCAAAGATTTACAATTAAAGGAAAATGCCCTCAATGCCAAGAGCCTACAGTCCATCAGTATGACGAAGCTGTAATGTCGGGATTGTGGGCAACGGAAGTTCTCATTAGCTGTAGCAAGTGCGAAGCAGAATATTCAGTTTTCCCTACTACGAATTTTGAGATCAAAGGGTACTGCCATGCTCCGGTCCATAGATTTCCGGACTTTGGCGATGATTGGCAAATCGCAAATGACCCGAATTACGAATTCCGTCTTCGTCAATGCAAGAACTGTCCTAAGTGCGATGTTGAACGCCGCCCGTTTCGCCCTGTTGTGAATTGCGAGACTTGTAATAGCCGATTCGTTCCCGGCATCGACGACTCTCAAAAAACACTTTGCATAAACTGTTCGAGGGAAGCGGTGGAAACCAATGGATGATTTTGTATCAGTTGTTTTCGCAGGATCGATAACGATTGTCATGCTTGCTCTTGGTTGCATCATGCAAGCCCTCCCTATCCTGATTGGGTTTTGGTTGATCGGAGCTATCTTCGGTGGATGTTGAAGCAATCTCTCGATCCTTGCTGAATGAGCAGAGGATCACTCAACTTCAAGAGAAGTTGGCAGAACAAGCAGTCACTATCGACATTTTGTCGATCTCATGTGTTGTCATAGTATTTATCATCATTTCAATCATTACTGCGATGACTTTGAAATCGTGAATTTGGGCACGCTCCGTTTGGACGCTACGATACCCCCGAGGGGCCATGCACAGCGAAGGGGCGTGTTCTTTCTCAAGGAAACAGGAGAGCAAGGATGAAACCCAAATACCATGTGTGCAGCTTCTGTGGGCTAGTGTATTTCTTAGACCCCTTGCTTGATAAGTTGGAATGCGTATCGTGTTCTGATTCGCTTGAGGAAATAGTGGAGGGCGCGAATGAATTACCGAACACTTGAGGAACTAAAGGCAAGGGCGATGTTTGAAACCGAGGAATCGTAC
>Ga0255047_10002887_pt1 | contig 11058 bp, 20 predicted proteins | sample JV7_2_1_MG_FD_183640 | JGI IMG/M metagenome (GOLD analysis project Ga0255047, IMG submission 183640) | Seawater microbial communities from Jervis Inlet, British Columbia, Canada - JV7_2_1 | ecosystem: Environmental > Aquatic > Marine > Inlet | place: Canada: British Columbia | collected 2016-10-06 | reverse complement strand
ATTTCGGAGAAGGCGCAGGGCCGAATTCAGGATCTGGCTCTGCCTTTGCCGCTGAGGCGGCCTCCTTTGCCTCTTCGACGGCTTGTTCGTCCTCGGCCCGATCTTCCTCGGGGAGCTCCTCCTGGCGTTGCTTGATAGCCCAGAGAACCTTCTCAGCCCTATTGTCCGCTGACTCGGCATCGGCGATGACCCTCTTGATCCCAGGGCGCCGGAAGCGCTTGAACGCCAGGAGGATGGCCACCCCGGCCACGATCCAGAGCCAGTACTTCTTGAGCTTCGCCGCGACCCAAAGACCGCAGCGCTTGAGTTTCGCCTTCATGCGTCAATCACTCCTGGGTATTGATCCCAGTCGATGGAGCCGGGAGAGGCCCCGGCAAGTACTTCCTTCAGCGCTCCCCAAGGGAACGCGTGGCCCGGGTCTCCCTTCCCCCTCCGGATCTCCTCGTGCCCGACCCAGCGTTCCCGGTCACTAAGAACGGGGAACCGATTGGCCAGCATCGACACGATGTGGAGGAAGCTGGTCATCTGCGCCACGCGATAGGGCTCGTGGCCGTGAGATCCCAGATACTGCGGGTCGGGGCCCCTGTACGTCCCTCCGTAGCCGTTGACCCAGCGGTCTGTGCCTCGCGCTAGCGGGCCGACATTCTCTAGGTCGAGCCCGATGCTTCGGTAGTTGATCCCTCGGATGCCAAACCAGTCGGACCCGCCGGCGTGCCATGTTCGGCTATCAACCGATGCTCCCTGAAACAGGGACCCATCCCTGAGCGCTACGAAGTGCGTCGATGACTCGCGGCCTTTGCCTAGGAGCCATCTTCGGATCCGCAGCTCGTCCGAGCCATGTGGAGATCGCGACACCGGAGACATCGTAAAATGAACAACGGCCAGTTCCACCGGTAGAACCCGGCAGTCCGTCTCCGGGTACGAGAACGGGGTTTGGACTCTTCTCGGCTCGGGAACGAGCCAGCCTCTATCGCTTGCCATCACTCTTCCTCTCGGTGCCGCAATAGCTGACCGCGCAGATCAAAACTGTGAACTCGCGGCCATTTGACAAGCCGCGGACCACCCCTCAGTCGTCGCCGGGAAACGCGCGGCAGGCGACGGAGCCTCATGGGGTTCTGGGGCTTGCGGCGCTCTGAAGTGCGGGTCTATCTTCCGCCAAAGGATAGCTTCCTGGAGACTCAAGCCGAAGAAGACCATGACCTTTCGGCCCTCGTAGGAGCAGTCCGAACAATTGGGGTACAACACCTCGAGAATGAGATTCCCCGCCAGTTCCTCCGTCCGCAGGATCTGAAACTTCGTGTTGTCCGGGGTCTGCTGCCGTTCTTTCTTCTTCTGTTCGCGCTCCAGGGACCTCGTGTAGGCCTTCTGGTCTCGAGCACGCTGGGCGTGCTCCGTGCTCGAACTACAGCGACAGGTCATGCTCCCTCCTCAAAATGGAACTGGATCGTCGTCTTCGGTCCTGCTTCCCACACTGGTGCTCCTCGCCACTCGGCAAGCAGAGCCGCCAACGCTCACCACGCTGGCCCCAGACTAGCCCCGACATCCTGCAAATCCTGCATGTCTTTGTAGGAGGCCCGTAACCAACGGCTTCGTCGTCTGGCTCCCTCATATGCCGCCCGATGGGGAAGTCCTCTGGAAAATGCATCGTCCTCCCTCCTCAGAATGGGATCGGATCGTCGTCTTCATCGGGCTCAACTCCTGGAGCCCCTCCGTGCCCATTGGGACATGTTACCCCGCAAGACGTCGCGTACTGCCTGTAGCCGCACACGGAGCAGTCGGTCATCATGAGGCCCGGTGTTCGCTCTGGCTCGGGCTTCGGAAAGCTGGGCCACGGCTTCGGCTCAGGCAACTGGATTCCCAGTTCCTCGAGAATGACAGGCAGGTCTTCTCCCTCGCACGGAACGCCGAGAAGCCGAACGCCCCGCATCGGATCGAGTTCTCCCGCGCGGATGGACTCCAGAATCCGGGTGGATATGGCAGCGGCGGCGTCTTTCGCGTCTTCCGCCTCCCTCCACGCTTTCTGAATCGTCCCGAGGATCGAGCGACCTTCGCTGGGAGCCTGAAGCGGAGCGAAGTGAGTCCCCTTGTTCTGGAGCTCGGTGATCGGCGCGCTGCCGCGGTTTGTCTCTACTTGTTCAGCGCCGGGCTCACCGCTGATCTCGCAGATCATAACCTGGCCCTTGAGGCTCCGAGCCAGGTAGATGCCGGGCCCGTCATCGGCGACGGTATCCCAGGAAAGTTCGTCGAGGCTCTTCGCGATCATTTGGCCTTCTCCTCGTCCAAGAGAACCACCAGGCGCCGGACGGCCTCCCTGGCGTTGTAGAGGTCGGCGGCGAAGGCTTCACCGAACCCATACTCGTAGTATTCGTCAACCCCGTCCTCTGCTAGCGCCATGATGAAGGGGCCGTGGGGCGGATCGGGAGCAAAGGGAATATCGGGCCAGAACCCGACGGTGATGAGGATCACAAACCGCCTCCTTTACCTCCTACTACGCCGCTGGAGGCGGTTTTCTCACGAGATTTCTGAAAGAACGGAAGAAACGTGGAAGAAACGTGGAAGAAACTACAGGCGCACCCCGCGACGGAGAGCTACACGGCGCGCCAGGCCGTAGACCTTGTCCGCATAGGTCCAATTGGGGTTAGTCCCTCCGTTAAATACCGCTAGAGCCGGCTTCCAGCCTCGACCACGGACGCGTCCGTAAAGGTGGGTGGCATAGCTCCGGGAAGCGACCAGAGCGTCAAGGGCGGCTTCGATAGGCCGCACACGCGCCTTGGGGTAGTACTTCGCACAGACCTGCATCGAGCCAAGTTCTCCTGCTTTGCCTACAAGATGAGGACGCCAGCGGGTCTCGTAGTAGCCCAGGCTGGCGACGACGGAAGTGGGGATGGATCGCTGAGCGGCAGCGAGGGAGGCTTCGTAGCAGGCGCCCATGGCGCCGTCTACAGTCCGAATGTCTCGAGCCCTGGGGTCGGCTCGAAGGGCGACGCAGGCGGCCGCAGCGTCCAATCTGGGCGCCGTGAGGGGTGCAAGCTGCGCCAGGGCAGCTACTAGTATCATGTGGAGAGCCATGTGAGGTGTCTCCAGTGGTTGAACCGAAGGGAGGAATAGCAGATGACAGACGACAAGGCGAACGAGTGGCCCCCAATGAAGCTCAGGGAGAGGCTGGAGCGACTCTTCCGGGTACCGGGTGGGCACTACTACTTGGAGGAGGGGGAGCCGCATCCTGAGGCGGTGATCGGGCCTCGCACGATCATCTGGGGAGGGACCGCTCTGATTGGGCCCGTGCGCATCGGGTCGGGCGTCACCATCGGGAGAAATTGCACGATCGAGGAGGGCTCTGTGATCGGGGATCGGGTCCGGATCCAGAACGGGATTTCGGTCTTCGGCGGGGTGATCTTGGAGAGCGACGTGTTTGTCGGCCCTCACGTTGTGTTCTCCAACATCAGGAATCCAAGGCCCGGTGTCGTCAACCGGGACTACGAGACAACGCTGATCAAGCGCGGGGCAATGCTGGGCGCCGGGGCTATGATCCGATGCGGGGCGGTCGTCGGGGAGAATGCCGTGGTGGGGATGGGCTCGGTAGTGCTTGGCGGCCGCAAGAATGTTCCAGCGCACGGGCTGGTGTACGGAAACCCGGCCTGTGTCAGGGGGTACAGTTGCCTCTGCGGGCTAGATCTGCTCCGAGCTCCAATCTGCGGCTGCCGGGCAATGACTGCGAAGGAAGTCCGAGCCCTGAACCCGCGAGGCCGTCTGACCATGGAGGACTTGGAGCTCGGGATCGAACTCCACCAATGGGGATGCCCGGAGTGTGGCGCCGAAGCCGGCTTCGAGGAGAAGGATGTGATCGACCCCGGATGGGGCCCGGACGCCCTTTCCCTCTTCCACTGCCCGGTGTGCTCGCGGCGGTATGAGCCCGACGGAGAACGAGGGCTGCGAGAAATCCCGTGAGAAAAACGGCTTGGGCGGCGTAGTAGAGGGTAAAGGAGGGCCCGATGGACGCCAAGCGCCTCGCTGAAATCCGCCAGCTCATGGCCGATCGGTCAAAAGCCGATCACTGGAACGCGCTGACCCTGCGCCAAGCGATCGAGGATCTACTTGAGGACAGAGACGCTATGGCTAACCAGATCAAAGAGGTGGCTAGCATGGTCCCTGAAATCGTGCGCGCTGTGATCGATTCCGTGCCGTCGATCATCGCGTCAGCCGCCAACGAGAAGCCCGAATGCCAGCACAGCCTCCAACCCTGTCGTTGCGGCGGCCACCCTCCAGACAGTTCGCTGGTGCACACATGAAGCTTGTCCGCCGAGGTTCATGGAGCACGCTGGAGTTCGTTCCGGACCGCGAAGCGATCTACTCCCTGCTTGACCCCAAGTTCAGCTACCGCATGGAGGGAGCGCAGTACTCCGAGGCCTACAAGGAGAAGCGCTGGGACGGGCGGATCCATCTCATCCGCCGGGGCCCTCGCGGGACGCTCAAGTGGCCCTCTGGGCTGGACCTAGAGGTCAACAGCGCCCTCGATAGAGATGACAAGCCTGCTCATGTCGTAGACGGCAGGCCTAGCGGCACGCCAACCTTCCGAGCCCAATGGACCGGGCATCCGCCAAGGGAATACCAGCAGCAAGCAGTCGACGAGGCCTACCTCCAGGGGCATGGCATAATCCGGCTCCCCATCCGAGCGGGGAAAACCCTCGTCGCTGCCGCTCTGATCAGAGACTTCGGGACCCGGGCACTGTTCGTCGTTCCCTCCGACCTGCTTCTCCGACAATCGGCGGAGGCCTTCCGCGACTACCTGGGGGGTGTGAAGATCACCACCGTCGGCGCTGGGGAGTGGGACGCTTCCGGGGACATCGTTGTCGCTACGATCCAGACCCTGGCGGCGAGGGCCGATACCAAGCAGTTTCAGTTCGAGATTGCATGTGGGATATTTCCCCTGATGTGTGTGGATGAACTACATCATCTAGGAAACAGCGGCGATGCGTGGCGGGACACCATGCTCGGCATCCGGGCCAGGTGGAAGATCGGATTCTCCGCTACGGTCGACCTCAATCAGCGCAAGCGATGCGAGTCGAGCGCCATCTGGCTCAGGGGTATGTGCGGTCCGATCGTAGCCTCCCGGACGATGGATGACCTGATGACCCAGGGGTTCCTGGTTCGTCCCACCGTCAAATGGATCGAGCATGGAGCTCCTCCGGACGAGACCGAAGGCCCGTGGCAGTCGACCTACAAGCGATGCCTGGTGGACTGCGAGGCGCGGAACAAAGCGATCGTAGAAGCGGCTTCACAGGAAGCGAACCAAGGAGCCGGGGTTCTGGTAGACACGTCGCGGGTAGGCCATGCTCGAGCCTTGGGGATTGGCATCGCTCGGCGCATTGGAAATCCTGCAGTGTCAGTGCTGACAGGTAGCACGTCAAGAGCAAAGAGAAGCGAGGTTCTTACCCTTTTCCGAACCGGGCGTGTCCGGGTCCTCTGCGGGACGATCCTCGGGGAGGGCATCGACCTTCCCGAGCTTGACGTGGTGGTGAACGCCGAGGGGTCGAAGGACCGGACGCCTGTGATCCAGCGGCTTCGGAACCTCACCCCTGACCCCAAGCGCCCCGATAAGCGGGCGACGATCTACGAGATGGTTGATCGACATTCGAAGCTACTGGCGGGGTGGACGAAGGCCCGAGCCCGCATCTACGCCGCCGAGAAATTTCACCAGGAGTTCCCGTGAACCTTAGGCCCTTCTTCAGTTTCTACGGCGGGAAGTGGCGAATAGCCAAGCGATATCCCGCTCCCGAACACGACATCATCATTGAGCCATTCGCCGGATCTGCGGGATACAGTCTCAGGTACCCAGAAAACCGTGTGATCTTGATCGAGAAGGACGAGAAGATCGCCGGGGTCTGGAAGTACCTGTTGAAAGCAAGCGAGTCGGAGATCCTCGAATTGCCTGACGTCCTGCCAGGGCAAACTGTCGACGACCTTGTCAAGGTCTCGCCAGAAGCAAAATGGTTGATCGGCTTCTGGCTGAACAAGGGTTGCTCCTCCCCACGTAAAACGATGAGCAAGTGGGGAGCAGAAGACCCAAACCAATTCTGGGGAGTGAAAATCCGGGAAAGGATCGCCTCGCAACTGGATTTGATCCGTCACTGGAAGGTCCGCCATTGCAACTTCGGTGATGTCCCGAACGTATCCGCGACTTGGTTCGTCGATCCTCCGTATCAGCAAGCCGGTCGACACTACCGGCACGGTTCTTCTGATATCGACTTTGGGCAATTGGGGTCTTGGTGCAAGAACCGCCGGGGGCAGGTAATCGTTTGCGAGAACGAAGGCGCCGATTGGCTCTCGTTCAAGCCGTTCGTCCACGCAAAAGCCAACGAATCCAAGTCAGGCGGCAAAGTCTCGAAAGAAGCCATATGGACCAGGAGTTCCCATGACGAAACCTGAATTGGCAACATTCGTTGAAGCATGCGTCAGCGGCACCGCTCTGCTATGGGCGAGCACCCTGAAAATCGATCTGGCCCCAGAGCAGCTAGGAGGTCTGAAGGGCGCCTTCTACGGGATGGCCATGAAGCTTCGTCCGTACGGAGTCGAGTTCACAAAAGAGGAAACGATGTCCTACATCAATGAGATCATGGAGCATTCGTGGGTGATTGAATGACGAAGTTTGAGATCGCCACTTCGCTCCACTGCGGGGCGGACCATGCCGCGCGTATCTGGGCGGAAGCTGCCGAGGTAGAGCTGACCGAGGAGCAGATACAGAGCCTGAAGCTCTGCATCTATGGCGCAATGATCGGGGTCTCCCCTCACGGGGTGTCGTTCACTCGGGAAGAGGGGCTCGCCTTGGCTTCGCTCTGGACGCAAAGGGAGCTGCCGAATTGAACGTCGACTGCCCGAAGCTGGCCCCGCTCCCATGGCACAAGCCCGACAGGGTTCACCGTGGGCGGCAGAGATTCTACCGGACACCGCTCGGGGAGCTCCCCTCCGTCACTACGATCTTGAGCTGGACGAAGAGCAAGGAAGCACGAGCCGGCCTGAACCGCTGGCGGGATCGAGTCGGGTACCAAGCGTCGGAGGAGATCAAACATGAAGCAGCCGCCCGTGGGACCCATCTCCACGCCATCGCCGAAGAGCAGCTCAAGGCATGGGTGCCGGACGAAGCTCCTCCTCCGGGCAGGGACCCCTACTGGGATTCGCTGGCTCCGGTTGCGGAGGAGGTCGCAGCTGGGTGCGTGCGGCTCGTGGAGGGAGCTATCTGGCATCCCCTGGGCTACGCCGGGACCATGGACTGGATGGCCTGGTGGCGCGGGGCATGGACCGCCGGGGACTGGAAGTCCTCGAAGAAGGAGAAGAAGGAAGAGTGGGTAGGCGACTACAAGCTGCAAGCGGCGGCGTATACGGCCGGTGTCGCCTACACGTATCGGGATGTGATCCCTCGGTCTGAGATGCCGGTGAACGCTCTGATTGCGATCGCGGTTCGAGGGAAGGACGCACAGCTCTTTGGGATGGGCCCGGAGGAGCTGGTTTCGTCGTGGAACGAATTCAAGGAGCGGGTCCGGCTTCACCAGGAGATGAAACGATGAAATTGACGGAAATGATGTTGAACGAGCTCGCCGTGGGTTCAGTGGTCGAAGGAGGGTACTGCAATTTCGCCAAGTGCAAGGACGGAAGGTGGGTGCCCATGCCTCCAAGCAAAGGGGCCCCGCTTACGCTCCTGACGATGTTCGCCCGTAACATCGAAGGCCTCTTTCCGATCTCCACTCCGACACTGCAAGACGCACCAGCGGGGCGGTGGGAGAGCGGCGACAATGACATTTGGTACGTGGACGCAAACGGCTTGGTGCGCACTGATGCAGCGGTCGGGTGGGACAAGCCCGGCAATTGGCTCCTAGCCGAAAACGCCCCCTTCACCTACCTGGGCCCGCTGGAAGAGACACCGGCCTACACCGGCCCGGACTACACAGAGAAAGGCGAGTGCCCGCCTCGGGATCATAGCCTGTCGCAGGAGCGCCAAAGGCTGAAGGCCGAACGAATCGAGTCACGCCATCGCTGGCAAAGGTGCTGGACGAGCATGGGGCATGCCCGACATGACGGCTGCATCAACTCAAGCGCCTATTCGCGCGAGCACTACGCCAACAAGGGGAGAGTTGAGCGACCCGTCACTCTGCCGGTGCGGCTCGGTCCGGGAGTCTTCGAGGAAGTCACCAAGATGGACACCTACCTTTCGTCGGAATTCGGAGGGAGCGCTAGATTCGAGGGGACTGAAGAGGGGAGCATCCAAATCACCCTCAGAGCAGGACGTGGCTGGAGCTACCTCTTCGCTCGCTCAGCCTCAACGTGCGACCTCCGGGAGGAGTTCCACAAGCTCGTCGCGGACGCTCGAGCTAACCGGTGACCATTGACGTCGAATTCTGGTCAGGGATCGCGTTCGTCGTGATCGCGATCCTCGCCTTGTGGAAGATCAGGAGGTCGGGACATTGACCCTCGCATCGGCCATTGGCGGCCAGAAAGCCGGGAAGAAGGGGCGGGATACGTGGAGGACGCCTCCGCCGTTGGTCGATTCGTTGATCGAACGATTCGGGACCTTCGGAGTCGACGCTGCGGCTCAGCCCGGACATGCGATCAAGGGGACACTTGGCTGGTTCGGGCCGGGTCATGAAGATCCGAACCGGCAAGATGCCCTTGCCCCTAACTTGAAATGGGACATGAATTGTTGGGTCAAGAGGCACGGGCCCATCTTCCTGAATCCTCCGTTTTCAATGCTGGGGGACCCGTCCTACAGCTCAAAGATTGGCTTCATGCACGCGGCGAAGTACCAGTCGTGCTTGGGCGTGACCATCGTCGCCCTCTGCCCGGCGCGGATCTCAACCGCGTGGTTCCACAACCACGTCTTGTGGGGAGCGGCGGAGATTTGGATACCGAACAAGCGCCTGCGGTTCATCGATCCGGTGACGGGGAAGCGGGCCGGGAGCCCGTCGGCTGCGACCTTGATTAGCGTCTACCGGCCGAACTGGGTCGGGCAAGCCGTGATCCGAGGCTGCCAAATGGACCCCGACGGGAAGATCACAGGATGGAGGTAAAGATGGAGCAGAGAGAACGCGCACTGGCCGCCGTTGCCTTGTTAGTTCCTGAAGTCTCGCGGCTCATGACATGGACCCTTGAAACTATCGACTTGCTCTCGCAAGGCGACCAAGGAGGCCCCGTCGTTGGTGTGAGTGCAAAAGCTGTTGCAGATCGAGCCGTCGAGTTGGCGAAGCAGTACGTCGAGTTGGCTGATCATATCGTCAGCCACAAGCTCTAGAGGAGCACAACATGGAATGGTTATCGTCACTACTCCGCGGCTTAGCCAAGCCACTGAAATGGTGGATTGTGATCGCCACTTGGGAACGCGGCCTCCGGGTCAGACTCGGCAAAACGTCAACGGCACTTGAGCCCGGAATTCACCTCAGAATCCCCTGGCTCGACCGTATCTACGTCCAAAGCGTTCGGCTCCGCACGCTCAGCACCGAAAAGATCAATGCGATGTCAAAAGATGGCAAGAACGTGAGCATCTCGGTTGCGGTGCACTTCACCATCAAAGACGTCAAGCGGCTCTATGACTCCCTGAGCACACCGTCCTACACGATCCTCGCAACGGTCGCAGAGCACTTGATCTCCAACGCCAGCGAAATCGAAGCGAGACGCTTGACCGCCGAGAAGCTCGAGGCCGCCCTTGACGAATGGGAGGACTGGAAACGCTGGGGTATAGGAGAATTGACCCTGTCGGTCACGGGATTCTCGGTCTGCCGAGCCTACAGGCTCCTACAAAACGAATACCAGGGCGGCGCCGGGCTCTGGTGCTTGGACGGAGAAGACAGGGAAGGCGCCGGAGAACGATAGATTTGTAACTCCGGCCGCCCGGAGGCCCAATGGCGCAATGAGGCGCTATTGGGTCGTTGTCGTGGACAACTCGCTGCATTCCCCCGAAGGCAGGGCGCCACGCACCGGGCGGTCGGGTGGAGGAGGTGATCCATTCGCCGCATGCATACCCGAAGGCGGATGGATTCACACCGTGAATATAGCTCCAATGGACGGACCTGAGCCGATCGCGAAAGGCCTAGACGGGGAGGACGGTCAGCGGTAAGGTTTCTGAGCCACCAAAAAATGCGAAAGGCCGCCGGTGTGTAGCCAGCGACCTTTCTTCGAACAGCATGGGAGACAGCCATGCCCAGCCCGAAAAGCCTATCACAGTCCGCGCGTACTTCAACACCTGAATCGAAGTCACGTGATATCTGGGTCCTCCAGGTCGAAGTGAAATGGGAGACCCTAGAGCACCAGATCGGTCCGTGGACATTCAAAGTCCCGCCCGTCATGGGTTCCTCTGGCTGCATGCTGGTCTTCGACTCCCGAATCGCTGCTGAAGCCACCGCCCGCAAGCTCGGGGACCCCCTTTCGACGATCACGTTGATGCACACCACCAATACCTGGCGAATCCCATGACCCAACACGCCATCCTCACGCCTGCCACCAGGAGAGCCCTGGTTGCCCTCAGGAAGCTCCCCCCTCAAGACTTGAGGCGAAGGCCCGGTAGGGCCCTGGCAAGGTCCCAGGGCGTATCAGAGGCTCTGGGGCAACGAAGGGTGAAAGCACTCGTCGATCACGGGCTCCTCCGGAGGAGCCCTACGGGGAGAGGCATCCAATTTTTGGTCCCCGCAGACCCCTCCGCGAAGCTCCACAGCCACCCTCCTGGGCACCCCTGCAAAACCAAAAACAAAACCATTCGGCGGATGGTTTCGCTAAAACGCGGAGGACGGCTCAGGAGTAGGGTGAGGTCGATCCAAAAACCTTGCCTGTTGTTCTCTGCTTTCTCTGAAAGAGAAAGCTCTAAGGAATACAACATGCCCTCAGATTTGATTTCCAAGCTCAAGAAGCTCGGAGATTCCTACACGGAAGATCGCCGGGGCCTTGATCAGCCCACGAAACAAGATCGCTTCCTGGCGAAGATCTACATCGAGCATCTCCGACAGCTGATCCCCGACTACGTAATGGGTCGGACGATGATGGCGGCAGTGATTCAAGCCAGGAAGATGCTCCAGGAAG
>Ga0255047_10002886_pt1 | contig 11058 bp, 18 predicted proteins | sample JV7_2_1_MG_FD_183640 | JGI IMG/M metagenome (GOLD analysis project Ga0255047, IMG submission 183640) | Seawater microbial communities from Jervis Inlet, British Columbia, Canada - JV7_2_1 | ecosystem: Environmental > Aquatic > Marine > Inlet | place: Canada: British Columbia | collected 2016-10-06 | reverse complement strand
GCATGAAACTTCGACTCCAGCGGTCGATCTTAGCCGCTTTTACTTCTAGCTTAACCGATGTGATCATGGACACAGTATACTAAACCACTTTACACAAAGCCCTTTATTCTAACGACGATCTGTCCGACAGATCGTCAAGCGCCGCCAAAAGTGAGGAATCCCTGAACATGCAAAGCGGTGTTTACGTTCAGGTCGTTCTTTGAAAACCGAATAGATCAAGGCTATTTCAGAAAAGGAATTACACTATGACCGCGTCACAGATCGCTAAAATTATCAATTCTCTGCCCCCAGAGCAAGCTCTGGCCACTTTACAAGCGGTTGGTTTTACACCAGAAGCCGCCGCTATTGAAATTACAAAGGCGAAAAAGACGGTTGAGCACGACGAGGTGCAGGGCGTTCTAAAAGATTTCAAAGACGCCATTATTAAACAGGTAGTTGAAACCTCCGACAGATCGTTGATACAAAGTATTCCAGATAATATTCTGGAGTTGAGCGTAGCCCTTTACTTTACCCGTTCAGAGAAAACATTGCCGAACGATCAGACGGTTCAACCAGGGTTCTATACCACCAAGATCGCTATAAAACGTGAGGGCGATGAAAAGTGGATCTCATTGTCTAAGCGTGGTAAGTCCGGCAATTCTGGCGCAGGGGGCGGCGGCGGCGTGCCTGTTCCGACTGACGCACCCTTTACCTCATGGGCTGCATATGGCAGAGACTACACCAATTACCACCAAGACAAAACCAGCGAAGATAAAGACAATTACCTACCGTTGGGTGAGGGCTATTCTGCCCCCGCTGAACTAAAGAAAGTTGGCGACGAGTTGTTTATTGAGGCCAATAGAATTTACACTGAAGAAAACAGACCTGCTACCTGGGAGGAGGTTAAGGAATACGCATAAATAAAAGCATTTATGCTAGAACGCAGTAAGCTGCGATCTTCGCCTAACCCCTAGCCCGTACCAGCAACCACTTTACAGTAACATACCAGCCTTGATCGATTCGTCTTAAACCCTTCGTATAATTGGTATACGGGGGGTTTTTGCGTGACTTCTAGGGGGTTTTATGGCTGGCCAAATATACGATCTGTGTTAATTTCCAGCCAGTCAAGCCCCGAAACCACTTAACATTTGTGTAGCAGTATCTGTATTTGACCTTATCGCAGACGGAGTCAACCGCTTAATTATCAACCAGAGACGGAGTGCTAAGTTGAAACTAACGGAGGTAAAGTGAAATGAGAATCTACAGTTACTACCCAGAAGATTTCTACGAGGACGAGGGCTTTGACAATAACGGAACCGTGTGGCATAGAGAGGACGAAGTTTGGTACAAACAAATAGCATTTGCCGATTCGCCGCAAGGCATTGACAGAGCTGACGTAAATGTTATTAGCGTAAAGACCCTCTTTACAATGCCAGAGAAACAAGGGCAATTTATTAAGTATAGCAAAAACCCTCGAAGTGGCGTTGTTTCTCATAACTCCATTTATCGACTTTACCCTAGCGATTGCCACAGCATAGAAAAGTGTGATAAATGCGGAAAGAATACGCTATATCGACCTATGTGGTGCGAAGAGATTTATAACGACAACGATATGGGCGAGAATTATTTCCCTAATTTCTGCACTGAATGTGTAGAAATTCTGTTTCTAAAAGACCTGATCTAATAACTATGCTAACGAAGCGGTGTAAGCCTTGAGAAGTTGGTAGACGCCATTCACCCAAACGGAAGGAACTTACAATGCGAGAAGGACTGTTTGATATACACTACAACGGATGTATAACTAGAACTAAACGGATAACCAAAACTACGGCACGAAAAGCGTTCAATAACGGAAGAACGATATTTATACAATCGTCAAAAATAGCACCAAACAGCTATGCGATGCCAGCATGGTTCACAAATGCAGATAAATATACACAAGCCCCAGATAATCCAAAATGGTTCGATCAAGTAGTGAGCAATTTTGAATTTTACAATTGCACCTACGAAACAGGATATTATGCCAGCTACTACATGGATGCAAGAAAGGATGGGATATAGCAATGCAAAAGTTAATCCACAGAAAGAGAGTGAATGGCAGTTTTTTCATTTCTCTCTCAAACTGGCCTAAATTCTTACAAACACTTTATGAAAGGAAAGTTAATTTTACCAGACAACTTGATTGTGTTACGCTAGACGGACAGATAATTATTCACATAGTATACGAAAACAGACAAGATATGATTGCTATGTTTTGTCGGTAGAAGAGCATCTTCTACCATCGGTAAGGTGAAGTTGCTCTTCGCCCAAACGGAGGTAAATTAAAATGGGATACGAAATGAATGTGGCGAGTTATTCCTTAACCAAAACTAAAAAGTTTTTCATTCACACCGATTCTATGCTCATGGCAGAGGAATGGCTTTTCGATGGCAATTACCTCGATTTTAAATCAAGCTACTACGCAGCAACCCACACCGATGATCTTCTCGAAGATTTAAGAGATTTCCAAACTATGGGCGTCAGAGGGCATTTTATAGTATACGGCGAGCAGGGCGAATGGATAAAATACGTTCTCGACGATGACGGCGTTCAGGAATATAATGCCACTTTACTGTGGGGCGACGAACCAGATACAATGAAGTTTGGTATTGATGACGTGGCTCGTTTAGCCAAAGAGCGACTCAAACTCAATAGCAAGCAATTAAAATCTTTGATGCTAGATCGAGATGTGTTGAAGATAATCATGACAGAATTTGCAGATAGAATTATGGAATTGCCCTGGGAAGAAGTATTGACTGAGATTATAAAAGAGAATCTCGAATGTAATCGCATCGGCATACAAATAGCTTAGACTCGCATCGAGAAGTGGAGACGTTAAGTTCCTCTTAGTGGGGCGGTAGCCACTGAATCTACCGCAAGCTAACCACTTTACCGAGAAAGCGCAACGGTCGATATGCTTCGGTTAGCAGACGTTGACCAATATTAGGGAGTATATAAATGATTTACTTTCTACACGGAGAACCCTTTATAGAATTGCCCAAATCAAGCCAAGATAATCATGGTGTTGACATTAGGGCGATTAAACGTAGAGGCGAAGTTAAGATTAAAAATCAATATGGCGAATACGTATCGCTATGCAAACCGAGGAGTGGAAAATGATAGAATTTGCAGAGGAGCCAAGCATCAAAGAAAAACAAGAAAAAAGTTTTGCAGAAAGAGCAACACATCTTACGATTGTCAATTTAATGTCTCATGCATCTGTGTGTGATTATTTTACAGATTATGCGAAAAATATTCTGCACAGATGGAAATCTTTTGATGAAGAAGATAAGTTTATTGCAACACCAGATATGATACTGTCCGGATATCTTCGCAATTTCTTTAGCAACCAAAATCCACTATCAACTCACACCTCGGTATACTCCGATGTTATGATGTTAGCGTTGGGGTATGTTGATTGGAACGAAGTTGCTGATAGATTTATTAACAAAGCATTACAAGAATAATATTGTGGTTGCGAGCGGGTATCAAGCCCCGCCTTTCCACTTCTCGAGATTCTGAAAGGTTGGGTGATTGTTATGCTACGAGGCGGTAGGTAAAGCCTCGATTATAAATTAAACTTTACGACTGCTGAATAGGCGAGGTGCTGTAGCCCTTGCCGACCCAATATAGCGGCTCTTTTGTTGGGTATGATGTTACAGATACTTAGACACCCTGTTTGCATCGCAAGCAAGAGAGTCGCTTATTTGCCGAAGTTGATCTTCGGTGAGAGGAATAAACAAAATGATTACACAAGAAACTATTGATAAGGCAAAAGAGCAAATGGCGATGTATAAAGACCCTGCGAATGGAATGTCTAAAGAAGATGCTCGAATGGCGGCACTTGATACAATACTAGAGGCGGTGGTCAAGGATAACAAAGGAGCTTATGGCTGCGATAATTGGGATTCAAGACTTGACTTGTCAGAAGCAAGGGTAATTATAGAGGTACTCGAATCGCTTGATTCTCTGACAACAATATATAAAGAAAACCATCAAATGCTATTAGATGAAATAAAGATGATACGGGCTAATGATATTTCCGATAATCTTCAAGAAGAAAACCATAATCTTCGTTCGTTTGTTGGCGATATTGTTGCGGCTGGAATAGTCAAAATAACTGGAGTGAAATAATGGCTATAGTAATAGACAAAAAAGAAGGCAGAACAGCCTCGATAGTAGTCAAAGGCAATCTTGGCTATTGGGATGAAAATGAATTGCAAAATATCGGTGGCTGTTATCGCAGACGAGATAATGAGGCTGAATTGGGATTGCAAAAAGCTCACTACGAAGTACCAGCACCTTTACTACATCGGCTTTTTAGACAAGCGGCAGATTTGCAATACGAGGATACACTTAATGACCTCGACTATGACCAACCCCACTTTATGAAAGATTGGGAAAATAGCATCGTCAGAGAATTAGATGATAGCGAGAGCGTTCCAATCGAGTGGGCTAATCTGCAAGTAGATGATAAGGCTGTTGAATTTTACGAGAAGTGGGAGCAGTACAAAAAAGATTTGAACCACATTAAAGCTAACGATGAAAAGAAAGTCGGTAATATCCTTCGCAGAAACGGCTTGTTGGATAGCTTCTTTTACCGAGAACCAAAAGATCACCAACGAGCTGGAATAGCTTTTTTCTTACGTTCACTAGAGATGGGCGGCGGTCATATCTGTTTGTTTGACGAAATGAGAACAGGCAAAACTAAACAAGGGATAGATATTGCTCGTTATCTTATTAAAAAAGAAAAGATAAAACGAGTACTTATTATTTGTCCAAATAGTATTAAAAAAGTTTGGCAAAACGAACTTATGCTAGATGCGCCAGATTTGGCATGGTTGAGTACTATCATAGAGGGAACGAAATCTCAAAAGCAAGAGCAATGGGATTCATTAAATTTCTTCTATATCATCAACTACGAAGGCGCTAGGGCAGATAAAGAACAACTTTACGAATGGCAAGAATCTCACAAGAACGATGGCTGGATGTTGATTTGCGATGAAAGTCATAAGATCAAAAATCCGTTAGCCAAACAAACAAAAGCGATTATGGGGTTAAAGCCAGATTACTCGATTTTAATGACTGGTACACCAGTTGCAAATCGTCCAGAAGATGCGTTCTGTATGACAGATTTTGTATGCCCTGGATTATTAGGTGCAAATCTTAATTCGTTCTATGACCAATTTGCCAGTAGGGGCGGATATAGGGGTAAGGCAATAACTGGATATCATAAGCTAGAGGAAATAGTTGCCAGATTAGAGCCAATCTCTATGAGGCGCAAACGAGCAGATGTTATGTTCGATGTAACATTAAAACAAATCAGATCGGGTAACATGATTGGTGATCAACTTAAAGCATATAACAATATGCGAGATCTTCTTTGGGCTGAAATTCAAAAAGAATCTGGCGAATGGACTTCAATGAAAGCTCAAAATGGATTGGTAAAGATTCTTAGGTTGCAGCAAATCACCTCCGGCTATCTTCCCAAAACTCACGAAGAAAAAGGCGATATACTCAAAGATTTGTTTGGGCAAGTACTTCCAGAATCACAAAAATCTAAAACCACGCAAGGTATGGACGATGTGATATGGTTTGATAACAACTGGAAGCTAAAGGAGTTAGATGAATTTGTCGATGAATACCTTGAATCGATTGGAAAATTGGTTATTTGGTCAAGATATATACCGCCTTTAGAAATGCTGCATGACCGCTATAAAAATCACGGAACAGCTCTGATAAAGGGTGGTATGAAAAGTGATGCCATCTTCGATGAAATGAATCGTTTCAATCAAAACCCAGAGTGTCGGATTATGGTGTGTAACATTCTATCGGCAGAAGGTAAAGGGTTCCCCGCCGCCGATTTTCATTGGTTTTGGGATAAATGGTGGTCGCCCCATCTTAACAAACAAGCAGAGGATAGAACGCAAGGAATAGCCACTTTAGGGCACGAAAAGCCGACAACTGTGATAAGTGCAATAACAGAAAATGCTATCGATGGTCGCCTAGAGTACATCCTTAGTATGAAGCAAGATTGGTCGGATCAGATGCTAGGCGATTCTGACAGCACAATCATTAACGTACCGAAGATGGATAAAAATCAACTACTATGGCTGATTGCCAAACCAGAAGATGCAGAGAAGTACAAGAAGGAAATGGAAAATGATACTTAACAAAGTGGTGATTACAGTTTCGTATATTATATTTGCCGGCGGAAGTATTGTGGCTATTTTGGCGATAATACTGGCGATGGATAACAGATCGTTGGAAGGGGAGGAAGAATAAAATGGATTTATGGGAAACCTATAGAGACGATATTCTTCGCAAGCGTTCCGAGCAAGCCGAAGAAAAGCGACAGTTAAAACTAAATCAAGAGCAGCATCTAAAAGAAATGCCAAATTTCAATCAATGCTGTAAAAAAATAACTAAATTTAGGGCAGCAACACTGCTAAATAAGGTGTACAAAGCGAGGCAAGCGGCAAATCTACCACCCTTTACGCACACCTATGATTACAAGATGCAATACAATTGCTGGTTGGCGAAAGAAGATTTTAGAACAGTTGGCAGATATGGCTCGAAATCTAACGATATTGTATTCGTACCGAATGGTATTTGCGTTACATGTCATGATCATACTGTAGTTATTTATTATGAAGATTGGAATCGCAATCCATTCGTACCAGCTTATTCCAATACGGTATAGAAAGGAAATGGAGGAGGTAAAACAATATGGGTATTACCAATAAAAGGAGCGGATAATGCAAGAACAAAAAACTGAACTTTTAACAGTGGCGCAACTAGCAGTAAAATTCAATGTATCAAGAGTCAATATACGACACATGGTTATGAATGACAGTATACCATGCATCTTTATTGATAAGCAACCGTACTTCAATGAGGAGCAAATTAACGTATGGCGAGAAGAGTTAATAAAAGAACGATATGATCAACCTATCAAAAGAAAACTTTTGATAATCGAGAAAGAGCGGCTAGAATATTACCAAAACTTTAAGTGCATGTTGTGCGAATACGAGAGCAAGGTTGCTGTTTACAATGACGATACTGTTTACGGTATTGTAGAAAAGATTAAACGAGCGCACAGAGATGGTTCGCCCGATTGCAGTAACGACATTCAAGATATGCAAATTTCGCGAGAGGACTGAATAATGCCAAACACCAACTTTAGTTATAACGATTACAGTGAAAATATTTTGTATTGTGTATTTTGTGATATAAATTACAAATACAAAGATACATTTATTCATTGTCATTCCAAACATCACCTTGCAAGTCGGTTTGCGATGTTACGACTTAGGCCTCGTGGTAATGCGATGTTTTGCACAGATGATGATGGTTGTCCGCATCTAATAGAAGAGGATAACGATTTTTGGTGTGCTGTAGGATATGAATCATGTTACGGAAAACGAGGCGAACTAAGGACAGGTAAAGAGTTTGGCGAAGATGATCGAAAGCCCTGGCGACCACTGGCGTGTACTAAAGCCATAACGGGTAGAGAGGGTTTTGGTCGAAACGGATCAGAAGTAATTACGATTCCAGTTTATAAAAGTGTCGGACAAGGACAACGAGAGGAGGAAGAAAATGGCTGAGCAAGAACTCGACCCAATAGCAGAATATATCTTTGCCTATAACGGAGCTAAACTACTGGAAGTCAAACACAAAAAAGCTAAAAAGAAACTGGAAGGAGCGAAAGAAAGATTACTAGCCCATATGGATAATATAGATACTGATACTGTCAAACGAAATGGAGTATCTGTATCTAAGAGTAAGCGAAATTGGGGTAAAGTGACCGACTTTACAGAATTGGTAGAATGGATATCAAAACAAGACGAGCCCCGCTCGCAATTCATGGAGGAGGTGTTTATAAAGGGGTCGGCAAAAGATCCGCGAGGCATACACATGATGCTCAAGGATGCCCAAATAAACTCGGTAGAGCTAGGGCTACCTTTATCGGAATGTTTGCCCAAAGGTCTTGAAATGTCAACAACTGATGTGCTGACGGTGCGAAGAAGTAAGGCCGGAGAGCCACTTCGGCCATCTAATAAGGTAGAACAATTACAACAAGAATTGGAGGATTTTTAGAATGGATGGACAAATGGCGAATTCAGGTATAGATAGGCAGAATAAAATTGCCGATAGAATACAAACAATCAATATGCACCTAACAAAACTTAACGATCAGGGTGGTCATATATGCGATATGATCAGACCTTTACTTAGGGCGCGCGAACCGATGCCAGATACAGCGGCAAAACAACCCATACCAGCATTGCCGGTATTGCTATCAAGCGAAGTGGATTGCGAGCTAATAGTATTGCTAGATGCCATTATCGAGAGACAGGTTCGGCTAATCGAAAACAACGACGATATAATTGATCGAATTGATGTCTAAACATTAAAGGAGATAAACTAAAATGGAAGTACAGAAATACGCAGGCGCACTTGCCGAGCTGAATGATGAATTAGAATCAGACGCTCAAGGATATACCGCACAGATGGTAGTAGTTAAGATAGCTCACGATACATCCATGTTTGCTATACCATCATTGCCGCCAGTCAAAAGGCTGGAAGGGATTATTCTTGCATCGAAAAGAGTAAGAACATTCTTCCCTAAATGCGGAACTAAGGTGGCTGAGAAACAGCTTAACGATGTTACCAATAATCGGCCTATCTGTTCTAGCGATGATTACGAACATGGCGAAATGGCCGATATAGACTGGAACACCATAGAGGATAAAACTCATCCAGCCATTATGGTTAAACAAGAATTGGCCAAAGGCGGGTTATTGTGCAGAACGTGTCCTTATAACGAATGGGGTAGTGTTGGCTTGTTGGGTAAAGAGGGGCGCGGCAAAGCTTGCGGAGATATTCGTCGCTTACTCTTGTGGAAAGAAGGAATTAAAATTCCTCAGCTCCTCCAAGTGCCTACCACATCTTTGCGGGCATGGGATTCGTATTGCTCATCGCTCGATGCGGCAGGTTTGAAACACCACATGATGATTACAGAGGTTGCACTTGAACCAAAATCTGTCGGCCAAATGAGTTGGTCAATACTCAACTTTAGTGCATCTGGTCAAATATCCGAAGTAATGGCGGATGAGTTATGCTCTATTGTTCCGACACCAGATGGCCCGAAGAAATTGCATGTTTATCTTCGCGATGTGTTTCATGGTCGCGAATTTAGCGAAGATGATGATGCGGATAGTGCGGCAACCGCAGCGACTGGAGATGATTTGTAATGAGAGATTATGGCGCAGCCAAAGCATCGCACGATGATATATGCGATGGTGCATTAAAGCATTACGAAACGCTCGCTAATGAATGTCATTCTTGGTTGAGTACAATACCAAAAATGATAGAGTTCTATAGACAATATGGCGATCCTGGCCGTGTTCGGCTTGTGCGCCACAATGAAAAGGAGAAAAAAATGCCTATTAAAAACATCGGCAGATCAGATATTATGAATAAAAAGATTGTCGAGCTCAACAAAAGAGTTCAGAGATTAATGTACGACGCGCAGCTTGATGGTGCAGATTTGGATGATCATCACAAAGAGGGGGTAGATAATATAGATCAAGCATTGGCTTACGTGCAGTATGTTCAAACTCTTTTGAACGAAAGTAGAGCATAGCATACCTGGCAGGGCGGGGCGATGGGTAAGTAATTTCCAGCCTCGTCTTGTCGTATTTGGAGGATTAAACAAATGTCAAAAAAAGTTTACTGCGGAAAATGCCGCTGGTTTCAATCGGCCGGACAAGGCGATGAAACACAACCAGAAAAATGTATGAACATTATTGGCTGGTACTCTACTTATCGCGCTAAAAAAATAACTAAGCGCACACTCGAAAAGCCGTGTGCTAGAAATTTAACCAACACTTGTTCTGCTTATAGCTGGAATTGGTTTGGATGGAGAGGATATTAAACATGGCAACCAAAGATTACGAAGCCCCTTATTCTGGATATGTTAATAATTATTTTTACGATATTAACACCAGATGGTTAGGCAAAACGTATAATATTTCTAAATTAGATTGGTATATTTCTGAAAGAAATCACCAATGGCACAATACTTACTTTGCAAAAAAAGCCACACAGGATCACCAAGCTAAAAATAATTGCAGACTAGGTACAATATGTTTGGAATACATGGAAGAACAAGGATGGATTAGCAAACAGCAATCTATTCTTGATCCTATGTGCGGAATAGCCAGCTTGCTAATAGTGGCGGCCCTTAAAGGGTATGATTGTATTGGAATCGAATTAGAAGAATTGTACTGCAACGATATGGTTGGGTACGATGTGCCCATCACTTCGGATGATGATATGGATTTGCTCATAGGTCATATCGCTCATGTCCAGGGCAATCTCGAAGCCTTTAGAGAGGCAACCAAAAGCATGAAAGGAATTGGTGATATTCGGGTGTATAATTACGATTCAAGACAGTTGGTTAATGCGCCCTTCGATATACAAACTAAAAACCTTAACGTTATATCGTCACCACCTTACATGGCGCTGACAGAGCAGAACGAGGATCAGGCTAGCACTATCGATGGATACACCGGACATAAAGAACACTTCTATAGTGACAATAATCCAGCAACACTGGTTGGGATTAAATACCGACGTGAGATGGAAAAGGTTTACTCCCAACTTTACAAGGTACTGCAAGTTGGAGCGTATGTTTGTTTGCTTACTCGTAACTGTCTATCCGATGGCAAGCTGGTTGTGCTAGACAAAATGACAATTTCATCTATGGAACGATCTGGTTTTACTTATATTGAAACTAAACGAGCAACCCTACCAGATATAAGTTTTTTGAAGCGCCATAGTTGGCTAAAGTATTTTAAGGATCAAAAACTTCCGCTTATTGATTGGGAAGAATGTACTTTTTATCGCAAAGATCGGTAAGCAACTTGTTTTTTATGCGAAGGGAAAATAAAATGGATACAAAAACAGGATATAAAATAGTAAAAAAATATGGAAAAAATTACTGCTCTGTAGTGTCGCAATTAAGAAGAGTAT
>Ga0255047_10002885_pt1 | contig 11060 bp, 6 predicted proteins | sample JV7_2_1_MG_FD_183640 | JGI IMG/M metagenome (GOLD analysis project Ga0255047, IMG submission 183640) | Seawater microbial communities from Jervis Inlet, British Columbia, Canada - JV7_2_1 | ecosystem: Environmental > Aquatic > Marine > Inlet | place: Canada: British Columbia | collected 2016-10-06 | reverse complement strand
GATAGATCACACCGTCGACATCAAACTCGTCGATCATGCCTTCGAGTGCTTCGTCTTGATGAAACATAGAGTCCATCGCATCCCGCACGCTCACCAATACCCCTTCGGCCAGACTGGCAATCGGATCCTTTAGGTCGTACTCGAACCCACGGTTGGTGCCCCCGGAGGCGAACCACAGGTAAGTGGAGTTGACGAACGTGCCACCCCAGTCGGTGAACAGCTCGTTGAACCGGCGGAAGATCGGGTAGCACGGGACTCCCACGAACAAGAGGCGGTAATCCTCTTCGATAGTGGTCCCGATGCCGTTGGCGGCCTTGTACTCCATCTCTTCGACCAGCCGCTCGAAATAGCGAGCCCCTGCCTCGGTCCCACGGAACCCGTTGGCGACTCCCAGGAAGATGGTGCCGTCGGTGAGTGCACTGAACACCGCCGGTTTGGCACGGTTTAGTTCGAGAATCCGATTCCAAGAACGGCTCATCGTGTTGGCGTGGGTGAGTACCTCACGGAACTTGTCGATGTCGAACTTCTTGCCCGTCACCGCCTCGCAAACGTTGATCAGCTCTCGGACTTGAACCTCGACATATTTTCGATCGGCCTCGAAGTCCGAGTCGCCGGGCCAGGTCTGTCCACCCGCCTGGCGAGTGCCGGGCACATCGATGGTGAAGGTCGGGGTGTCGTAGAACCTCTCCCATATCTCGGCCCACTTGATGTAGGTGTTGCAGGCGTTGGTCAGCACCGACAACGCCGGCGGCGGGATCTGGCCCATTGGATGCTCACCGCCGCGCAGTTGGGTGGCGACATCGGCCTTTACATATCCGCAGATGTCGGGCGAATAGCCATAATCCTCTGCCTCTTCCAGGTACTCGTGAGCCACCCGGCGCACCGCGGTCTGCAGCGAGTTGATCTCGGGAAACACGACCGGGAGATCGAACGTCTTCAGAATCTCGTTGAAGCTTCCCATGACGAATACGTAGGCAGCCTGGCCGCCGTTTTCTGCGGTCTCGTTCAAGTCGGTGAACCAGTCGCGGAACAGAGCTGCCCCTTCCCGGTTACCCCTTCCGACCAGGTCCGTGGTTGCGGTGTCGATGGTCATGAAACCTCCATCACGCAAAGAGCAGGTTCTCGACAAAGGTCTCGAGCTGCAGCTCCAGCTGGTCGAACGAGCTCATGTTCTCTTCGAATTCGGTCACGAAGTAGGAGATCCCTGCTTCGTCGAGAGCGTGGGTGTAGGCCACCTGCTCCTCGAGTCCCGGCTCGCACATCTTGGCGGCGGCAAGGATGGCCGCCTCCGCCCCGGATTCCCGGATTCGTTGCAGCAGCATCTCCTCTTTCGGCTTGCGCAGATCGTGCTGCACCGGGCTGTAGCTGGACGACTCGATGTATGCCTCGGCCAGGTTCCGCAGCGGGTCGCCGTCGCAGGGGACGTCGGAGGTGATCCAGCGCAAACCGATCATGAAATCGTCGTCGACCACATAGCTGGTCCGACCCAGCATCCTCACCAGGTCGAATGGCGGCTGCTCGCAGAACCCTCCTTCGAAGACGAGGCGGATGCGATCCTCTTTCTTGTTGGTGCGCTCTCGGATCATGGGCAGGAGAGTCGACATCAGCTCGTTGTGTTCCTCCCGCGGGATCATCCCCGCCAGCGCCACCAGGGCATAGGCATCCTCAGCCGCGATCAACCACGGCATTTCGGATTTGATCTGATACAGCTCCCGCATGAGTCGGCGGTTTTCGTTGAACACCTCGATCGATTGCCGCAGGTCCTCGTCGCCGATCTCGCGCCCGGCAACCTGCTCCACCACGCGGCGCACCCGGTCGTACTCATGGCGCAGATAGTCGATGCTGCCGCCCGAATTGGGGTTCTGCGGCAGATACACGATCTGGCTTGCATAGTCGTGGTTGCGGCCCCATATAGCGGCGAGGTTGCGAGCGGCGTCGCAGATCGGGTGTGAGAAGAACACGTCGATCTCCGCCCGGTCGCTGAGAGAAAGCTCGAGCGAGGTCTTAAGGATCGAGCACAGGTATGAGCCGAAATGCGAGTCTGCCTGGTCGGGTTCGAGCGGCGCCCCTCGCAGCTTGAATGGGAGCATCCCGGCGGCATGGGCGATCTCCTCAGGGAAGTACACCTGGAAGTGGCCGGCGACCAATCCACCACTTTCACGCCACCTGGCGACAGTCTCGAACTCGGGCGACTCCACCATTTCCCGACACTCGAGCAAAGCATCGTCGAGCGACTTCTCCAGCCACTCAGGAAACACTCTGGTGGTGGTGATGGTCATGCCATTGCCTCCGCCCGTTGCACAGCGGCCCCTCCAAAGAACAGCTCCAAGACATGGTCGAGGCGAGCGGTGGTCTCGTCTCCGAGCACGTCGCGGGCATAATCACCGATGACCACTTCAACCAGCGCCACGAATGACCAGGACAGAAGCCGAGCATCGGCGGTCTCGATCTCGCCGGCGCCGATACCGTCGGCAACTATCTCCTCGACCCGCTGCGGGAGGGCCTCCTGGTAGGCGCGCACCAGTCGGTCTCGATCGTCGCCGGAGAAGATATTGATGTCGCGTCGCACCAGCCGCATCAACTCGCGCTCTTCGGTGGGGAGTTCGAGAAAGTCTCTGGTCAGACGGGCCAACCGGTCACGCGAAGACCCCTCCATCGCAACTGCCGCCTCGAATAGGGCTTTCATCGCCGCAAGGTGGCCCAGCATCATCGAGATGTAGAGCGCTTCCTTGCTAGGAAAGTGGTGGTAGAGCCCGCCCTTGGTGACGTCCGCGGTGCTGGCGATGGACTCGGTCGTCACTTCGGCGTAGCTCTTGGCGAGAAACAGGCCCCGAGCCTCACCGATGATCCGAGCCTGCGTGTTGGCTGCTCTGGTGTCTTGTCCCGGCATGTTGTAGTCCCATCGGCATACCGACCGGTCAGTCGGTCGGTAATAGCATACGCCCTCCCGGCAACCGTTGTCAATGGGATCTGCCACCGCCGCTCAGGACGCCGATCGGTAGACTCCACAACGGTTCGCGCCGAGCCGGCCGCACCAGTCCGGGTTCCGTCAGGAGGTGCTATTTGCCCAGTTTCCGCAGCGATCTGGAGACGGTTCCGACCTACGATCCGGGCCCCCCCACCGTTGAGATAGCCGCCCGCCTCGGCCTGGAACGCATCATCGCAATGGCCGACAACGAATGCCCCACGGAGCCCTTTCCGGAGGTAGAGGAGGCCATTGCCGCGGCGGCTTCTTCGCTAAACCGCTACCCGCTCAGCGACGCCAGCTACCTCGCGGACGCCCTGGCAAACCACTACGAACTCGATAAGGATCGACTGTGGGTGGGACCGGGCAGCACCGGCATTCTCACCACGGTCGCACTGGCGGCATCCGGACCGGGCACATCGGTCGTGTTCGGGGATCCCTCGTTCGTCGTCTACCGCATGGCCACCCTGCTGGCGGGAGCCGAACCGATCCCGGTCCCGCTCGACTCCGAGTGGCGACTCGATCCCGACGCCATTCTGGCCGCCGTCCGGCCCGACACCACCCTCATCTACTTCTGCAATCCGAACAACCCAACCGGCACCCATCGCTCGAGCGACGACGTGGCGCGATTGGTGGCTGCAGTTCCCGACTCCATCACGCTGGTCATCGACGAGGCCTATGCGGAGTACGCCACCGCGGCGGACTATGCCACGGCCATCCCGCTGGCCCTGGAGCGCGACAACGTCGTGGTGAGCCGCACCTTCTCCAAGGTGTACGGGTTGGCCGGAGCCCGGGTTGGGTACGCCCTGGGTGATCCGACAACGGTGCGGTCGTTGCGCAGATTGCAGTTCCCCTTCGCCACCAGTGCTCTCGCCCAGATAGCCGCCACCGAAGCGCTGCGCCACCAGGACCGCGTCCAGCAGCGGGTCGCAGCCAACTCAGCCGGCAGGGATTTCCTCGCCAACGAACTCCGTCTTCTCGATCAGTTCGTTATCGACAGCCAGACCAACTTCGTGCTGTGGAAGCCCGCCACCGACGCAGCCCAACTGGCACAAGAACTCCTCGATGTGGGGATCATGGTTCGGGCAATGGGTCCGTGGATCAGAGTGACGGTAGGCACCGAAGCCGAGAACCAGACGTTGATCGATTCCGTAACCGGACTGGTGTAACCGGCGCCGGACGCACCCGCTCCCAATTCAACCGACAATCGATCCCGGGTCGACGTTGGCACCACACACGAGCACTGCGACATGCGCACCCGCTTCGGGCACGTAGGCACCCGACAACAAAGCCGCCACCGGCGTCGCCGCACCCGGTTCGACTGCGAGCCGACAGGTCTCCCACAACCAATGCTGGGCGGTGGCGGTAGCTTCATCACCGACCAGGATCGAATCGTCGATCCAGCATTGCGAAACCTCCCAGGCGATATCTCCGAGACGCTTAGAACCAAGCGAGGAGACGGCCAATCCGCCGACCTCGACATCGACCGGTCCCCCGGTTTCGCGGGCCGCATGCAGCGTCGGGGTCCCTTCGGTTTCTACTCCGATGACCGTCATGTCGTCGCGGTACCAAGAGGCAATCCCGCCAATCAGACCGCCGCCTCCGACGGCGACGAGCACCGTGTCTGCATAAGGAATCTGCTCGGCCATCTCCATCCCGCAGGTGCCCTGACCGGCGACGACGTCGAACTGGTCGTAGGCGTGCGCGAACAACGCGTCGTTGTCCTCGACCCACGCCTCGCTGGCCTCGAGGGCATCGGCGTAGTGGCCGGGGATCACATGCACCGTCGCTCCATGCTGTTTGAGGCGTTCGATCTTGGTCGGTGGCGAGCTATCGGGGACAAAGATGTCGGCCGACATATCCAATTCAGCAGCGGCATAAGCGACCGCCAGACCAAAGTTTCCACCTGAGGCGGCCACGACCCGCTCCGGAGTCGGATCCGCACCGAGAAGCCGCGAAAACGCACCCCTCACCTTGAAGGAACCCGTTGGCTGGAGCAGATCGAGTTTCAGCGTGACCTTCGCCGGACCATCGCCGACGCCACTCGGCAAATCCAGGACCGGGGTCCTTCGGATGTACCCGCTGATCCGGGCGGCGGCTGCCTCGATGTCCGTCCTGGCAGGGATTAGGACGGTCACACCTCTTCGAACAGGTAACGACGTATGACCTCCAACCGATCATCGATCCCGTCCGGGTGCAGGTACCACAGGGTTGCCGCGATCGAAGAGAGCAGAGCATTGCCATCCTGCGGGGTAAAGCAAAAGCCGACCAGCTCTGACCGGTTGCGCACCGCCAAGGTCTCCACCGGAACCACCGTCTGGCTGAGAATCCGGCCGTAGTAGCCGTGATCGCGTCCAAAAGAGAAGATCTGGTTGGCGGAACGTTTGTGGGTTAGCGCAACTCTGGGATTCGCCGCCAGCCGCTCAATTGCGTCTGCCGTCGACATCTCCTCGTCGAGTTGCAGGCTGAAGTGAAGGGCGTGCATGTACTGGGTGGGCAGCTTTACGGCCGATGAGAAGATGGGCAGGTCGTACCCCTGCGTCTCGAACAGATGATGCGCATCGCGAGCGTGATGGGTTCCGAACCGGTCGTCGTCGTGACGCCCCACGACCGGGCTGGGGATGAACGACCCGTCCTGGCTGATGTCGTTGGCCCGGCGCAGGCAGAGGAATCGCCCGCTTTCCAGGTGCGAGGTGCCATCCGGATCCATCGCCAGCGTCTTGATCAACACCGAGATGTTGTGGGTGTTACACGACACCACCTGGATGAATCGGTCCTCACCCTGAATCAAGGCATCGTCGTTGATACCCCGTGCATACATCTTGCCGAACCCGAATTCCGAACCCTGTGCCAGGAACCCCAACGGCCCACGGGCCGAGTCGTAATACGCCTCTTTGTTGGCATTGCCCGCCGGAGTGCAGTCGATGATCACCGAGGCCCGCTCGATTGCCTCGCGAGACTCCAACTTGGGAGCATGCCCCAACTCTTCGAACGACGACCGCCGATCAGCGTCGACCACCAACGCGGCCCCCCGTCCCACCAGGTCGCGCACCTTGGCGCGCTCCTCGATCAGCGGGGTCCTCTTGTGAAAGGTGACCTCTTCGATCCCAAACGCTTCTGCGTCATCGGCCAGCAGCCCGATGAGCGGCTCACCGATGGTCCCCGTGCCAACGACGTGGACGATCTTGGTCATTCACTAACCCCCGTGGCTCCTCATGTCGGTGGCATCGTATCCGGCTCAGTCGACTTTGATCGCCGGGAGCGAAGTCGGTCCGGGCAAATCGCATCACGGCCGCCGGTGGGGATGGGGCCCCACCCGGCGGAGGAGGGCCGACCTACGCCTGTTCGCCGCCGCCGGCGGCGAAGTCGGCCCGGGCAAATCGCATCACGGCCGCCGGTGGGGATGGGGCCCCACCCGGCGGAGGAGGGCCGACCTACGCCTGTTCGCCGCCGCAGGTGGCGAAGTCGGCCCGGGCAAATCGCATCACGGCCGCCGGTGGGGATGGGGCCCCACCCGGCGGAGGAGGGCCGACCTACGCCTGTTCGCCGCCGCAGGTGGCGAAGTCGGCCCGGGCAAATCAAAGCACTCCGGTGTAATGGAGTCTGTCGCTGGTGTCTATCCGGACTCCGTTTTGTCCGTAGCCGCGGGCCGAGACGATATTCGCCCAATCCCCCGACTCGATCGTGATCGTCGCCGTGCAAATCATCGATCGCCCCCTCTCCAGCGTCGGCCCGCCGCTGCAGGAGATCCGGGACTCCTCCACCCGCGGGTCGAGGATCGAGGCCGAGTAGATCCTGGTTTCAGAACTGGTGTTGGTCAGCACATATCGCACCTGGACCGAGCGGCCCGCCTCTAGAGCCGGACCCGGCGAGTTGTCTGCATCGATGCCGTCGATCGTCACGTCGAGAGAAAGCGCTTCCTCCCGCCCCCGCTCCCGCACGTGGTAATAGAGCCGCTCCGTATCAGAGACGATCTGCGAACCACCAAGCGCCTCCACAACCGAGTCAAAGTGTGTGTATTGCAGGGTCGCCACCTCTTGGTGGGTGCACACCAGCATCGCTCCGGGTTCGATCGTGTTGGCCGGACACCCGATCACGCCGTGGGAGGTGTCTTCGAGGTCGACGTCCTCGAGCAACACTGATCCCGTTCCATTGACTAGGTACGAGAACGTCATCGTTTGGCCTTCGGCAATACGAGGCCCGGCGTGCTGGTCGCCGTTGAGACCGTCGACCAAAACATCGAGGCGGAGCGCCGGACCAAGTCCCTGGGGCACAAACAGGTGGGCCCGATCGAATGCCACGATCTGCTCACCGGCGCCGTCGTACATCACAGCTCGTGCCGTCGTCGCATAGAGTCCGGGCGAGGCCGGCCACGAAATCGCACAGCGGCCCACCTCACCCGGTGCGATGTCGCGATCCGGACAGACAGCGAGGCCGAACCCGGGAACGGACACCCAAAGCCCGTAGAGAGTGACCGCGCCGGTGTTGGCAACCGCAAACTCCAGCGACAGCGGCGTGCCTTCGTCGACCACCGGCCCGGGGGCCGACTCGGCGTCGTCACCATTGACCGTGGCGGTCAAGGTCATCGATCGCGCATCGGCAGCGAGATCGGACCGATAGGGCGCCACAGCCTGATCCGTTACCTGGTTGCCGTTCGAGTCCCAGGCCGAAACAAGGACGTCGTCCAGATGGTCTCCTGCCGCAGCCGTAAGCGTTCGGCCACATTCGATCGATTGACCTGGCTCCAGATGTCGCGTCGGACAATCGACGATCGCTGCGCCGTGCTTGAGATACAACGCCCAAAGATTCGTGTTCCCAGTGTTCGCGACGACATACGTCCATGGCAGCTCCGAGCCAAACTCGACCAGGGGTCCGAGACCGGACACCGGAGCGCCGTTCAACAGCACGCCGACCCTGATCGCCGGGCTGTCGATCACAGCAGGATCGATGACCGAGTAACCGACGACCGAGGTAGCTGCCACTTCAAGGCCATCGTCGTCCCAGGCCTTGACGGTCACCGAGTCGGTCCACGCCCCATCGGAACGAGTCGCGACCAGGGAACAGCTGACCGTCTCTCCCGGCATGAGTCGACCAGGAGGACAGTCGGCAACTCCGAGGTCGAGGTGACGCAGATAGACCGCCCACAACCGGGCGGGACCGGTGTTGGTCACTTCGTAGCCAAACGTGATGTCATCCCCGGGCGCGTACGTTGCGGCATCGGTCGACACCACCAGATCCAACGAAGGTACCGGCGGCGGTACGACGGGGGTCGTATCGACGACCATTATCTCAACCTCAGCGAGTTGTAGCACCGCGTCCTGGTACCCGAGCTGAACCCGCAAATACCGACCGGTGGCGCCGATTGGGATGTCGGTTCGTCGACCTGCCACAGCGTGGTGATATATGTCGACCACTCCAGTTTGCGTCGTGGTGTTGGCTATGTCTCGCACCTCGAACGGAACCTCAGAGACAAACACGTGGAACTGGTTGAGTCGCTCACCGCAACAATCGGTGCGATTCCACAAAGTCACGTGGTCGAGATCGAATACCTGCCCGAGATCGACCTCCCACCATGGATCGGCGACGCGGTAGGTCATGGCCACAGAGCCGCCATCGCGATGTCCGTCGCGGTTGCCGTCGCTCGCCAGCTGTGGCGGAGTACCGGAGTCCCAAGACCCCGTACTCGATTGGGTCGCAATCCCGAGCGGCGCAACGTTGAGCATCCCGGTAGAAGCGTCGGCGACCCCGGTATACGCAAGCGAGGCGGTCGCCATCAAATCAACGCTCTCGGGCCACGCTTTTGCAGCAGCGACCTCCGAGACAGGGCCGGCCTCAAAGGTGACGCTGGTCTCGCACACGACGACTTCGCCCGGATCGAGAGCATTATCCGGACATGCAATGCGCCCCAACCCTCCCTGTTTGAGGTACAACGAATAGGCCTTCTCTGAGTAGAGGTTGGTCACTACGTAGCTCACCACTCCGGTTGTTCCAGCCTCCTTCTCCGGTCCAGCACCAATGCCGACGGCGAGGCCGTCAATCAGAATCTCGAGACTGAGCCCGTCCGATACCGGCAACGGAAGTGTCGAGGTCGTGGTTGTCGGAATGGTGGTCGAAGTCGTCGTGGTGGTTGACCCCGGTACCGAAGTTGTCGTTGTCGTTGACGCCACCGTCGTCGTGGTTGTCGTCGGTGGAACCGTCGTGGTGGTTGTCGTCGGTGGAACCGTCGTGGTGGTTGTCGTCGGCGGAAGCGTCGTTGTTGTCGTGGTGGTTGTGGTTGGCGAAGCGTCGATCAGCACCACAAGATCATCGACGGCACCGAGGCCGCCGAGGTCGACCTCCAGCGAGATCACTCCGCTGATCCCGACCGACACATCGGTGGATAACCCGTCACCGGTCCCCGGAACCTGCTGCGACGCGGTCGTGCCATTCGCCAAGGCAAAACTGAGTTCGGTGATCTGGTTATTGGTATCGAGGATCCCGATCGACTCGATCGTGACCGCACCCAAGGTCGCAAAGTCGAACAAGAACCGACTGTCTGTTGCATCATCGGGGTCGTTGGGATCCAGATCTTCGGAGACAATCAGTATGTTTCCGCGACTCGGAAAGAAGAGGTCGGAGTCCTGACCGCTACATCCGCTGCGGTTCCCCTGCGGAGCACACGTCCCGTCGAAAACCATCGCCCGCTGTGTGGCGGGGTCGCCGGACCGCCATCCCCGAACGGCCACCTGACCGGCAAAGACATCTCCAGACGCTCCGTTTCCGGAGGCTATTGCTGAGACCAATACCCCCTCGCCGAGCCCCCCGAAGTCGATCACAAACCGTTCTCCGGCGGCGGCGGCGGGGACCGCAGGAATCAGCGCGAGGAGAACTGCCGAGGTGGCAAGAAGCGATTTGAGGCGAGACAACAGAGCTCCCCGGCTCTCGACAGATTAGAACCCTAAGCCACTCTCCGCGGTTTATGCAACGCTCTCGGTAGTTGGGGAACGTCATTGTGTCGCCGCCTTCGGACTAGTCACGTCGCTGGTTGGCGTCGGACCAATTGGCGTCGTCGTGATTCGTCCCCAGCTGCCACAATTCCGGGGTGCGCGCCCTCCGCCTCCACGGACCGAACGACCTGCGACTCGACGAGGTTGCACCGCCGACCCCGGCAGCCGAGATCGTGGCGATCGAGGTCACCGCATCTGGAGTTTGTGGATCCGACATCCACTTTGTAGACGGTTCTGCACGCACCGACCATGTTCCGATCACACTCGGTCATGAGATTGCCGGTCGGATCCTGACTGATCCGACCGGCACGTTTGCACCGGGCACGGAGGCCGTCGCCGAAGTCGGTCGATTCTGTCTCAGCTGTCCCCGGTGCATCGAAGGTCGAGCCAATCTCTGTGAGCGCGCCCAGATACTCGGGATCCAGGTCGATGGAGGATTCGCCGAGCAAGTCGCCGTTCCAGTCGAATCGGTCGTGTTGCGCCCATCAGGGGTCACCGATGGTTCGGCGGCCACCGCCGTCGACGCCGGGGCGACGGCTCTGCACGCAATCGAGCGGAGGGCCAAGGTCACGACCGGCGAATCGGTGTTGATCATCGGAGCCGGAGGCCTCGGAACCTATGGAATCCAATGGGCGCGGGCGAACGGAGCGGGTGCGATCCTGGTTGCCGACACCGATCCAAGTGCGTTGGAGCGAGCAGCAGCGTTGGGAGTCGACGACACGATCCTCGTCGAGGCCGCGGTCTCGTTCGGCCGTCAAGTAAAGCTGCTCACCGACGGCGGTGTGGATGCTGCCGTGGAGTTCGTGGGAGCAGCGTCGACTGTGGACGCTGCGGTCAAATCGATCCGACCCGGAGGCCGGGCCGTCGCCGTCGGTGTGGGACCCCAACCGTTGCAGTCCCTTCCGGTGGTGCTGTGGTCCACTCACGAGTACTCGCTCCTCGGTTCGTACGGGAGCCTGTCCGGCGACGTCGAGCGCGTCCTTGACGCCCTGGCGACCGGAACCGTCTCCGCCCCTGAAACGGTGGATGTCCCGCTGGACGACGCCGCCGAACTGCTCACCTCCATGGCTGCCGGCGGGCGTAGCGAGGCCGGGCGCGTCATCATCCGC
>Ga0255047_10002884_pt1 | contig 11065 bp, 10 predicted proteins | sample JV7_2_1_MG_FD_183640 | JGI IMG/M metagenome (GOLD analysis project Ga0255047, IMG submission 183640) | Seawater microbial communities from Jervis Inlet, British Columbia, Canada - JV7_2_1 | ecosystem: Environmental > Aquatic > Marine > Inlet | place: Canada: British Columbia | collected 2016-10-06 | reverse complement strand
GTTTTCAGGCGCGCATCGAAATCTTCTTTGGCCTGCTGCAGACCTGGAGGCATCAGTTCATTGATCTTCGCGGATAGACGGTTGATGGTTTGATTGTCGATCATAATATCCCTGTTTTGGTGCGTAGGCAGTAGATTGCGCACGACATCGGTGCAAATCGGGTGTTCAGTCGGCCAATAATAACGGGAATTTGCGTGTTTTCCCAGAGTCGCCAAAATCGAGTCCGAACAACTCGGAGAAATTCATGAAAATCATTACTGCGATCGTCAAGCCTTTCAAGCTCGACGATGTACGCCAGGCACTCGGCGATATTGGAGTGCAGGGACTGACCGTTTCGGAGGTCAAGGGCTTTGGACGCCAGAAGGGGCACACTGAACTGTATCGGGGCGCCGAATACGTGGTCGACTTTTTGCCCAAGGTTAAGCTGGAGATCGCCATCGACGATGACCTGGTCGACCAGGCGATCGAGGTGATTAGCAGCAGCGCCAATACCGGCAAGATCGGTGACGGCAAGATATTCATCACCGAGCTGGAACAGGTTGTTCGTATTCGTACGGGCGAATCCGGCCCGGCAGCACTTTAGGAGGCTCTCATGGAAAACCAGATTTTTCAATTGCAGTACGCAATCGATACCTTTTACTTTCTCGTTTGCGGCGCCCTGGTGATGTGGATGGCGGCCGGTTTTGCAATGCTCGAAGCCGGGCTGGTGCGTTCCAAGAACACGACCGAAATCCTGACCAAGAATATCTCGCTGTATGCAGTCGCTTGCACGATGTACATGGTTTGCGGCTACTCGATCATGTATGACGGCGGGGATTTTACCCTTTTCCTTTCGGGTATTGTTGGCGATGGCGTCGCCGGTGCCGAAGAACCCGCGACTTATGCGCCGTCGGCTGATTTTTACTTCCAGGTTGTGTTTGTCGCCACTGCGATGTCGATAGTTTCAGGCGCCGTCGCCGAACGCATGAAGCTGTGGGCGTTCCTTGCTTTCGCCATCGTCATGACGGGTCTGATCTACCCGATGGAAGGTCGCTGGACCTGGGGAGGGGAACCCGTCTTCGGCATGTACACCCTGGGTGACCTCGGCTTTTCTGACTTTGCCGGTTCCGGTATCGTGCACATGGCCGGCGCTGCCGCTGCGCTAGCGGGCGTGATACTGCTCGGCGCGCGCAAGGGTAAATACGGCAAGCAGGGTCAGGTCTACGCGATCCCCGGCGCCAACCTGCCGATGGCCACGCTCGGTACTTTTATCCTGTGGCTGGGATGGTTCGGCTTCAATGGTGGATCCGTACTGGCCACCTCATCGGTGAAAAGCGCCAACGCCGTCGCCGTCGTATTTATGAATACCAACGCGGCTGCGGCTGGTGGCCTGATTGCCGCGATGATCATTGCCCGAATGATGTTTGGCAAGGCAGATCTGACCATGGCGTTGAATGGCGCCCTGGCCGGTCTCGTCGCGATAACCGCTGAGCCGTCGACCCCGACCCCGCTGCTGGCGACCCTGTTCGGTGGTATAGGTGGCGTGCTGGTGGTCTTCAGTATCGTGACGCTGGACAAGCTGAAAATCGACGATCCGGTCGGCGCGATCTCGGTCCATGGTGTTGTGGGTCTGCTCGGACTGTTGCTGGTCCCGGTAACCAACGACAACTCCAGCTTCAGTGGACAGATTATCGGCGCCGTGACTATCTTCGTGTGGGTGTTTGCGGCCAGTTTCGCGGTCTGGTTTCTGTTGAAAATGATCATCGGCATACGCGTCAGCGAGGAAGAGGAGTACGATGGCGTAGATCTTTCGGAATGCGGTATGGAAGCCTATCCCGAATTTACTAATGCGACCAGTTAAGCCTGTTAAGCGTGGGGCCGGACAGATAGTCCGGCCCTGAATGGCACTGCCTTAAGACAAATCTATCGTCATTGCAGGCCGGTCCGCGCTCCCGGCGCGCCCGGCACTCGGGCGTCCTGCCCTCGAGCGAAGCGAAGCAATCTTTCCTGCTTAAGATCAAGCATTTGGAGATTGCCGCGTCGCTGGCGCTCCTCGCAATGACAGCTATTTTCGCTTAAGGCAGTGCCATTCGTCCGGCCCTTTTTTTGGTGTTAAACTGGCGCTAATTCAATCTCCTCTATCTGCCATGTTGTGTCATATCTATCGCAGTAACCGCAAGCTCGATACCTATCTTTACCTGGTCGAAAAAGACGATTTCTCGGTAATTCCCGCGGACCTGTTACGCATTTTCGGCATCCCTGAATTCAGCTTCAGTTTCGATTTGACACGGAATCGGGAGCTCGCCAGGGAAGATAGCAGCGAAGTGCTTGAGAATCTCGAAAACCAGGGCTACCACCTGCAGCTGCAGGATGACATCCTGGTCGAGCAAATGCTCGCGCTAAAAGGCTTGAACTGACTCTAGATGGAAGGCGCGCGCTTTCCCATGCGCTCCAGCATTGCCAGGATGCCGTCGAGTAATTCGTCGGCATCGAATGCAAGCCGAACGGGCAGGGATTGGCAATAGGCCTCGCTGAAAAAGCGCCACTCGCGCTCGCTGAACACTCGGATCATCGCATTACAATCGGTCTCGCAGCGCGTAGTAACTCATACCGAGCACCAGCCCCGGCCAGCGCAACAGTTCTCCACCGGGAAAGTCACGGGTCGGGATGCTGCCGAACAGGTCGAAGCTTTCGGCCTCGCCGGCGATCGCGTCCGCCAGCAGCTTGCCCGCCAGCGTCGCCATGGCCACACCCTGTCCGGAGTAGCCCTGTGCAAAGTAAGTACTGTGTTTACCCAGGCGGCCGAAATGCGGCATGCGGTTCAGGGTTACCGCGAGCGTTCCGCCCCAGGCATAGTCGATACGCGTTTCGGCGAGCTGCGGATAAACCTGCAGCATCGGTTTGCGCACGAAGCCTGCGATATCGTCGGGAAAATTCTGTCGGTAGTTTTCACCGCCGCCAAAAAGCATGCGCTTATCCGCGGAAAGCCGGTAGTAATTGACGACAAAGCGCGAATCGGAGATCGCGACATCGCGCGGGTTGATGGTCTTGAGTTGGTCGTCGCTCAAGGGTTCGGTCGCGACGATGAAATTGTTGATCGGCATGATCTTGCCGGAAACACGCCGTTCGAGCTTGCCGAGATAGCCATTGCAGGCGAGCACGATGTGATCGGCCTCGACGGTACCGCGGTTGGTTTTGACGCGGTTGGGACTGCCTTCCTGGTAACCCTCGACCACGGTTGACTGGTACAGGCGAGCACCCGCCGCGATTGCGGCATCGGCGAGACCGAGTGCGTAGTTGAGCGGGTGCAGGTGGCCGGCGCCCATATCGAGACTACCGCCGTAGTAGCTGTCGCTGCCGACCAGTTCGGCCATGGCGTCGCGCTCGAGATAGGTGATTTGCTCGTAGTCGTAGTGTCGTTGCAGGTAGTCTACGTATTCACGGGTGTCATCGGCATACCCGGGCTTGTGGTTTGGATGCGCGATCCCGGGTTTGAGGTCACAATCGATGTTATGGTCCGCGATCAGACGTTTCGACAGGTCCTTGGCGGCTTCGGCCAACTCCCAGAGCTGGCGCGCCGCGTCCTCGCCGGCCATATTGGCAAGTTCGATCTGGTCCTTGCGCTGGCCGCTACAGAGTTGGCCGCCATTTCGTCCGGAGGCGCCCCAGCCGGGTTTGCGCGCTTCCAGCAAGGCCACATCGTAGCCGCGTTCAGCAAGGTGCAGGGCAGACGACAGCCCGGTATAGCCGCCACCGATAATACAGACGTCGGCGCGCCGAGAACCGTCGAGCGGTGTTAGTGACAGCTTTCGATTCTGACTCGCTTGGTAGTAGGAGTTCGGGTAGTCGTCGCTGTCGCTTTTATCCTGGGCCAGTTTGAATGCCATACAGCCGCCGTCATGCGATCGCTTTTTGCGTCTGGTCGAGGCTTTTCCAGGCGCGTTCGAAAAACACATCGATGTCCGCCGTCTGCAATATCAATGGCGGCGATATAATCATCGAATCGCCGACCGCGCGCATCACCAGGTTGTTCTCGCCACAGAAATCACGGCAGATGGTGCCGACACCGATATCCTTGTCGAACTTGATGTAGTTGTCCTTATCCCTGACCAGTTCGAGCGCACCGAACATGCCCACGCCGCGCGCTTCGCCGACGAGCGGGTGTTCACCCAGTTCGCGCAGGCGCGATTGCAGGTAGGGAGCCGTTGACTCGCGCACGGTTTGCAGGATATTTTCCCTGATCATCAGCTTGAGGTTGGCGATGGCGACCGCGGCACAGACCGGATGACCGGAGTAGGTGTAGCCGTGGTTGAACTCACCACCCTTGCTAATCAGTGCTTCCATGATGTGATCCGCGACCATGACGCCACCGATGGGCAAGTATCCGGATGACAGGCCCTTGGCGATCGGCATCAGGTCGGGTTTCAGGTCGTAATAATTCGAACCAAACCATTCACCGGTACGGCCGAAGCCGCAAATGACTTCGTCGGCGACCAGCAGAATGCCATAGTGCTGGCAAATCTTTTTGACTTCTGGCCAGTAGCTGTCGGGCGGCACGATGACGCCGCCGGCGCCCTGGATCGGCTCGGCGATGAAGGCGGCAACCTTGTCGACGCCGAGTTCTTCGATCTTGTCGGCAATCGACTGCGCGACCTGGCGACCGAATTCTTCACGATCGAGGTCGGCGCCGAGTTCGCAGCGCCTGGCAAACCAGTTGGGTTCGTCGACGTGTACGATGTCCGGAATAACACCACCCTGTGCGTGCATGTCGGCCATGCCGCCGAGGCTCGATGCCGCGATGGTGCTGCCGTGATAAGCATTCTTGCGGCTGATGACGACCCGCTTCTCGGGCTTGCCGAGCAGGTCCCAGTAACGCCAGACCAGGCGCAGTACGGTATCGTTGGCTTCCGAGCCGGAACTGGTGAAAAACGCATGGTGCATGTGCGCCGGGGTGATTTCGGCGAGTAACGCCGATAGCTCGGCGGCAGGCGGTGTCGAAGTCTTGAAGAAAGCATTGTAGTAGGGCAGTTGGTTGATCTGCGCCGTTGCCGCGTCGATGATATCCTGTTGCCCGTATCCCATGTTGACGCACCACAACCCCGCCATCATGTCGAGCAACTCATTGCCCTCCGAATCGGTCAGGTACACCCCTTGCGCCGATTCAATGATGCGCGGCGGTTTTTGCAGCAGATCGTTGGGGTTGGTAAAGGGGTGCAGGTGGTGCGCACCATCCATGTTTTGCCACATTTCGGTGTTGCTCATATTCGCTGCGTTGGTCTGGTTCATAATGTTCACCTTACACTTTTAACAGTAAATGCTCCCGTTCCCAGGGGCTGATAACGTTGAGAAAATTGTCGAACTCGACTTCCTTCACGGCCACGTAGACGTCGACGAAGGCATCACTCAGGACTTCGCGGAGTTCCTTGCAGTCGGCGAGCCGTTGTAGCGAGTCGTACCAATGTCGAGATAGCTGGATCGGTTCATCGTAAGCGCTGCCCCGCAGCGGCTCGCCGGGCTTCAATCCCTGTTTCATACCGATGTATCCGCAGGCGAGTGAGGTTGCAATCGCGAGATAGGGGTTGACGTCGGCCGAGGCGATGCGATTTTCGATGCGCATCGATTTGGGGTTATTTTCCGGTATGCGAAAACCGGTGGTGCGGTTGTCGAAGCCCCAGTGGAAATTTATCGGCGCCGACATTTCCTTGACGATGCGGCGATAGGAATTGACATAGGGGGTCATCAACGCCATCGCCTCGGGCAGGTAGCGTTGCAGGCCGGCGATATGGCTGAGCAGCAATTCGTTGGGCATACCCTGCGGCGTCGAGAAGATATTCTCGCCGCTGCCGATATCCTCGACGCTCTGGTGTATGTGCATCGCGCTACCGGGTTGACCTTCCATCGGTTTCGCCATGAAGGTGGCGTAGAGATCGTGACGCAAGGCCGATTCGCGCACCGTGCGCTTGAACAGAAAGGCCTGGTCAGCCAGTTCCAGCGGATCACCGTGCAGCAGGTTTATCTCCATCTGCCCCCTGCCTTCTTCGTGGATCAGGGTATCGATTTCGAGGCCCTGGTCCTCGCAAAAGTCATACATGTCGTCGAACATCGGGTCGAAATCGTTAACCGCGTCGATGTTGAACGATTGTCCGCTGCGCTCCGGCCTGCCGGTGCGTCCGATCGGGGGCAGCAGCGGGTTCTTGGGGTCCAGGTTCGGTTGCAACAGGTAAAACTCGAGCTCGGGCGCGACCACCGGTTTCCAGCCTTCGGCGCGGTAGCACTCGAGCACGCGCCGCAGCACCTGGCGTGGTGCAAATTCGATCGGCTTGCCATCCATGTCGAAGCAGTCGTGTATGACCTGGGCGGAAGGTTCCCTGGCCCAGGGCAGCATGCGAATCGTATAGGGATCGGGTTGCAGCACCATGTCGACGTCGAGTGGATTAAGCTGCTCCCAGATATTGGGATAGTCGCCAGTGATCGATTGCATGAAAATGGATTGCGGCATGCGTAGCGGGGTTGAATCGTTAAACTTTGCGGCCGGCATGATTTTGCCACGCGCGGCGCCCGCAAGGTCAGGAACTATGCATTCGACCTCGGTTGCCTTATTTTTTTCGATCCAGTCTTTCATAGGTTTCAACTAGCGCTGTTTAAAGCGTGATTTCGGTGGATGTCTTGCTTGCCGTTTGCAATGGGCAGACACGCCGGAAATCGCAAGCCCGCAATTGTGATCACAAAAATATGCAATGTCAATTACAGTCGCCGGGTACGTCAGTCTTGTGCGGAGTGCGCAAGAATCCATCTGTTAACGCGGATGGAAGGGGGGGTAAGAGGCTAGCTTTGACTGGCGCCGCCCGGTACGGTGCGAGTTACGTCTCCTCGCTCATCTTCAGTTCGAGTTCGCGCTGCTTTTGCTGGCGGAACATGATCCAGGCCGCGACCAGCACGCCGATGGCAACCACCAGGATGATGATGGTCGCGAGCGCGTTGATATCGGGGCGAAGGCCGAGGCGTATACGTGAGTAAATCAGCATCGGCAGGGTTACGGCGCCCGGACCCGACACGAAGCTGGCGATAATAAGATCGTCGAGCGACAGCGTGAACGCGAGCAACCAGCCCGCCAGCATGCCGGGCGCCAGTAACGGCAGGGTAATATCGACAAGCACGCGGAACGGTTTGGCCCCCAGGTCCTGTGCTGCTTCTTCGAGGTCTTGCGCCATACCGGTCAGGCGTGACTGAATGATGACCGCGACGTAGGCCATCGAGAAGGTGATATGCGCAATGGTAATGGTCGTGAAGCCGCGTGAACTGGGCCAGCCGATGAATTCGTTAAGCGTGATGAACAGCAGCAGCAGGGACAGGCCGGTAATGACCTCGGGCATGACCAGTGGCGCCGAAATCATACCGGTGAATAATGTGCGGCCCTTAAAGCGCCCGAAACGTACCAGCGCCAGACCTGCAAGCGTACCGAGGATCATTGCGAAAGTGGCATTTACCGTGGCGACCTTGAGGCTTAGCACGATCGCCTCCCCGACTTCCTTGCTCTCAAACAGGACCCCGTACCACTTGGTGGAGAAACCGCCCCAGACCGGCACGATACGGGACTTGTTGAATGAATAGAAGACCAGCAGGATCATCGGCACATACAGAAAAGCAAGACCGAAGCAGGTCATGGTAAACAGAAAACGCGACTGCTTGCCGTTATTCATTCAGCCTCCGTCTGCTTTGCCTGGATGTGCTGGTAGAGCATCATCGGCAGTACCAGTAGCAGTAACAGGGCAATCGCCACGGCGGAGGCCACCGGCCAGTCGATGTTGGCATTGAATTCGTTATAAAGGATACGGCCGATCATCAGCACGTTACCCCCGCCGAGCAGATCAGGGATGACGAATTCACCGGTAGCCGGGATAAACACCAGCAATGAACCTGCGATGATCCCAGGTAGCGTCATCGGCAGGGTCACCGTAAAAAAAGTGGTCATCGGTTTTGCGCCGAGATCGGCCGCGGCTTCGAGCAGGATCCAGTCGAGCTTTTCCATGTTCGCGTACAGCGGCAGGATCATGAAAGGCACGTAGGTATAAACGATGCCGATGTAAACCGCGAACGGGGTATATAGCATGCGTATCGGCTCGTCGATGATACCGATCGCAATCAACAGGTTATTGATCGTGCCCTGGTCGGCGAGTAATCCCATCCAGGCATACACGCGCAACAGGAAAGAGGTCCAGAACGGCAGGATAACCAGCATTAACAGAATGTGCTTGGTGGTGTGGCTTGAACGGACGATCGCGTAAGCCATCGGGTAGCCGATCAGCAGGCACAGAATGGTCGAGATCGACGAAATCTTGAGCGAATTAAGATAGGTCTTGGCGTATAAATCGTCTTCCCACAGGTAAGCGAAGTTGTCGATCACCACGCGGATGTTCATGATGCCTTCGTCGACCCACTCGATCATCGGCGTGAATGGCGGGCTGGCGATGACGGATTCGGCCAGGCTGATTTTAAGCACGATAAAAAATGGCGCCAGGAAGAACAGCAACAGCCAGAAAAACGGGATAAACAGGACTAGCGTGCGCCAGTTTCGCTGTAACAAATGGCCCATGCGATGTAGTAATCGGCCTTCAGTCGAGCTTTCCACCAAATCGCTCATTTGGTCAATACGACTGCACTCGAAGGCTCCCAGCTGAGGTGCACTTCTTCGTCCCAGTCAATCGGAGGGTTACCGTCGACCGGACGATTCAGGTTAGGGGATGTGATTTCAACGATGCGGTCCTCTCCAATCAGCACGCGGTAGGTCGATGTCCCGCCGAGGTAGCCAATATCGCTGACCATGCCTTTTATATTGTTGGTGCCGGGTTCGCCTGGAGCCTGCTTGGAAATTTTTATCTTCTCCGGTCGCAGTGCTATCCAGACCTTGCTGCCTTCGGTGATCGACAGGCCGTGGTCGATGTAAAAATCACAGGTCGGATCCTTGCACGCGACAATAACGTGATCGGTGCCGTTTTCCGTGACACGGCCTTCGAACATGTTGGCATTACCGATAAAATTGGCAACCAGGCGTGAGCTCGGGAATTCGTAAATTTCAGTCGGAGTGCCTATTTGCTGGAAGCGCCCGACGTCCATGACCGCAATACGGGTCGACAGCGTCATCGCCTCTTCCTGGTCGTGGGTTACGACGACGAAGGTGACGCCCAGTTTATCCTGGATATTCATTAATTCGTATTGAGTCTGTACCCGCAGACGCTTGTCGAGTGCGGCCAGGGGTTCGTCGAGTAACAGCATCTTCGGTTGCTTGATCAACGCGCGCGCGAGCGCGACGCGCTGTTTCTGTCCACCCGATAACTGATGTGGTTTTCGTTTGCGAAACTGGGTCAGTTCGACCATCGCCAGCATCTCCTCGACACGCTGGTCGATTTCACTCTTCGCCACCCCGTCGCGCTTCAACCCATAGGCGACGTTGGTTTCCACGTTCATATGGGGAAACAGGGCATAGGACTGGAACATCATGTTGACCGGGCGTTCGTATGGCGGCACGTCGTTCATGTTAACGCCGTCGATCAAAATCGAACCGGAGGAGGGGGTTTCGAAGCCGGCGAGCATGCGCAGCAGCGTGGTTTTGCCGCAGCCCGACCCGCCGAGCAGGCAGAACAATTCGCCCTTGTAAATTTCGAGATCGACACTGTCGACCGCGGTGAAGTCACCAAAATGCTTGCTGACACTTTGCACCTTGATGAAAGGTTCTGCGTCGGGATCGAGCCAGGGACGGTCGTTATAGTCTACCAGCTGTGACATATGCTTCCCCGTTATATGTCATCCAAAAAAAACGGGGTGATTGCTCACCCCGTGATGGTTTTTGCTAGTTACCGGCCTTGAAGTTGGTCCAGGTCCGGGTGCGTACGCGTTCCATCTTTGAAGGCAAAGGCGAAAGCGTATACATGGTCGCAATCTGGGACGCGGTCGGAAAGGCAGCGGGGCTGCTGGTAACCGCCGAATCAATCATCGGAAACGCGGTCTTGTTGGCGGTCGCATACCAGGTGTAGTTACTGTCTGCTGCACCGACTTCAGGACGCATCATGTAGTTCAGGAACAGGTGTGCGTTCTCGACATTTTTCGCATCGGCAGGGATAACCCAGGCGTCTACCCAGAAATTTGGAATTGCGGGCAGGAAGAAATCGAGTACTACGCCAGTGTTAGCTTCCTCGGCGCCGGACATCGCCAGCAGCCCGTCGGGTCCCCAGGTTACCGCGACGCAAAACTCTTTTTGCGGCATGCGCTGATAAGCATAGTTGTCGAAGGTTTTAATGTAAGGACGAACCTTCTTCAGCATCTCCTCGACTTTTTGATAATCCGCCTTGTTGGTCGAGTCAGGTTGCATTCCCATGTGCGCGAGCGCCATCGGGATGACATCGGTTGGTGAATCGAGGAATGAAACACCGCACTTGGCCAGCTCTTTCATGTGCTTGGGATCGAAGATCATGCTGACATCGCCGATTGGCGCGTCCGGATAGGTTGCCAGTACCAGTTCCTTGTTATAGGTAACCCCGTGGGTACCCCACATGAAGGGAACCATGTAGTTGTGGCCAGGATCCCACTTCTGACCCATTTGCGCCATAACGTCGGCACTCATGTGCTTGAAGTTCGGCAACTTGGTCTTGTCGATCTTGAGCAAAATATTGCCCGTCATCAAACGTGCGACGAAGGAAGAGGCGTGTGAAACCACGTCGTAACCTGAGTTGCCGGCGAGTAGTTTGGAGTCGATGGCTTCCGCTGAATCGTAAGGCGTGAAGGTCACTTCGATATCGTATTCCTTGGCAAAATTATCGATCGTGTCTTCGGCCATGTATTCGGCCCAGTTGCTGACATTGAGTTTGCCGGCCGCCGATGTCACGGTCGCGACCGTGAATAGTGTTGCCGCCGTGAGTCCGACCAGCGTGGATTTATAAGTAGTGTCTTTCTTCATGATCCCTCCTCGGGAATTAATTTCAGTTGTGAAGTTTAAACCTATTATTATGTTTCTAATCTGTATCCTGGCTTAATGAGACAAGCCGGTATCTCCTACTAATCCTCGGCGAAAGCCCTATCATAATGACGAATA
>Ga0255047_10002882_pt1 | contig 11069 bp, 17 predicted proteins | sample JV7_2_1_MG_FD_183640 | JGI IMG/M metagenome (GOLD analysis project Ga0255047, IMG submission 183640) | Seawater microbial communities from Jervis Inlet, British Columbia, Canada - JV7_2_1 | ecosystem: Environmental > Aquatic > Marine > Inlet | place: Canada: British Columbia | collected 2016-10-06 | reverse complement strand
TTGGATGCATTAAAATTAGGAGGTTTCTTGATTGACGATTACAAGCAGGAGCTTTTTGATTCTCTTATGCATGAGGGAGTACCCGGATTAACTCAAGCACATTTGAAATTAATTAATACTAACGAAAATTATTCTAGGAGGTTTATGTAATGGCTGCTCCAAGTGTAACCTATAATTTTATTGATGCGACTACTATAGTTCATTCTGAAGTTAACCAAAATTTCACTGATCTAATAAATGGCATGTCAGATGGCAACGATGATTTTACGATCTCCGCTTTAACATGTGGAGGAGCAGTAGCTTTAAATGCAAATGTAGATTTAGGTAATGCTACCGGGGATGATATTGCAATCACTGGACGAGTGACAACCGATATAGATCCTAAAACTGCAGCTACAAATACCCTCGGGGATGCTACTCAAACATGGCTTTCGCTTTACCTTGACGGTGGAGTAACTGATGGGGGAGCTGTCTATTTCAATGCTTCTAGTACGGCATTTTTGAAGAGTAATGCTGCTGGGACTACTCTATCGAGTGGAGGATTTACAACCGTTGCTCTTCCTGCTGTGACAGTATCCACTACCCTTGGAGTTACTGGACTTTCTTCTCTCGCTGCCTTGACATGCACTGGAGCATTTACCAGTTTAGGGATCGATGATAATGCTAACGCTATTGCAATGACTATAGATTCAAGCGAAAATATAGGCATTGGTGTTGTCGCTCCAGCAAGAAGGTTAGGACTGCATACAGCAAGTTCCGATAGATGTGAAATGACATTCACTAACGATACTACAGGGTCTACATCAGGAAACGGACTTGAAGTTGGGATATCCTCCGCCGAAGCCGCTTATATGTGGAATTATGAAAATACATTAATGGGTTTTGGTACTAATAATCTTCAACGAATGACCATATTAGCAGACGGAAGCGTAGGCATAGGGACGACTAGTCCTGAACTACTCTGTCATATTTATGCTGGCGATGCTAGTCGCGTACCAAACACTAATAGTCAATTGGTAGTTGAGAATAGTGGGCATACCGGAATAAATATATTATCGGGAGCTTCAAGTAACGGTGCTTTGTATTTTGGAGATACAGGTGATGCAGCCGGAGGCAGTGTTCAGTATGAGCAGACCGGCAACAATATGAAGCTTTATACTGCCGCTACCCTAGCCATGACAATTGATTCTAGTCAACAGGTAGGCATAGGCGCAACTCCTATAACAAATGTAAGAACAGTCATTGATGGAGCAGGGAGCGCATCAAGTACCACCGCCCTTATGGTTAGAACCTCAGATCCTACAACTTACTTCCAGTGCCGAGATGATGAAGTTACATTTACAAACGATGGAACGGTTTCTTCCCTAGCTTCTGACATTAGATTAAAAACCAATATTCGAGATATAGATGATGCTTTAGAAACTTTATGTAAATTAAACCCTGTGCATTTTGATTGGAAAGTTCCCGAAGCTCACCGTAAATTATCACAAGCGGGATTTATTGCACAGGACGTACAAAAGGTTAAACCTCACTGGGTTATTAAAGGTAATCTCGATAAGCGAGAATATATACATATACCAGAAGAAGAAGAAGAAACCGTATTAACCACTCAATTTGGTGATTTAAACGCATACTTAATAAAAGCCATGCAAGAGCAGCAGGCAATGATTGACGAGCTGAGAAAAGATATAGCAATCTTAAAAGCAGGATAATCTAATGCCTGATATTAACGCTAAGAATATTGCTATTCCTCTTACGATGCTTGGCTCTGTGGTAGCAGGCTCGGCATACATAACAGATACTCGATCAGATTTGGATCATTTAACTTCTCGGGTAAATAACCACAGATCGGATTTTAAAGATTCTATCTCGGAGTCAAAAGATCAGGACGAGCGATTATCGAGAATGGAGGGTAAGCAAGATTTAATTTTACATACCATAAAACGACTAGAAAAAAGGTTTAGTGATGAATGATGAAGTAGCAGCTCCTCCGAAGGGGATAAAAGAAACTCAAGAAATGTTAGATGCGTTAAATGAAATAACCATATTTTTAATGAGAAGGTTTAGGGATGGTGTGCAGTTTGAGGACTTCACAGCATTTTATGCCGAGATTATATCTGATCCTGATATGAAGGATTTAATGCTCAAGGCTTTCGATGGGTACGAGCAAATACCCGGCGAGGTTGATGATATTGACGTATCCGAGGCATGTGCGCTATCATGCCAGCAAATCGGTTTTATACCACGTATAATCGGATCTCTGAAAAAACCCCAAAGGTAACTCTATGACACTATATATGATACCTGCAATAATCGCTTACATGATAATCTTTGCTCTTGTCATATATATTATTCAGCTCAAACAAACTCTCAAAAAACCTCAAACTCCCTCTCCCTCATTAGAGTTATCGGATTTTCTTCGAGACCTGCAAACACATGGCTATAGTTTTGTACGCGTAGATCCTGATAATGTCTATATGAGGAAATAATTCATTATGAATATTTTAATTACTGGAGTGACAGGTACTTTAGGTAGTGCCTTAGTCAAAAAGATTCTGTTGGAATCCCATCATGATATTATTGGCATCAGCAGGGATGAGCAAAAGCAGAGATTGCTCCCCAAACATCCGAGGTTAAAACTTAGACTCGCTGATGTGAGAGACATGGATGCTCTATATCGCACTGTCCCAGAAGCCGATCTCATATTCCATTTGGCAGCATTAAAATGCGTGGATACTATCGAAGAGAATCCATTTGAGTCTGTAAAAACCACAGTATTAGGCACTCAAAATATAGTCGATCTCGCAAACACATTGGGAGCAAGGGTTTGTTTTACTAGCACAGATAAAGCAGCACATCCCATTAATGCATACGGTCAATGTAAAGCTCTAGCTGAGAAACTCGTACTCGATGGGAGTCCCAAAAATGTCGTAGTTAGGTATGGCAATGTCTTAGGAAGTAGAGGGAGCATATTATCGTCATTGATAAAATCTCTTACTACCGAGGGTAAAGCCTATGTAACTGATGCAGATATGACACGATTTTGGATGCCGATTGATGTAGTAGTGGGGTTTGTCCATGAGGTAGCATTCTCCCCTATTATGAGTGGACTAGTAACTCCCAAAGATATTAAAGCCGCATATGTGGTGGATCTTATAAAATCAGTAGCGCAAATTCTCGGAATATTAAATTACAAAACTGAGATCATTGGCATAAGACCGGGTGAGAAAATCTCTGAAACTCTACTTGCTCCCCATGAGGCAGAGGACGGTAGAGCAATAACCAGTGATGATAATCCCCTCAGAATGACTGAGCAAGAGCTATATAATATGCTTGCTCCCATCGTCGAGGAGATCATCAAATGATTTGTATAATCGGTGCCAATGGCAATATGGGAAAGCGTTATCAATCAGTATGCAAGTATCTAAATATTCCGTTTCAGGGATTAGATGTAAATGATCCTTTACCTGTTAATGCAGCAATATTTACTCATTATATAATAGCTACTCCCACTGTGAGCCATGAGAAAATCCTGCATTATCTTTGCTCCATAAATACAATTCCTCTCAAAATATTATGTGAGAAACCGATCTTATGTGATGAGGTAGAATCAATCCTCGCTTTTGCAAAAGATCGAAATCATGAAATATTTATGGTTAATCAATATGCCTACTACTCCCATCAGACATATGAATCTCATGGAATGACTTCATATAATTATTATAACTCCGGAGGCGATGGGTTATTCTGGGATTGCATTCAGCTCATCTATCTAGCAAAAGAAAAAATCTCTCTTAGTAATGATACTCCGATTTGGTTTGCTCAGATAAATGGGACGGAGCTAGACCGAGAAACTATAGATCTCTGCTATGTTAAAATGATTCATGACTTTTATGAAAATGGCAGAATTTACGGTAAACGATGGGGTAGGAAAGATATTATTAAAGCGCATAATAAGGTTTTGGAATATGGCAAAGATAATAATTGGAATACAGGCTCGCTCAACCTCTACTCGCCTACCCGGAAAGAGTAGCATGGACTTTGGGGATAAATCGATCTTATCTCGGATCGCATCCCAAGCTGTCAGAGTGTGCGGTTGGTTCTCAAATAACCCGAATATTCAAGCATCGGTGGTTATTCTCGTTCCATTTGGTGATAAACTAAAAGATGAGTTAAGCCACAAATACACTATAATTGAAGGGGATGAGCAGGATGTTGCGAGTAGATACAAAAAAGCTATGGACTTTTTTCAATGTGATTACATTGTGCGCATTACCGGTGATTGTGTTTGGCTCCCCGCGCGGATCATTTCCAAGTGCATACGTGATACTCTACGCTGCTCTGCTGATTATTGTTCAAATGTTATAGTGAGGACATTCCCCGAGGGTTATGATTGCGAAGTAATCTCCAAACGATTATTCAATTGGATGCTCGATCAGGATTTATCTGATGATGAGAAGGAGCATTGCACACTACGAATATTCAATGACATTATTAATCGGAGGATACCTCCTGTATATACTATACATACAGTGTTAAATGAGTATGACATGAGTGATATTAAAACGTCAATTGATACTAAAATAGAATATGATGATGCTATAAAATTACTCGATGCATACAATAATAAAAGATTTGAAGCATCTAACTTCGGAGGTGTTTCAGTATGATAACTGATAATTCAAAACGTATGGAATCAAGAGCACATGCTGTCATTGCTCACGGAGCACTTACTAACTCCAAACGCGCTGCGAGTTTTGTTAGAGGAGTTTACCCTACTCACTTTAAGAGCGGTCATAAATGCTATCTCGTCGATGTGGATAAAAACACATATATCGATTTGATATGTGGATTAGGCACTAACCTCTTCGGATATGGCAATCGAGCAATAGTCGAGAGATGCCTGCAGGTAGGACTAAAAGGAAATACAGTCTTTAGTTTTGCATCAGATATTGAAGTGGAATTTGCAGAATTATTTGTAAATGAGCATCCGTGGATTGAGAAAATCCGAATGCTGAAATCTGGCTCCGAGGGTTGTAGTGCTGCTGTAAAGATTGCAAGAGCATTTACAGGTGAGAAGTTTGTTTATAGTAGAGGATATTCTGGTTGGCATGATCAGTTTGTGCAATTGACTCCTCCGGCTTATGGAGTAGCCCCCGATGGTTATATGCTCCCTTTGCAGGATGAATTTATATTCAGATGTGATACTGCTGCTGTCATAGTGGAACCCATCATTACTGACTACTCGAAGGAGCGAATCCTATGGCTCCAAAGACTACGAGAAGCTTGCGATAAGCAAGGTGTGCTCCTCATATTCGATGAGACAATCACAGCATATAGATACGAGCAAGGGAGTGTGACCCGTAGGCATAACATCCTCCCCGATTTATGGATTGGAGGGAAAGCAATTGCCGGAGGCTATCCTCTCTCTGTGGTAGGTGGACGATCCGAGATCATGGAAGCTGATTACTTTGTAAGCTCCACATGGGCAGGGGATCGCATTGCCATGGCAGCAGGAATCAAATCAATTGAGCTAATGAAAAATGATTACAGGCCTGATGATTTATGGGAGAAGGGTAAGCTCCTCCAAGATGAATTCAATGCAATCTCGGAGCATGTCCAGATGATCGGGTATCCGACTAGAGGAATATTTAAATATAAGGATCTCCGATTTAAAACCCTCTTCATGCAAGAAATGTGCAAAGCTGGGATTTTGATTGGAGCATCATGGTTTATTAACCGATGGCACTATGCTGAGAAACAAAACATAATATCAATTGCCAAAATTTGTATAAAAAATATAATCAACCATCGGGTTGTACTGGAGGGTAAAGCTCCACTATCACCATTTGCCGAGAAAGTGAGATCATAATGTGGATTAGCAGAAGCTCATTTGACGAGCTAATGAAAATAGTTAGGAATCAGGAAGGTCGGCTTGTTAACCTAGAAGGTTTGGTGTCAAAAAAACTCGACGATAGAATGGACTTGCTCCGCGAGAGCATGGACTTAGAAAATCAAAAGCATAAAGAAATGAAAGAGTTTTTCGGCGAAATAAAAAAATTTAACAAGGAGCATAAAAATGAGTCTAGTAACAGTAAAAGTAATGGTTAAAAGAAGAGATCCGAAGGATGCAGAAAAGGAAATCTCCGGATTTGAAGATTACTCTTTGAATCCTGACGCTGTGGACGGAGTAGTTAAAGTACCCGGAGATAAATCCTGTGTCGTTAAGCTCCGATGTGGCGAGAGTATAATGGCTAGGGGATCACGCGCGCAATTCGAGAAAGCAATGAATTTATGATCTCGTATCCTGAATATAAACCGATCTCCCTTGAGTCTGAAATTCCTGAGAATGCTCGTGAGTGGAGAAATAATCCTCAGATTTTCGAGTGGTGTCGGCAAAGCACTCTTATCGACGAGTTTCAGCATGAGCTATGGTTCCACCGTCAATCCGATGATGATGCTATAAAAATGTTTGGTGTCCATACTAAGACCGAGCCTGTGGGTGTATGTGGATTTACAAGCATTGATAAGCATAATCGTACTGCTGAATTTTCGTTATACATTGCTGCGAATAAACAAAAGCGTGGTTATGGTAAGCGAGCTTTGCAAACGCTACTTCGTCATGGATTTGAGGATTTTGGATTTAATAGAATATGGGGAGAAACCTTTGATGGGAATCCCGCAATGAGGACATTTCTAGATCTTGGAATGACATGCGAGGGGACTATGAGACAAGCTTATTTTAAAAAAGGTAAGTTTATTAATTCGTTTATTATAAGCATTCTCGCAGAAGAATTTAAACCAAGAAAAACTCCGGAATTGGATATAGTATGATTAGTGATTTGGTTGAGATCGGACAGCTCGTAGGACTATTTTTTATTATTCTGATGATAATACATTATGGGGGTCGGCTGCCTAAAAGGAGGAAATCTCGTAGGCCTAAGACCGTGAAAGAGGTAAAGGCAGAGACTCCCCCGAAGTATAGAGCAAGAGCTAATTCAAATACTGAATTGTATGATCGAGAGAAATTTGGTGAGTAGGCTCGTCGTCTAGCTCCCACTCTTCTATCATTATGTCCCATTTACTCATCGGGATTCTCCAATTTATATATTCTCTCTTGTAAGCCTTTTATAACTTCCAACATACCCTCCTCAATTTCTAGCCTTTCAATAATAGAATCTTGTAAATAATTAATATGATTTTGTAATTGAATAATTCGATCCATTATTTTATTCATATCTGACAAGTAATCATGATCATTCATTATTTCAATCCCCTCAAGTGAGTCCCATATTCAATCGTTGCAAAATCGACTTTGCTCCCATTGATCAGATCTTCCTTGAGTTTCTTCTTATCTAACTGCAATGAATTTACGATCTTTGCATAATCGGAGCTTTCCCATCCCTCGGTTACTTTCAATGTCGGAGAAGGGTTTTTAAGAATATGTAATTTCTTCCCGAGGGAATCTTTAAATGGGATATTCGGGTTTTGCTCCACTACATATTTAGTAGTCGAGATCACTCTAGTCCTTAGATTCTCGAAGGTTTTAATCGCTTTCTCAATCTCCTCTTTCTTGCTTTTGGCAAGATCGATTTTGGAGTTTATCTCAGCTAAGAAGTATTTTCTTCGCTCCACTGCTGCTACCACATCGTCAAGAGCTATTGCAAATTCGGCTTTAAGCTGCTCGTCGAGATCCACTCCCCCATCTATCATTTCACATAATTCTGTTAAGTCGGTTGCTGCATCGAGAAATCGTTTAGTCATTACCGTGCTCCAATGTTTTTACTATAAATGCTTCTAAGTTTTTAATTTTTACCTGCTGTTTGACTGCCTCTGCTGAGAGTTTTGCCATTACTCCTCGATCCTGAATTCCTCTTACTTGAAAGATTTTCCAAGCTCTATCCCTCATATAATCTACATTGGGATCGTAGGGAGAATTCTCATTGACGTTTGATTTATTCGGAGGAGGAGTTTTACCACTAGCAGCATTCCCATCATCATCGTCGGTATCAGCTATACCCACTATAGCCATTAAGGAATAGCGTTTTGCGTAGGTTATAGTGGAGCCAATCCCTTGAGGAGTATCGTCTTTTGGTTTTAATGCTAAGGTTGATTGAAACCACTCCCCTGATGAATGGATTAATCGTGTCTCCAATATCATCCTACCCTCGGAGAAGGAGGGAGCTTGGATCACTGCTAATTCATTCTTTGCTAATTGCTCCCTACATGCATCCCATACACTTTCTAGGTTAGCGTACTTGCTTTTATGAAAAGGGTTTCTCGCATCTTTAGAGGCTCCCTTGAGGTTCCCTTGCATCTTGCTCACGGCAATTGCAATCTTGGTAATCGACTCACTTGTTTCCATATTTTCTCCTTTTGACAATCAGACGAAACACTTATATACATTAGACTTTAGGAGATTACAATGTTTAGTTATCACGAAAATAAGAGTGAGAATGGCGCACATTTTGCGAAGGGTTGGGATTCGAAAATGGTTTATAATTCCACCGATGTAGCTAATTTGATATCAAAATATGCAAGCTCCCCATGCATATGGAAGGATGGTATAAGGTCAAAAGCTAACTTCGCAGCATCGGAATGGGCAGGCTTAGATTTTGATGAAGGCATGACATTAGATGAGGCTATTAAAATATTCGATAAATATCTACATGTAATCGGTACTACGAAAAATCATCAGAAACCTAAAGGTGGTAAAGTATGTGATAGGTTTAGGGTATTTATTAAGTTGTCTAATATGTGTATAGATGTAGATGATTATGAGCTGACAGTAAAGTTATTGATAAAGAAACATGGAGCTGACAAGCATTGCTATGATGGGGGGAGGTTTTTTTGGCACTGTCCTAAAATTGTAGTTATTAAATTTCATGGAGAAACCCTCCCGGTAGCCGATGCTACAGCAATCAAAAAACGTAAGGAGAAGAGAATCCAAAAGCAGGAGACAATTAGTAGGTATTATGCGGAGCAGGGGGAGCTTCCCGGCTGGGTAAATGATAAACTTCGCGAGATCCCAACAAAATATACTAGAAATAATGCTTGCTTTAGGGTAGCTCATGCAATGAAACGATGCGGCTATTCAGCACATAAAACTTTTGAAACTATTTTCAATAGTAATATTCCTATAGATAGATCCGAAAAGGTAAGCGCTGAAATTAAGAGGGTGGTCAAAGGAGTTTATATGTGAGATGAAATAGTACCTCCGACCGGACAGTCGGAGGCAAAAAACAATATTTTCTTAGGAGAAAAATATTATGTCGAAACATAGTGTAATTGAAGAAATAGACAAGTACAAAATAGCAAGTATTGAGAAAAATAGAAATAAAAATGACAAACCAAAAGATGAGCCAAGTAAATCAAGTGAAAACTCCGATGACGGTTTCAAATTAGAACACGGTCACATGGAAAAAAATCTAATAAAATGGTTAGCGAGAGATGATAATAATACTCGGCAAAAATTTGGCATAGGCCTCTATGCAAGTGAAAAACAAAAAATCCTCCCTATAGGAATCCATAAATATTCCTCAGATAAAAATTACACCATAATAGAATACCTAGATGATGATAAGAAACTCGCAAAAGAGATAGGAATGGACGAGTTAATAGGTATGATTGAGGATAGAACCGGATATTGGTCTGAATATGATGGGACATTAAGAGGTAAATATTGTTTCAAGTCAAGAGACTGTATTACTGCAGCAGGCAGGCTTTTAAGGAGTGGTTCAAAAAGAATAAACGATATTCCGTTGCCTATGGGTTTTGCTTCAAGTGATGGGACATTTTTCGACCGTAGGCCATACGATCCTAACTTGCAAGCTACTACAAAAGATTTTCCTCTTATCAATTCATACTTAACAAGAATTTCAAACTCTAAGGCTCTGTGTCAGATAATCGGCTCGGCTTTAGATGGGAAGCCTATAAAAAAACGAGCGATAGTTTTGTATGGTTCAACGGGATTGGGAAAATCAGCTTTCTACAGATTTATAAAAAATATGTTTGGTAGGTCTGTAGTCGGAGTTATTCCCGATGTAATGGATAAACATGCGACAGCTCATTATATTCCTAATAACGTCATATTCATAAAGGATGAGTTAGATCCGAAAACATTCTGGAAAGTTATGTTCAAAGAAAATACCGGATCGGATGAGATTACAGTGAGACCTTTAGGGGGAGGGTACAAAACTGTTAAGGTAAATGGCATTCATTTATTTAATATAAATCACGATAAATTGGAATTGCCTGATGATGACGCTGTAGTTAAAAGCCGTATTTTACCCTGCGAAATAACATCTAATGAGTCTTGGGAATCTACACATAAAATCGTCGATGATGATGTATTAGATAAAAAGGTAGAGCATGAGTATGAGCATTTCTCGGGTTATTGCGTTTACCAATTTAGATCACTTCTCGGAAAGGATGTAAGTTTTAAAGATGGGGATCTTGAGAAATACAGGGATAGTTCAAAAGCTGATGCTTTGAAAGTGATGTTTGAGTCAAGATTTGAATTGGTTCCTTTAACAAAATTGCAGCAGGTTCCCGGAGAAGTGGGAAAGAAAACTGCTCCCAAGTGGACGGTTACCAACCATGAGTTTACAGGAATCTTTGAGGAGTTGGCATTGAAATACCGGAGCACTGCCAAAGATATAAAACTGAAAGATTTGAAAGATTACATAGCAAGAGATATCGGTTTCACAGGAGGAAGGATAGAAATAAGACAAAATGGGAAGCATTTTATCAGAGGTATTAGAAAAAAAACAAACGTAGAAATTGATAAGTGACACCTTAATTGAAGTGTTAACACTCAAAAAAAAGAGGGTTAGGTGTCGGGTATTTTCCAAAGATATTGTAATGTTATAGGTTTTGACACTTTGACACCTAATATATGTAAAGTTATATAGGAGAAGTAGTAATGAGATGAAGAGCTTATATATATCCCCCTATAGGGGAGTTTATGCCTAAAATCAGGTGTCAGAGGTGTCAGAGTTTAAGTGTCTGTTATTATTCGTTAAATCAAGTGTCACATTTAGGTGTTAACACTCAAAAAATGGTGTCAG